>OBLS010000278.1_pt1 | contig 17303 bp, 16 predicted proteins | sample 1519901 | NCBI WGS metagenome assembly OBLS01 (sample SAMEA3113585, study PRJEB22503) | soil metagenome | reverse complement strand
CCCCGCCGCTGAACAAGGCGAGTGGCCGACGGCCGTCCAGCAGCAGGTAGCTGACATGCTAGGGCGCGTGCCCGGGGGTGGCCAGCACCCGCAGGGTCAGCCCACCCAGGTCGACCTCCTCGCCGTCCTCCAGCCCCCGGTGGCCGAAGCCGAGCCGGCTGGCGCGAGGGGCCAGGACCTGGGTTCCGGCCGCGGCGGCCAGCTCCCGGCTGCCGGTCAGGAAGTCGGCATGCAGGTGGGTCTCGGCTACATACGCGAGCTGGAGCCGCCGCCAGCGGGCCAGCTGGAGGTAGGGGGTGGGGTCGCGAGCCGGGTCGACCGCCAGGGCCCGGCCGTCGCCCAGCTCGACCACATAGGCGCTGTTGCCCAGGCCTTCGTCGACGACCGGGTGGATGGTAGGCATGACTGGCCTTCCTCTGTCCGTGGCTAGGTACGGCTGACAGCCAGACCACCGGCCTGCCACTCGGGGAGGCCGTCCTCCAAGCGCCGGGCCGAGAAGCCTGCCTCCCGCAGCAGGGCCACCGCCTCGTGGGCGAAGGCGCAGTAGGGGCCGCGGCAGTAGGCCACGATCTCCCGATCTGCGGGGAGTTCAGCCAACCGGCGCCGCAGCTCATCGACCGGGATCGAGACCGCCCCGGGCAGGTGCCCGGCGGCATGCTCAGCAGTCGGTCGCACGTCGAGGACGATCGGGGGGTCGCCGTCCTGGAGCCGGCGCGCGAGCTCCTCGCGGCTGACCGGCTCCAGCTGGTCCCGGTTGCCGAGGTAGGCGGCGGCGAGGTGCTCGACCTCGGCCAGACGGCCGGCGGCCAGGGTCCGGAGGGTCCGCCAGAACTCGAACACCTCGGAGCTGGCCAGCCGGTAATGGATCGACGTTCCGTCCCGCCGGGTGGTCACCAGGCCGGCCTGGCGCAGGACCTGCAGGTGCTGGCTGGTGTTGGCCACCGACAGGGCAACCTCGCCGGCCAGCACCTCGACGGTCCGCTCGCCGTTGGCCAGCACATCCAGCAGTTCGAGGCGCCGGCCGCTGGCCAGCGCTTTGGCCACCCCGGCGAACCCGTCGAACAGCGCCGTCTTGGCCGCGCGATCAGCCATGCACCCACCTCACAGCACATGTTCAAGTAATCCGTTGATAAGTTGAACAATGGCTAGGATAGTGCGTCAGCGGCAGGTCGACCAACCACACGGAGGCATCCGCTTGGCCAGCCGGACGGGCGGCTATTCATCGGCGAGCGCAACGACGGCGAACTGCCCACGATGACCATCGGGCGGATATGGCGGCGCGCTCGACGGGCCGCGTTCACCCCCGAAGTCGCCGCGTCGCCGCTGGCGAAGACGCCCTACGACCGTCGCCATGCGGCGGTGTCCGCTTGGCTCAACGGCGGCGTGCCGGCCACCACGGTGGCCGAGTGGGCCGGCCACTCCGTCGAGATCTTGCTCAGGATCTACGCCAAGTGCCTCGACGGCGGCGACGCGGAGATCCGCCGGCGCGTCCAGGCGGCACTGGGGTACGTCGACACCGACACCACGCCGGGCGCCCGCTGAGCGGGATGAACGGCGAGAACGCCGGGATGGACGCCGCCGTCAGCGAGATCGTGTGCGGGCCGGCAGTTACCTTAAGCGCCCATGCCCAGGCGGATCGTCGGCATCTCCATCACTGACACTGACAGGCTAGGTCGCCGTCTCTCCTGGGTTGGTCTGCTGGTGGTTGGTGCCTGCCAGCTGGCAGGCACCCATGGGCGGCTGCAAGTCGATCAGCGCCCCGTCGCGCAGAAGGATGCCCGACTCGCGGTCTGTGCCCGGCGGCGGCCGCACGTTCGTCGAAGGGAGATCGATGATGGTCACGGTGGGGCTGCTGGTTCGTCTGGTCGCCAAGCCCGGCAAGGAGGCCGAGGTGACCAGCTTCCTTGAGGGAGGGCTAGCCCTGGTCGACCAGGAGCCGGCCACCGTCGCCTGGTTCGCGATCCGTCTTGGCCCGTCGGAGTTCGGGATCTTCGACGCCTTCCCTGACGACGCGGGCCGTCAGGCACACCTAGGGGGTCAAGTGGCGGGCGCCCTGATGGCGCAAGCGCCGGAGCTGTTGGCGCAGGCGCCGGTGATCGAGCCGGTCGACGTCATCGCGGCCAAGCTACCTGGATAGCGACCGCCTGGTCGTCCGGCGTCGCGCGCCCCTTGTCCTGTTCATGCTGGGGCGGCTGCCTGACTGAGCAGAGGCTCCAGCATGGGGGTAGCGGCGGTGGAGGACCTGACCGGGTGACCCGAGCAATGGAACGCGCTGCGCGAGCGAAGGCGCGTGAGCTCGCAGGAGACGCTGCGCCGAAGAATTGCGCGAGGGGGCGGCCAAGGTGCAGGAGCGCCTTGGGCCCGGTGACCGTGCTCAAGGGCGCGCGGCAGCGAGTGGGCGCGCCCCGGGAACGGTATGCCGAGACGGTCAGGGAGCAAACAGAGCAGACGAGTGGGCAACCTGTCGGGACAGCCGGTCGGGCTACGAGAGGGCGAGCGTTTCTAGCTGTGGCCCTGGGCGTCTTGCCTTCACCTGGTAGCTATGGTCGGTGACCAGCCCATGGGCTTCTTGATGCATGTGCGTGGCCTACCTCCGACGGTCAGCTGCGGCCGGAGCGGGTGGCGATCCGGGCGACGACGAGTGAGCCGGCGGCCAGCAGTCCGGCCGCGGCCAACCGGCGCAGCGAAGCCGGCGGGTCGGGTCGGCGCCGCCAGCCCCCACGGGTCCAGGCGTGGCTGTCGGAGCTGGGCGCGTACAGGTTGCCGTCGGTGGCCGGGGCTGGCTCGGCGGCGAACTGCAGGCGGTTGACATAGCGGCGGTTGACCCGCTCGAACCGGCGCGGGGCAACCATCTCTGCCACGGTGACCAGGCGGCCGGCGCCACCCACGATCCGCTCTCGCTTGGGATGCAGGGCGCTGGCCAGGATCGCGCTGGCCACCTGCTCGGGCGGGTAGGTGGGCGGCGGTGCCTTGACCACCCGGCCGCGGTAGTTGGCCGCGCTGGCAAAGATCGGGGTGTCGATCGGGGACGGGGACACGGTGCAGACGTGGATGTCTGGGAGGTCACCGAGCTCCTGACGGAGGGCCTCGGAGAACCCGCGGACGGCGAACTTGCTGCTCACATAGGCGGTGAGCCAGGGTGCGCCCAGGTGGGCGTAGACCGAGGCGTTGTTGATCAGCACGCCGTGGCCTTGGGCGCGGAAGTGGGGCAGCACCGCCCGGGCCCCGTGGACATAGCCGAAGAAGTTGGTCTCCAGCACCTGCCTGAAGGCCTCGGGTGGGGTTGCCTCCAGCGGGCCGAGCAGGTAGACACCGGCGTTGTTGACCCAGATGTCGATGCGACCGAACCGCTCCAGGGCACGGCGGGCCAGCTCGGCGACGGCCGCCTCGTCGGTCATGTCGGTGGGCACGGCCAGGGCCTGGCCGCCGGCTGCCTGGCAGTGCCGTGCCAGGTCCTCCAGGGCATCGGCCCGGCGTGCGGCCACCACCACCCGTGCCCCTCGCTCGGCGAACGCCAGCCCGGTCGCCCGGCCGATCCCACTGGAGGCACCGGTGACCACGACCACCGCACCACTGAGCTTCCTGCCCATGCTGAACACCCGCCTCCCGAGACACGAACGGCTCCTGTCTGCCACCGGCGCACGGTGAACCGGCCGCCCCGACACCTGGTGGAATCCGGTGGAGTGCCAGCAGTCGGATCGCCCTGGCTACCACCTGAGCCTGACGCAAACCGGTCCATCGGCTCCACCCAAGTCAGCCTCCCCAGAGCGTCGATCGGCGGTGCGTGAGCCGATAACCGCCTGGGGTCGGCCGGTTGGGGTCGCGGGGGGACGGGTGGCGGGTGCATGCTGGAGGGAGTGGATGTTCGGCGGGTCGGCCGCATGCCGAACGCTCAGACCGCGGCCGCATAGCATGCCTGGATCGTCGTTTCGCAGCAATGTCGCCAACGTGCTGGTGATCGGGACGGGGGCGGCCGGGCTGCGCGCCGCCATCGCCGCACATCAGGCCGGCAGCGAGGTGGTGGTGGTCGGCAAGCGTCGCCGCGACGACGCCCACACGGTCCTGGCCGCCGGCGGGATCAACGCCGCCCTCGGCACCGTCGACCCCCAGGACTCCTGGCAGCAGCACTTTGGCGACACCTTGCGTGAGGGCTACTTCCTGGCCGACCCGCGGGTGGTGGAGCTGCTGGCCAGGGAGGCCCCGGCGGCGGTGCTGGAGCTGGCGGACTGGGGGGCGCCGTTCGCGCGCACCGCCGACGGCCGCCTTGACCAGCGGTTCTTCGGCGCCCACCGGTGGCGGCGGACCTGCTACGCCGGCGACTGGACCGGCCGGGCGATCCTGCGCACCCTGACCTCCAAGGTCGCCGACCTCGGCCTGACCGTGATCGACGACCAGTACGTGTCCCAGCTGCTGGTCGCCGACGGGACCTGCTTCGGGGCCCTGGCCTTCGACCTGGAGACCGGCGAGCGAACCGTGTTCCTGGCCGACGCGGTGGTGCTGGCCGCCGGGGGCCACACCCGGATCTGGCGACGGTCCTCCTCGCGCCGGGACGAGAACACCGGCGACGGGATGTATCTGGCCCTGCGGGCCGGCTGCCGACTGGCCGACATGGAGCTGGTCCAGTTCCACCCGACCGGGATGGTCGCCCCTGAGGAGGCCGCCGGGACGCTGGTCACCGAGGCCGTCCGCGGCGAGGGCGGGCAGCTCAAGAACGCCCTCGGGGAGCGGTTCATGGCCCGCTACGACCCCGAACGGATGGAGCTCTCCACCCGCGACCGGGTGGCGCTGGCCAACTACACCGAGATCGCCGAGGGCCGGGGCGGGCCCCATGGCGGGGTGTTCCTGGACATCAGCCACCTCGGCAAGGACGCCATCCTGGAGAAGCTGCCCCGCATGTACCGGCAGTTCCTGGAGTACCAGATGCTGGACATCTCCCGGGAGCCGATGGAGGTCGCCCCGACCGCCCACTACTCGATGGGCGGGGTGGTGGTCGACCCCGACTCCCACGCCACCGACGTGGCCGGCCTGTACGCGGTCGGTGAAGTGGCGGCCGGGCTGCACGGGGCCAACCGCCTGGGCGGCAACTCACTGGCCGAGACCGTGGTCTTCGGCCGCCGGGCCGGCGAGGCGGCCGCCGAGTACTCGGCCTCCCGCGACCTCCAGTTGCGCGCCCGGGACGTGGTCCGGGCTGCCGATGAGGAGCTGTCCAGCTTCATCCGGCCCGGGTCCGAGTTCGCCCGCCCCCTGCAGCGGGCCCTGCGCGACACCATGTGGGAGCACTGCGGGGTGGTCCGCGACCAGGCTGGCCTCCAGCACGGCCTTGATCGGGTGGCTGAGCTGCGCCAGCTGGCCGGCGAGGTGGACGTGCGGCCCAGCTCCGAAGGCTACGCCGACCTGGCCCATGCCCTGGACCTGCGGGCGTCGTTGCTGGCGGCCGAGGCCACCCTGCTGGGGGCCCTGGCCCGCCGTGAGAGCCGCGGCGCCCACCAGCGCCGGGACTTCCCGCAGCTCGACACCGATCTCCGCGTGAACTTCCGGACCCGCCTGGACGGCACGAGCCACTTGACGATCGACGCCCAGCCTGTCCCCCCCGTGCCGCCCGATCTGGCCAGCTGGACGCAATCGGGCGAGGTCCTCGGAGTGGCCGGGCGTCTGCTCGAGTAGTCGAGGTCACGCCACGGTCGGTGGCTCGCCGACCCGGCGCCGAGCCGTTCTGCCCGCCGGTTGGGGCGTGAGGAGGGAGTGCGTGGAGATCACCGTGGTCGGCCCGGCCGACCTGGCGGAGCTGTTGCCGCTGGTGCGCGCCTACTGCGACTTCTACCAGGTTGCACCCGGCGACCAGGCCCTGCTCGAGCTCGCGCAGGCGCTGCTGGCCGACCCGCAGCGGGAGGGGCTGCAGCTGCTGGCCCGCGACGACACCGGCAGGGCTGTCGGCTTCGCCACCCTCTTTTGGACCTGGCAGACGCTGGCCGCCGCCCGCGTCGGGGTGATGAACGACCTGTATGTGGCCGCCGACGCGCGCGGCGCCGGGGTGGCTGACGGGCTCATCGTCGCCTGTCTGGAGCGCTGCCGCGAGCACGGCGCGACCCAGCTCATCTGGCAGACGGCGGTCGACAACCACCGCGCGCAGGCCGTCTATGAGCGGATGGGGGCGGCCCGTGACGACCGCTGGCTGGACTACCAGCTGCCGGTCGATCCTGGCTGACCGCTGGCAGCCCAGGGACGGCCCGCCGGCTGGTCGGCTGCCGCTCAGCCCCGGGCCCAGTCCAGGTCCCCGGCGACCACGAGGTCCGGTCCCAGCTGGTGGACCGTCCGGTTCACCAGGCGCAGTCCATCCTGCACCAGGCTGGCTCCCAGGTCCCCGACGGCATCCGTCCCCTTGCCGAGCAGGAGGGGGGCCACGGCCACCACAACCCGGTCCGCCAGCTGCTCCCGCAGCGCCGAGGTGATGACGCGCGACCCGCCCTCCACCAGCACGCAGCGGATCCCCAACGAACGCAGCCTGGCCAGCCCAGCAGCCAGGTCGATGCCGTCTGGTGCCTCGCGGACGACTTCCACCTTCACCCCTCGGAGGCGCAGCGCCGCCCGCCGGTCGGGGCTGGACCGCTCCGAGGTGAGGATGACGGTGGCCGCGTCGGGACCGAAGACCTGGGCGTCCAGCGGGACACGGAGGGTGGAGTCGAGCACCACCCGGATCGGAGACGCGCCCGGAACCATCCGCACGGTCAGCAGCGGGTCGTCGGCGACCGCGGTGCCCGCTCCGACCAGCACCGCGTCGCTGGCCGCCCGTAGGGCGTGGGAAACGCGGCGTTCCTGCGTTCCGCTGATCCACTTCGAGTCTCCACTGCTGGCGGCGATCCGCCCGTCGAGCGTCTGGGCGTACTTCAGCACCACGTAGGGGCGGTCGACGGGGGAGCCGACCTCGCCCAGCAACGCGGTGGCGTCAAACGCCTGCCCGTTCCCGGCCAGGGAGCCGTCGCCGATCAGGGGCGCTCCGCCTGGGGCCCGATGGCCGAGCCGCTCCTGCTTGGTCTGCACATACCGGCGGTTGCGGAGGTGCGGGGCCGTCTGCAGCGACACCAGGCGCTCGACGCTGACGCCCTCCCGTTCCAGCGCACTCGCCTTGGCGGGGGTGTTGGTGAGCACGCGGGAGCTCCGGACCCCCGCGGCCCGGAGGATGTGCGCGGCCTCTCGGTAGTCGCGGCCGTCGATCGGCAGGCCCAGGCGGCGGTTGGCGTCCACGGTGTCGTGGCCCTCGTCCTGCAGCATGTAGGCCTGGAGCTTGGGCACGAGCCCGACGCCCCGCCCCTCGTGGCCGGCGGCGTACACCAGCGCGCCCCGGCCCTCGGCGACGATCTGCCGCATGGCCAGATGGAGCTGGGGGCCGCAGTCGCAACGCAGCGACCCGAACGCGTCGCCGGTGAGGCAGGCGGAGTGCAGGCGGACCAGAAGGTCCTGGCCGTCCCCGATCTCGCCGTAGACGAACAGCAGGTACACGTCGCCCGACGTGCCCTCGAACACCCGAAGGTCGAACTCTCCCACCCAGGTCGGCAGGACGAGGTGAGCGACCTCCTTGGGTTGCGCCATGTCCGCCTAATAGCATACGACCCGGACACGCAATCAAGAATCGGGGGTAGGCGGCTGCCCATGAAGGCCCGTGCGGTCCACTTCGTGGCCCCCCGACGGGTCGAGCTGCGAGAGGTCGAGGTCCCCGATCCGCCCGAGGGCCACATCCTGGTGGCCACGGAGTGGTCCGGCATCTCGAGCGGGACCGAGCTGCTCGCCTACCGGGGCGAGGTCGACCCCGACCTGCCCCTGGACGAGACCCTGGGCGCCCTGGCCGGGACCTTCGCCTATCCGTTCCGCTACGGCTACAGCGCGGTCGGCCGCGTTGTCCGCCCGGCCGCACCCTTCCAGGAGGGGCAGCGGGTCTTCGCGTTCCACCCGCATCAGGACCGGTTCGTGGCCGACGCCCGGGAGGTGGTCCCCGTCGACGACCTGGACCCGCGGGCCGCCACCCTGTACCCAATGGTCGAGACCGCCCTCCAGGTCAGCCTGGACGCCGCGCCCCGCCTGGGAGAGACGGCCGTGGTGGTGGGCTTGGGCGCAGTCGGCATCCTGGTCGCCGCGCTCCTGACCCGGACCGGGGCGGTGGTGCTCGGGTCGGAACCGGAGCCGGCTCGGCGGGCCGCCGCCGGGGCCTTCGGCGTCCGGGCGCTCGACCCGGTTGACGTTTCCGAGGCAGTGGCCGCGGAGACCAGCGGACGAGGCACCGACCTGGTGGTCGAGGCCAGTGGGAACCCGGGCGCGCTGGCCTCGTCCCTCGGGTTGCTGGCCCACGAGGGAACGGCCCTGGTCTGTTCCTGGTACGGCACCAAGCCGGTCTCCCTGCCCCTCGGGGCCGAGTTTCACCGTCGGCGGCTGGCGCTGCGTAGCACCCAGGTGTCAACCCTCCCGGCCGCCCTCACCGCCAGGTGGGACCGCCGCCGCCGGGCCGAGCTGGCATGGCGGCTCGCCCGCGGGCTGCCGCTGTCGGTTCTGGCCACCCATGCATTCCCGTTCGAGCAGGCCGCCGAGGCCTACGCTTGCGCGGACCGGAAGGACGACGGTCTGATGCATGCCGCCCTCCGGTACCAGTAGGGCCCGAGCGATCCGGGAGACGTCGATGAGTGTCGGATATGAAGTTGGATCCAGCGTCACGGTGCGGGCGTTGCATCAGATGCCGGTCGACGGGCCCGAGGGAGAGCTGCATCCCCACGACTACCGGATCGACGTCGTCGTCGGGCGGCGCGAGCTGGACGAGCACGGGATGGTGTGTGACCTGGATGCGCTCCGGGCGGCCCTTCAGGCGATCGTGGCCCGGATCGACGGGAAGGACCTGGAGGAGATCCGCCCGCCCGCGGCCGAGGCCGTCACCGTGGAGGTCCTGGCTCGCTGGGCCCACCAGAACCTGGTCCCCGCGCTCCGGCAGGCGGGAGGCGACACGCTTGCGGTTCGGGTGTGGGAGTCGGCGTCGGACTTCGGCGGCTATGCCGGGCCGGTCGCGTAACCGGTCGAGACGGCTTCGTTGAGCGCGGCGAAGAACAGTGCTGCCGACTTCGCCCAGGTCGGTCGATCCGCGGCCCGTCTTCCGGCGGCAACCGCCATCCTTCGCCGCAGGTCCTCGTCACCCGCCAGGCGGGCGAGCGCGGCACTCAGGGCAGCCACGTCGCCAGGGCTGGCCAGCAGCCCTTCCCGGCCGTGCTCGGCCAGGTGGGGAAGGTTGCCGGCTCGCCAGCCGACCACTGGTAGTCCCGCGGCCATCGCTTCGCCCCAAACGGTCCCGTAGGGCTCCCGCAGGCTGGGGAGCGCGAAGATGTCGGCTGCCTGGTACAGGGCGGCCACCCGTTCCGCGGGCAGGGGACCGTGGACGACCACCCGCCCGGCCAGGTCTGGCCGGGACAGCCTGGCCCGGATGCGGGCGCCGTAACGAGGATCGGCGCGGTCGTCCCCGACCAGGTGCAGGGCGGCCAGCCCGGCCGGGAGCCGCGCCACGGCGTCAAGGAGGTCGAGGAGGCCCTTGCGCTCGACCCAGTTGGCCACACACAGCAGGGCCGCCCGGCAACCCTGGCGCAGGTCGACCGGCGGGCCGCTCGGGGAAGCGGGCAGGTCGTGGCCCGGAGGCACGACCCGGATCCGTTCCGGTGCATACCCCTGGTCGGCCAGCTCGTCGCCGAGGGCCTGGCTGGCCACCACGAGCAGGCGGGCGTGGCGGTAGGCGAGGCGGTCCATGGGGGCCTGCACGGCCCGCCGCAGTGGCCCGTGGTCGATCCCGCCCGGAGGCTGGTGCAGGCTGCCCACCAGCGGTGTCCTGGGCTGTCGGGGCAGCCATGGCCCGAGGTAGGCGGCGGCGATGCTGTCCAGAACCAGGACGTCCGCCCGGGCTTGGCGCAGCACGGTGGGGCCAGCCACTGTGGGTAGGGGAAAGGGACGGTCGGGGAAGGAGACGAACCGGACGGCGGCACCGCAGGCCGGCGCCAGCTCCGCCATGCGGCGATGGTAGCGGTAGCCGCCGGTCAGGCGGCCGGGGTCACCCAGCGTGACCAGGGAGACAGTGAGGATGCGGGTCATCCACGTGGCTCCGAGCGTGTTCGGGCCGGACGGGCTGTACGGCGGCGGCGAGCGCTATCCGCTGGAGCTGGCCGAGGCCCTGGCCGGCGAGGTGGACTGCGAGCTGGTCACCTTCGGCCGGCGGCCCGGGAGGTGGCGAACAGACGGTGGCTTGCGCGTCCGCGTCCTCCGGCCGGTGACCTGGCTGCATGGCCACCCGGCCCAGCCGGTGGCCCTCCTGCTGCCTCCGGCGCTCACCCATGCCGAGGTCGTCCATGCCCATCATTTCAGGAGCGTACCCACACGCATGTCGGCGGTCACGGCCCGCATCCTCGGGGCGGGCACGGCGGTTACCGACCATGGCCTGCTCGGCCGGACCTGGGGCGGACTCGTGCACGGCCTGTTCGACCGCTTCCTCACCGTCTCCCGGTTCGCCGCTCGTGTGCTCGGCGCCCCCCCGGCGAGGACGCGGGTCATCTACGGCGGGGCAGATACGCGGCGGTTCACCCCGGCGCCCGGTGCCGACCGGGACGGCGTCCTGTTCGTCGGGCGGCTGACCCCGCACAAAGGGATCGACCGGCTGGTCCGCGCCCTACCCGCCGGCGTCCCGCTCCGGATCGCGGGCAGCTCCGGCCACGATCCCCGTCCCCCCGAGCGAGACTATCCCACGCTGCTTCGCCGGCTCGCCCAGGGCCAGGACGTCACCTTCCTCGGTCCCGTGCCGGATTCCGCCCTGCCCAACCTGTACCGCCGAGCCGCGGTCCTGGCGCTCCCTTCCGTCGACCGGACCTGCTACGGCCGGGACGTCCCTGTGTCCGAGTTGCTCGGCCTGGTGGCCCTTGAGGCCATGGCCAGCGGGACCCCGGTGGTCGCCAGCCGGATCGGAGGCCTGGCCGAGGTCGTGGTCGACGGCGAGACCGGATTCCTGGTACCGCCGGGCGACACCAAGGCGCTCGGGGACTGCCTCGCGCGCCTGGTATCGGACCGCCGCCTGGCCGCTCAGCTCGGCGCGAACGCCCGCGACCTGGTCGTTCAGCGCTTCACCTGGCGGGCCTGTGCCGAGCGATGCCTGGCCGCCTACGAGACGTTGACGTAGCGCCCGGGCTCTCCGCCCGCACGGCCGGGTGTGCCGGTCGCTGCCGGCGGCCCCGCCCTACAGCTGCTTGACCGCGGCCAAGGCGGCGGTGAGCGTGTCGGCCACCGGGACGCCGGTCGCCTCGAGCGCGTGCCGGTGATGTGAGCCCCCGTCGTACAGCACGCAGCGGGCGCCGACCGCCTGCGCCGCCGCCAGGTCATCGAGTGTGTCTCCCACCAGCAGCGTCGCAGACGGATCAACCTCGAGGGCGGCCAGGTGGGCCACCAGGTGCTCGGTCTTGCCGCCGCCACCAGGCACGCGCAGCCCATCCACTCGGAGGAAGAAGCGGCCGATCCCCAGCCGCTCGACCAACGCCACCAGGTCCTGGTGCCGCCACATCGACAGCAGCGACTGGGTGAGGCCGGCCGCCTCGGCGGCCGCCAACGCCGCCCAAGCGTCCGGCGCCAGCTCGAGCCGTTCCACCCAGGCGTGATAGCTGTCGTGGTAGGCCTCGTCGAGGGTCCGCCATTCGCCTGGCGCAATGGGACGGCCGGCCACCTGCTCGTAGAACCGCTCGACCGGCCGGGTGAAGTGGGTGCGGTACACGTTCGAGTCGATCGGACGCAGGCTCAGCAACGCCAGCGCGTCGTTGATCGCCGCCACCACCGCGACGTGATCGTCGAACAAGGTGCCGTTCCAGTCCCAGACCACGTGGCGGACGCCGCCGCCGTCGAGACGCTGATCATCCCGGTGCGCCATGCAGGTCAGTGTAGGGCGATGACCAGAGTTGATTGTCGGTCCGCACCGGCCATTGAACTCACTCATCAATGCGTCCACCATCGGCGAGGTCGAGATCGAGCAGGCTAGGTGAGGGCGCAGCGAAAGCACGGCGATGGAACCGACGGAGGCAGGGCGAGTCGCAGGGAAGAGAGCGCATCCCCACCCGAGGGGCGGACCTCGTCAGGGGTTCGACACCGTTTCCAAGCAGAGAGCGACTGGACGGGCGCTTCTCCTGCTCCGTGGAGGTTAAACTTTTAGTGAAGGGTGAGTGTCAGCTACCGCGACAACAATCCCGGTGACCTCGTCGTTGCGGGAGAATCCGGGCGCTCTTGTGACCTTGACACACCCTCGCCCACCCACCAGGGTGGCCACGCGGGACGAATGTCCGTCACCGTCGGATGCGCGAGGGAAGTCTCGATGAGCGACCGCCAGGTGCCCGTGCTGATCGTCGGAGGCAGTCTCGTGGGGCTGTCCACGTCGTTGCTGCTGGCCGCGCAGGAGGTGCCGCACCTGCTGGTCGAGCGGCACCGCGGCACCGCGGTCCACCCCCGGGCCGCCTCGTTCCACCAGCGGACCATGGAGATCTTCCGCAGTGTGGGGCTGCAGGAGGAGATCGAGTCCGCGTCGGCGCGGGAGTTCGCGCAGAACGGCGCCATCGTCTCGGTGGAGAGCCTGGCCGGCCCGGAGATGAAGTTCTTCTTCCGGCACTTCAACGAGGGCGTCGAGGCGCTGAGCCCCGCGTCGCGGCTGTTCATCACCCAGATCGGGCTGGAGCCGCTGCTGCGCCGGTCGGCCAAGGAGCGCGGCGCCGAGCACGCCTACGCCACCGAGCTGATCTCCTTCGAGCAGGACGACGACGGGGTCACGGCGGTCCTCCGCCCCCGGGACGGCGGCGCCTCCCAGACCGTCCGCGCCGACTACCTGGTGGCCACCGACGGCGCGCACAGCCCGGTCCGGAAGCGCTGCGGCATCGAACTGGCCGGGCGCGGGGCGTTCGCCGACTGCGTCACCATCTACTTCCGCGCCGACCTGCGCGAGCTCATCGGGGACCGCAACCTCAGCGTGGTCTACGTCAACCACCCGGAGCTGCTCGGGTTCTTCCGGTTCTCCATCACCGGCGACTCCGGGTTCCTCGCGGTGTTCTCGACCCTCAACCCGGACGGCACGAAGAACACCGCCGTCGGCGAGACCATCGATACGGCTTGGGCGACCGAGCTGGTCGGCAAGGCGCTCGGCCGCGCGGACATCCCGGTCGAGATCGACAACGTGCAGCGCTGGACGGCCGCGGCGGCGCACGCGTCGCGCTTCCGCGACCGGAGGGTGTTCCTGGCCGGGGACGCCGCGCACGTCATGCCGCCCACCGGGGGCTTCGGCGGCAACACCGGTATCGGCGACGCGCACAACCTGGCCTGGAAGCTGGCCGCGGTGGTCGGCGGGACCGCGGGCACCGGGCTGCTGGACACCTACGACGCCGAGCGCCGTCCGGTGTGCGACCTCGTCGTCGAGCAGGCGTACACGCGCTATGTGCTGCGGGTCGACCCCACGCTGCCCCGGGAGAACCTCGCCGACCCGATGGACGACGCGTCGATCGAGCTCGGCCCGGTGTACCGGTCGGCCGGGCTGCTCCCGGAGGGCGGGGACGACGAAGCCGCGCTGGAGAATCCCCGCACACCGACCGGGCGGGTGGGCGTGCGGGCCCCGCACCTGCCAGTGGAGATCGACGGCGCGCCCGGCTCGGTGCACGACGTCCTCGGCCGCGGTTTCGCGCTGCTGGCCGCACCGGGCGGCCAGCGGTGGCTGGACGCCGCGTCGCAGGCCGGCGCCGCCCTCGGCTGCCCGGTGAGCGGCTACCGCGTGGCACCGGAGGGCGACTTGGTCGACAAGGGCGAGATGTTCGCCCAGGCCTACGGCCTCGGCCCCGACGGCGCGGTGCTCATGCGGCCGGACGCCGTCGTCGCGTGGCGGGCTCCCGCGGACGCAGGCGATCCGCGTGCGGCGGTGGAGGAGGCGCTGCGGCGGCTGCTGTTCCGTCAGCCCTGAGGCTCGGTCAGGTCCGAGGCCCAACTGACAACTGAGGACCCAAGTGAACGCCGTGGTTAGACAGGGAAACGCTCTCCTGCCATCCAGTTGAACGCTCTTCGCTGCTCCGCCGGCCATGCGGCGATCCTGACCACTCGAGGTGGCCTGCCAGGGCCCTGTGCCAGGATGCGGACGAGCTAGACTGGCAAAGTGAGTCGCGTCGTCGTCATCGGAGCCACCGGCCACGTCGGCACCTACCTTGTCCCGCGCCTGGTCCGAGGCGGACACGAGGTCTTGGCGCTGAGCCGGAGCGAGCGCGAGCCGTACCGGCCGGCGCCGGAATGGCGGTCGGTCCGGCGGGTCGCGGTTGACCGGGCGGCCGCCGACGCGGCCGGGACGTTCGGCGACCGGATCGCCGAGCTATGTCCCGACGTCGTCGTCGACATGCTCTGTTTCAGTGCGGCGTCGGCGCGGCAGCTGGTTGACGCCCTCCGGCCGGCTCGGCCGCTGTTGGTGCACTGCGGCACCATCTGGGTTCATGGGCCGGCCGCGCGGGTGCCGGTCACCGAGGACGAGCCGCGCACCGCGTATGGCGAGTACGGCATGGGCAAGGCGGCGGTCGAGGCGCTGTTGCACCGGGAGACGGTCGCGGGTGGGGTGCCGAGCGTGGTGCTGCACCCTGGGCACATCAGCGGTCCGGGCTGGCCGGTCATCACCCCTGCCGGCAACCTGGACCCCGACGTCTGGCGGCGGCTGGCCACCGGTGAACCGCTCGTCCTGCCGGACCTTGGGCTGGGCGTCCTGCACCATGTCCACGCGGACGACGTCGCGCAGGCCTTCGAACGGGCGCTGACCCGTCCGGCCGCGATCGGGTCAAGCTTCCACGTGGTCTCCGAGCAGGCCATGACGATGCGCGGACTGGCCGCCGGGGTTGCCGGATGGTTCGGCCGCGAGGCGCTGCTTGATCTCGTCGACTGGCCGGAGTTCGAACGGCGGGTCGGCGCCGAGCACGCCGGTGTTACCCGCGACCACGCCGGCCGGAGCATCGCCGCGAGCATCGACCGGGCCCGCGATGTCCTCGGGTACGCACCGCGGTACAGCTCGCTGGATGCGCTGCACGAGTCGCTTCGCTGGCTGGCGGCGAACGGCCACGTCGACGTCGGTGGCCAGGACCTCTAGGTCAGCGGAGAGATGACCACGCTCGACATCCGCCCCGTCGTCTTCGCCATGCCACGTCGAGGGCCCGAGAACCCGCTTCCGCCGTTGCGCCTCCTCGGTGACCTGCACGGCAACGTCGATGGCACGGGGCTGGACGAGGAGATGGCCCGCAACCTCCGCTACGGACACGTGCGCAGCGTGCTGCCCTACCTGCTGCAGGACGAGTACGCACGCGAGCTCGTGCCACGTGAGACCGCCGTGGCGATCCTTGAGAACAGCTACCTGCGTGCGATGGTCCTTCTCGAACTTGGTGGTCGGCTGTGGTCCCTGGAGGACAAGGTCGCCGGCCGAGAGCTGCTCTACAACAACGACCGGATACAGTTCGGCAATCTCGGGTTACGAAATGCCTGGTTCCCGGGCGGAGTCGAGTGGAACCTGGGGACCACCGGGCATACGGCACTGACGTGCTCGCCTGTCCATGCGGCCTCCCTCGAGCTGCCCGACGGCGCACCCGGCCTCCGGATCTACGAGTGGGAGCGGATGCGTGAGCTGGTCTACCAGGTGGACTTCAGGCTGGGACCCGGGTCGCGGCACCTTGTGGTCGACATCACGGTGACCAATCCGAATGCCTACGCGGTCCCGGCCTACTGGTGGTCGAACATCGCGGTCGCGAGCTCCGTCGGCGCTCGGGTCGTGACGCCCGGTCGTTCCGCGTTCGAGTTCACCTATGCGCGACGGCTCCATCGCGTTCCCGTGCCGGGACCGGGTGGGCTCGATCTCAGCTATCCGCAGGCGGCGGCCCGGACCGCGGACTACTTCTTCGAGCTGGACCCTGGGAAGCTCCCCTGGATCGCGGCCGTCGACGCGGCCGGCGTCGGGCTGCTGCAGGTGTCCTCCGGACGGCTCCGTGGGCGGAAGCTGTTCACTTGGGGAAACAGTTCCGGCGGACGTCGCTGGCAGGAGTTCCTCACCGGCTCCACCGAGTCGTACTTCGAGGTCCAGGGCGGCCTGACCAGGACCCAGCTTGAGCACGTTCCGCTCGGCCCAGGAGCCAGCTGGTCGTGGACCGAGGTCTACGGACCGGTCGCGGTCCCCGCGGAGGCGGTGCACGGGGAGTGGGCCGACGCGGTCGAGTGCTTGGAGCCGGCGGTCGCCGAGGCGCAGGCCGAGTCCGTGCTCGGCGGGGGCGCACGGGCCGACGGCCGGCAAGGTGAGCGGGTGCACACCGGCTCGGGATGGGGAGCTCTGGAGTCGCTTCGGCGTGAGATGGCGCGGGAGCCGCCCTCGCCCGTCATCGACCGCCTGTTCCCCCGATCCAGCCTCGGGGACGACCAGGAGTCCTGGATTGCCCTGCTGGAAACCGGCACCCTGCCGTCTGGGACGCCGCGCTCCTACGTCGTTGGCAGGTCCTGGTCCGGCCTGGTCGAAGCGGCGGCGGACTCGGCCGCGTCGATGCTGCACCGGGGGGTCGTCCGATGGAGCGCCGGCCATCGCGAGGCCGCCGTCGAGGCCTGGGAGGCGGCGTGCGCGCTGGAGCCGGACTCCTGGCTCGCGTTGCGCAACCTCGCGGGCGCGAGCGGCCTCATGGGTGCGCCCGGGCGGTCGGCCGAGCAGTACCTGCGGGCGCTGGACCTGATGCCCGACCTCCCGCAGCTCCGGGTGGAGGCGATCGAGGCGCTGATCGCGGCGGACCGCCTCGCGGAGGCGATTGCGCTGGCGCAGACGGCGCCGCCGTCGTCGTTTGCCGGGAGGTTCCGGTTCCTGGAGGCGCGGGCCGCCGTGCTCCACGGTGACGTCGGGCGTGCCGAGTCCATCCTCGCGGGCGGTCTGGAGGTCGCCGACCTGCGGGAAGGCGAGGTCTCGCTCTCGGATCTCTGGCTCGCCGTCCACCAGGCACCTCAAGGGCCGGCGGGCGCCCAGCCGGACGTGCCCTTCATCTACGACTTCCGGCTGGATGGCGGAGCCGCCCGGCCCTGACCGAGCACCTCCAGGACGCGGCGCACCTCGGCCGCTACGGCCTCGCGGGCCGTGCCGAGTGGTGGGAGACCTGGGTCGCCGACGTTCCTAGCCCGACCTCGCTGGCGAGCGCCGAGAGTCGGCTGAGGCTGCACCCAACCACCCCGCTGCGACCGACGGCCCGGCGCGTCCTGCTGCTCCTCCGCGCCGGCGGGCCCCAGCGCGT
>OBLS010000277.1_pt1 | contig 17329 bp, 15 predicted proteins | sample 1519901 | NCBI WGS metagenome assembly OBLS01 (sample SAMEA3113585, study PRJEB22503) | soil metagenome | reverse complement strand
GAACGGCAAGACGACGACGTCCTTCCTCCTCCACTCGATCCTCGAGGCAGCCGAACGCAAGCCCGGGCTCCTGGGGACGATCGAGAGCCGCATTGGAACCGAGCGCAGGCCGGCGCTCCGGACGACGCCCGAGGCGATCGACCTCCAGCGCACCTTCCGCGCGATGCTCGACGCCGGCGATCGGAGCTGCGCGCTGGAGGCGACCTCGCACGGCTCCGAGCTCGGCCGGCTCGAGCGAGTCCGCTTCAGGGCGCTCGCCTTCACGAACCTCTCGCAGGACCACCTCGACTTCCACGAATCGATGGACCGTTACTTCGAAGCGAAGCGACGCCTGTTCACCGAGCACGAGCCGGCGCCCGCGGCGGCCGTCAACGTCGGCGACGACTGGGGGCGCAGGCTTGCGGCCGAGCTGCGACGGCTGGAGCGCGCGCCCGTCCTCACGTACGGCGTCACCGCGGACGCGGAGCTCAACACACACCCCGCGCTCGAGCGCTCGCACCTCGTCGGGGGCTTCAACGCCGAAAACGTGCTTGCCGCGGCCGCCGTCTCCCGATTGCTGGGAGTGCCGGACGAGGCGGTCGTCGAAGGCGTCGCGGCCTTGAGCGGCGTGCCTGGACGTTTCGAAGCGGTCGACGAGGGCCAGCCGTTCACGGTCCTCGTCGACTACGCGCACAAGCCGGGCGCGCTCGAGGCGGTACTGCGCACCGCGCGCCGGCTGACGAGCGGCCGTTTGATTTGTGTCTTCGGCGCCGGCGGCGATCGCGACCGGGGCAAGCGCCCGCTGATGGGGCGGGTGGCGAGCGAGCTTGCCGAACTCGTCATCGTCACCTCAGACAACCCACGCAGCGAGGACCCCCTCGCGATCATCGACGCGATCGTCGCGGGTGTCGTCGGCAGCGCCGAGGTCGAACCCGACCGGCGGGCGGCGATCGCACGGGCCGTCGGCGAGGCGAAGGAGGGTGACGTCGTCGTCATCGCCGGCAAGGGCGCCGAGCAGGGTCAGGAGTTCGCCGACCGGAAGATTCCCTTCGACGACCGTGAAGTCGCGCGCGAGGAGCTGCGGCGGCTGAGGGCACCCGCATGATTGCCCTGCCGGTCAAGGAGATCCAGCCACTCGGTCGCCTCGAGTCCGATGTCGACCAGGTGACGGGAGTCGAGATCGACTCTCGCCGAGTCGGGCCCGGTGACCTCTTCGTCGCCGTCCGCGGCGGCGTCGCCTATCTGCAAGAGGCTCGCACGAGCGGCGCGGCGACGCTCGTCCCGGACGACAACTTCGCGGCCATGGCCGCACTCGGCCGAGCCGTCAGAGACCGGAGCGACGCCGAGGTCGTGGGCCTCACGGGTTCGACGGGGAAGACCTCGACGAAGGACATCCTCGCCGCGCTGTGCCGGCCGCACCGGCGGACGATCGCGGCCGAGGCGAGCTACAACGCGGAGCTCGGCGTACCACTCACGCTCTGCCGGCTGGAACCCGACACGGAGCTCCTGATCGCAGAGCTGGCGATGCGCGGTTTCGGCCAGATTGCGGCGCTGTGCGCCGTCGCGCGTCCGACGCTCGGCGTGATCACCGCGATTGGACCCGTCCACCTCCAGTTCGTCGAGTCCGTCGCGGGCGTTGCGCGCGCGAAGGCCGAGTTGCTCGAGGCGCTGCCGCGTGGCGCCAAGGCCGTCGTTCCGGCCGACGCCGTCGAGCTCGAGCCCTACCTGCGCGGCGACCTCGAAGTAGTGCGAGTCGGCCAGGACGCGCGGCTGCGTTCGTTCCGGGACGGTCGGTTCGAGGCCGACGTCGGCGGCGAACTCGTCGAGCTGGAGCTGCCGTTCTCGGCGCAGCACCAGGTCGAGAACTCGATCACCGCCGTCGCTGCCTACTGGGCGCTCGGCCTGCCGCTCGACCGGATCGGAGCAGGCGCGCAGCAGATCGAGCTCTCGCGCTTGCGCGGCGAGGAGCTGCCGCTCTCAGGCGGCGGCGTGCTGATCAACGACTGCTGGAACGCCAACCCCGCCTCGATGACGGCGGCGCTCCGAGACCTCGCCGGGCGAAACGGCGGCCGGCGGATTGCCGTCCTCGGGGGGATGGCGGAACTCGGTCGGGAGGGACCGCGCTACCACCGCGAGATCGGTGCGCTGACGACGGGGCTCGACGTGGTCGTCGGCGTCGGCCAGCTCGCACGGGACTACGGCCCGACGCACTGGGTGGCCGACGCCGAGGCGGCGGCGAGGCTCGTCCGGGAACTGCTCCAGCCCGGAGACGTGGTGCTCGTCAAGGGCTCCCGCGCCGTAGGCCTCGAGCGCGTGGCGGCGAACCTCACCGAGTAATGGAAAGAGTCCTTGCGGCGGGCCTCCTCGCCATGGTCATCTCGATCCTCGTCGGACCGAAGTTCATCGACTTCCTGCGGCGGAACGAGTTCGGTCAGATGATCCGCGAGGAGGGGCCGGCGGGTCACGCCGTCAAGCAGGGAACGCCCACAGGCGGCGGCCTGATGATCGTCGTCTCGATGACCGTGCCATTCCTGGCGTTGAGCCACTGGACGGCAGAGGGGCTCACCGTCTTCGGCGTGACGATGGCCTGTGCCGCGATCGGGTTTGCGGACGACTACATCAAGGTCCACCACCGGCGCTCGCTCGGCCTTTCGGGCCGGTGGAAGCTGCTCTTCATCGCCGGGATCACCGTCGGCGTGGGCCTCGTCGTCCAAGATCTGGACTTCGACACCGCCGTATACGTTCCCGTGGTCGACTGGCGCATCCAGCTCGCGTTCACCTTCTACGTGCTCCTGTTCCTGATCCTCGCGGGCGCCGCCAACGGCGCGAACCTGACCGACGGGATCGACGGCCTCGCCGTCGGCGTCGGGATCATTGCGCTGCTGACCTTCGCCGCGATGAACGTCTTCACGTACATCCGCTCGAGCCAGGTGGCCGCGGTGCAGGACCTCGCTGCGCTCGACCAGGCGATCCTGGGCGCCTCGCTGATCGGGGGAGCGATCGGGTTCCTCTGGTACAACGCGTTTCCCGCCGAGGTGTTCATGGGCGACACGGGCTCGATGGCGATCGGCGGTGCGCTCGGCGGTTTCGCGATCATGAGCCACAGCGAGCTGCTTCTGATCCTGATCGGCGGCATCTTCGTGATCGAGGCGCTCTCCGTGATCCTCCAGGTCGTCTCGTACAAGCGCTGGGGCCGGCGGATCTTCTTGATGACCCCGATCCACCACCACTTCGAGATGAAGGCGTGGTCGGAGACGAAGATCATGGTGCGCTTCTGGATCATGGCGGCGATCCTCTGCGCCGGCGCGTTCGCCCTGTACTACCAGTACCTCCGCGGCTTCCGCCCCGACCTGTTCACGTCGTGAAGGCGGTTGTCGGGCTTGCGCGCTCGGGGCAGGCAGCGGCTCTGGCGCTCGCTCGCCGCGGCGAGCAGGTCACCGGCATCGACCGCTCCACGGACGTCGACGCGGGGAGGCTCGAAGCGGCCGGCGTCGAAGTTCGCCTTGGATCCGAGGAGGCCTCGCTGGAGGGAATGGACGTCCTGATCAAGAGCCCGGGAGTGCCCGCGGACGCACCGCTGGTCGCCGCTGCGCGCGAGCGAGGCGTGCCCGTCTGGAGCGAGGTCGAACTCGGCTTCCGGCTGCTCGACGACAACCCGATCCTCGGCGTCACCGGAACGAATGGCAAGACGACGACGAGTGAGCTGCTCGGGGCGATGCTCGGCGCGCCGGTCGCCGGGAACGTCGGCCGGGCGCTGACCGAGCTCGACGGCGAGGTGCCGGCCGGCGAGTGGATCGTCTGCGAGCTCTCGAGCTTCCAGCTCGAGGACATCCACGAGTTCCGGCCGCGGATCGCCGTGCTCCTGAACCTCGAGCCGGATCACCTCGATCGTCACGGAAGCTTCGAGGCGTACCGGGAGGCGAAGCTGCGCGTCTTCGAGAACCAGCGCGCTGACGACACCGCCGTCGTGCCACGCGGCTTCGAGGAGGTCGGGGAGGCGAGGCGCCTGGAGTTCTCGGCCGACGAGCCGCTCCCCGCAGAACCTCGCATCCCCGGCCGCCACAACCGCGAGAACGCCGCCGCCGCGACGGCAGCAGCGCATGTGGCCGGTGTCTCGGACGAGCAGATCGCAGAAGTGCTGCGCACCTTTCCAGGAGTCCCGCACCGGCTGGAGGACGTCGCGGAGATTCGCGGCGTTCGTTTCGTCAACGACTCCAAGGCGACGAACGCCGCCGCGGCCCGACGGGCGATCGCCGCCTACGACGAACCGCTCCACGTGATCCTCGGCGGCCTTGGCAAGAACGAGAGCTATGCGGAGCTCGCCGCCGACCTCCGCGCCAACGGGGCCCGGGCGTACCTGATCGGCGCCGCCGCCGACCAGCTCGCGGCCGCCGTCGACGTCCCGTTCGAGCGCTCGGGTGACCTGGCGACGGCCGTTCGTGCAGCGGCTGCGGCCGCCAAGCCGGGCGAGATCGTCCTGCTCTCCCCGGCGTGTGCGAGCTACGACCAGTTCGAGAACTTCGAGCAGCGCGGCGACGAGTTCCGCCGGCTCGTAGAGGGGCTGCGGTGAGGAAGGGCCAGCTGGAACAGCAGATCCTGCTGCTGGTCACGCTCGCGCTGGTGGCCTTCGGGCTGGTGATGGTCTACAGCGCAACCTCGGCCTCCGCCGCGCTCGCGAACGGCGACTCGTCGTACTACCTCCGCAAGCAGGCCCTCTACGCGCTCGTCGGCGTCGGGTTCCTGCTGCTGATCAGGCGCAGCGGCTACCGCGCGCTGCGCCCCCTCTCGCCGCCGCTCGTCCTCGCCAGCATCGGGCTCCTGCTCGGGGTGCTCGCGCTCGGCGAGACGGTCAACGGCGCCCGCCGCTGGCTCCAGGTCGGGCCGGCCGTCTTCCAGCCCTCAGAGCTGGCCAAGCTCGCCCTGCTCGTCTTCGCCGCGGCGTACCTCGCGCGGCGGCCGGCACCGCAGACGCTCGGGGAGCTGATCAAGCCGCTCGGGCTCGTCACCGGCGTCGTCTGTGCGCTTCTGCTCGCCGAGCCCGACCTGGGGACCGCGATCACGATCGTCGTCATGATCGGCGGCGTCCTCGTCGTGTCCGGCGTGCCCGCCCGCCTGCTGGCCACGGCCGGCGGCCTCTGCGTCACGCTCGTTCTCGCCGCCACCTGGTTCGAGCCCTACCGGCGCGCGAGGCTGCTGAGCTTCGTCAATCCGTGGGACGACGCGCAGGGCGCCGGCTACCAGCCGGTGCAGGCGATGATCGCGCTCGGTTCCGGCGGGATCTTCGGCGAAGGTCTCGGCCAGTCGGTCCTGAAGGCGAACTACCTCCCCGAGGCGCACACGGACATGATCTTCGCGATCATCGGCGAGGAACTGGGGCTCGTAGGCGCCACCGCGCTGATCGCGGCGTACGCAGCGTTCGCCTACGCCGGCTTCCGTGTTGCCCTTGCCTGCCGCGATCCGTTCGGGAAACGGCTTGCGGCGGGCATCACGACCCTCGTCTGCGGGCAGGCGCTGATCAACCTGGCCGCGGTGATGGGGGCCGCGCCGCTCACCGGGATCACGCTGCCCTTCGTCTCCTACGGAGGCTCCAGCCTCGTCGTCGGACTTGCCGCCGTCGGGATCCTCCTTAACATCGCCGGGGACGATGGCCGAGCGACAAGCAGGTCCCGTGTGCCTGATCGCGACCGGCGGAACCGCCGGACACGTGCTCCCGTCGCTGGCGGTGGCCGAGGCGCTGCGCGCACGCGACGCCGTCGTGACGTTCGCCGGGTCCCCCGCGCGGTTTGAGGCGAGGCTCGTCCCGGAGGCGGGCTTCGAGTTCGACACCTTCGAGATCTCGGGCCTCCCGCGGCGACCGGGGATCGCGCAGGTAAGGGCGGCGATGCGGGCGGCCGGGGCGGTCCGAGCCTGCCGCCGGATCCTGCAGCGGCGACGGCCCGACGTCGTCCTGGGCGGTGGCGGGTATGTGGCCGGGCCGATGGTGCTGGCAGCGGCGGGGCAGCGGATCCCTACCGCCCTGCTCGAGGCCGATGCCCACCTCGGCCTCGCGAACCGCTTGTCGGCGCCGTTCGCGCGCCGAATCTTCCTCTCGTTTCCGATCCCGGGACGAACGGGCACGAAGTACCGGGTGACCGGCCGTCCCATCCCGCCGTCGTCGCGCGTGACACTTTCGAGAGAGGACGCGCGGGCGCGCTTCTTCATCGAGCGAGGCCCAGTCCTGCTCGTCTTCGGTGGCAGCCAGGGCGCGCGGAGCTTGAACGAGCTCGTCGTCGAGAGCTTCGGGGCGGCGGGCCCCGCCGTCCTCCACTTGAGCGGCGAGCGTGAGTTCTCGACGCTCGCCAAACGCGTCTCGCGACCGGGTTACCGCCTGCTGCCCTTCGTTCCGGAGTTCGGCGTCGCTCTCGCCGCCGCCGACCTCGTGCTCGCCCGAGCAGGAGGCTCGGTGTGGGAGGTGGCGGCCGCCGAGCGTCCCGCGATCCTCGTCCCTTACCCGTTCGCGACCGCCGACCACCAGACGAAGAACGCGCGCTACTTCGAGCAGGCCGGTGGCGCAGTCGTGATCTCGGAGGCCGAGCTCGGACTCGTTCCCGGCCTTGCCCGTTCGCTGCTCGGCGATCCGGCCCGTCTGGCGGAGATGGCCGCCGCGATGGGCCGAGTTGCCCGACCCGACGCCGCCGACGAGATCGCCCGAGAGCTGATCGCCCTTGCGCCCGCTGGACGGTAGGAGCCTCTTCTTCGTCGGGATCGGCGGCGCCGGCCTCAGCGGCTACGCCCTGCTTGCACACGCCTGGGGAGCCGAGGTCTCCGGCTGGGACCGCTTCGAGACGCCCTACCTGGAACAGGTTCGGGCGGCCGGGATCCCCGTCGCGATCGCCGAGGAGATCCCCGCGCCGCCGACCGGCGCCGAGACCGTCGTCTCGACGGCGTTCGCCGGTCGCGCCAAAGGGCTCACGCGCGCGGAGTTTCTCGCCGAGCTCGTTTCGTTGCAGGACGCGATCGTCGTCTCCGGCGCACATGGGAAGACGACGACGGCGGGCATGATCGCCTTCGTCCTCGACCGGCTCGGCCGCGACCCATCGTTCCTGATCGGCGCCGAGATCCCACAGCTGGGTGGAAACGCCCGTGCCGGGTCCGGGTGGCTGGTGGTCGAGGGAGACGAGTCCGACCGTACGATCGAGCATTTGCGACCGCAGATCGCGGTCGTGACGAACATCGATCTCGACCACCACAGTGAGTTCGGGTCTCACGCCGAGGTCGAGCAGCTCTTCGAGCGGTGGCTCGCGGGAGTGCCGCGAGTGGTGCGCGGCGACGAGCTCGAGCCGTACGCCGGAGAGCTGCGTCTGTCCGGCGAGCACAATCGACGCAACGCCGCGGTGGCGATCGCGGCGCTCGAGCTCGCGGGTGTGCCGGACGAGGAGGCTTGGCCGGTCCTGCGCGAGTTCCGAGGTGCCGGCCGAAGGCTCGAGGAGCGCGGCGTGGCCGGCGGCGTCCGAGTCGTCGACGACTACGCGCACCATCCGGCCGAGATCGAGGCGACGCTCTCGGCCGTTCGCGAAGGCGCCGACGTTCGCGTGCTGGCGCTCTTCCAACCGCATCTCTACTCGCGGACGCGGCACCTCGCGCGCGAGTTGGGCGCGGCCCTCGCCGCCGCCGACATGGTCGCCGTCACCGACGTCTACCCGGCCCGCGAGGAGCCGATCGAGGGGGTAACGGGCAAGCTCGTCGTCGATGCGCTCGCCGAGCGCCGTCCCGGGCTGCTCGTCGCATGGACGCCGACCGTCGAGCAGGGCGCGCGCTTCCTCGCGGGCCGAGCCCGCAGCGGCGACGTCGTGCTCACGATCGGCGCCGGCGACGTCGACCAGGCTGCGGAGCTGCTGCTGGAGCGACTTTAGTGCCCCTCCCAGCAATACATGCCGGCTTCTGGCCCGCGATCACGCGGCGCCAGTGCCCACCCTCCTCCTCACCAAGGTCATCAGACCTTGGCTCGTCAGAGTGCGAACTCTGGCTTGGTGCTCGCGACCCAGAAGCTCGGCGGCATTACAGGAAGGGGCACTAATGATCGAAGAGAGCGTGCCGCTCTCCCGGTTCACTACGCTCGGAACGGGTGGGCCTGCCCGCTGGTTCTCGAAGCCCGGGAATCTCGACGAGCTGGCCGCCGCGCTCGGGTGGGCGGCCGAGCGCAAGGTCCACGCGTCGGTTGTCGGGCTCGGCTCGAACCTACTCGTCGCGGACGAGGGTGTCGACGGGCTCGTCCTCAGGTTGACGGGCGAGCTGGCCGGAGCGGTCGCGGAAGGCCAGCGGCTGGTGGCCGGTGGAGGCGCGCCCCTCGCCGTCTGCCTCCACCGGGCCCGCGAGGCGTCGCTCGGTGGCTTCGAGTTCGCGTGTGCGATCCCCGGAACCGTGGGCGGCGGCGTGAAGATGAACGCGGGCGCGTACGGCGGGGACATCGCCGGCGCTCTCGAGCGCGCCCTTGTCGTCTCGGCCGCCGGCGCGGACTGGCGCACTCCCGAGGAGCTCGGGCTCGAATATCGTCGCTCCGCGCTCGACGTGGGCGAGATCGTCGCCCGGGCGGAGTTTCGGCTGGCGCCGAGGCCGCCGGAGGAGATCAAGGCGACAGTCGCCGCGATGCAAGCTCAGCGGAAGGCCGCGCAGCCGACCAACAAGCGGACGTTCGGCAGCGTCTTCAAAAATCCGGACCACGACCTGAGCGCCGGCCGGATGCTCGAGGCGTGTGGGCTCCGGGGGTACCGGATCGGCGGCGCCCAGATCTCCCCGCGGCATGCGAACTTCATCGAAAACGCCGACGGCGCCCGCTCGGTCGACGCGATCGCATTGATGGCCGAAGCTCGGAAGCGCGCTCTGGAGGAGTTCGGCGTGGCCCTCGAACACGAAGTCCAGCTCCTCGGCGACTTCGTGCTCCCGGCCGCCGGACGGCCCGTGTAGGAGCCCTCAGCGCCGCGGCGAACTGAGCGCGGTGCCCAGGGGACGACAGCTCGCGGCTGCCCACGCGGCCACACGGGCAGGCTCTCCGGCCCTGGAGCTGCTGCCCTCGGTCCGCTCGCTCGCCTTCGGCTTCGGGCTGCTGGCCGCAGCCCTCGCGCTCTACCTCGGCGCCCGCGAGAGCGCAGTCTTCTCTGTCCGGTCGATCGAGGTGACAACGGAGCCGTCCGGCCAAGCGCGGCTCGTTGAGCGGGCCCTGACGCCGCTTGCCGGTACGAGCCTGCTCGAGATCGACGAGGGTGTGATCGCGCGCCGCCTGGAGGCCCTGCCGCACGTCCATCTCCTCGGCTATGACCGGTCGTTCCCCGACGGGCTGCGTGTGATCGTCAGCGTCGAGCGCCCGGTTGCCGTGCTCCGTCGGGCGAACGAGAACTGGCTGGTCTCGGGTGAGGGCCGAGTTTTGCGCAAGCTCGAGCGACGTCTGCGCCGTCCTCTGCCGGTCGTCTGGATAGCACGCGGGGTGGAGCCGGAAATCGGCACCGTGCTGCGCGCCGAGAAGCCCGCGCGCGCCGTTCGGGCCCTGGCCGAGATGGATACCTCCGCGCCCAGCTTTCTCCGGCGCGTCTGGTACGTGGCCGAGGAGGAGACCGGCCTGACGATGGTTCTCCAGGACCGCTTCGAGGTGCGGCTCGGAAACGCGTCCGACCTGAGGCTGAAGCTCGAAGTCGCCGGCCGCGTCCTGGACGCGCTTCGCTCGTCGGGCGCGCCGGCCACCTATGTCGACGTGGCCGTCCCCGGGCGCCCAGTCGCCGGCTCGACCCTCAACTCTCAGGTCGAGCCTTAGACTTACCGGCGCTTCCGCCGTTGACAGGCGGAGTCTGCGGCCGTACGCTGGGGCGTTGCCGTGTCCGCAAAGGCGCGAGCTACAGTCGAGCTTGAGGTGGAGGGACGTTGAGAGTGCGTGACCAGACTGGCAACTACCTTGCGGTAATCAAAGTCTTCGGCGTCGGCGGAGGCGGCTCGAACGCCGTCAACCGCATGGTCGACGCCGGTTTGAGCGGCGTCGAGTTCATCGCGGCGAACACCGACGCCCAGGCACTGCTCGGCGTCGATGCCGACGTGAAGGTGCAGATCGGCGCCGAATCGACACGCGGTCTCGGCGCCGGCGCGAATCCGGAGGTCGGCCGCAACGCGGCCCAGGAGAGCCGGGACGAGCTGAAAGAAGTGCTGAAAGGCGCCGACATGGTCTTCGTCACCGCGGGCGAGGGCGGCGGAACCGGTACGGGCGGCGCTCCGATCGTCGCCGAGATCGCCAAGGAGGACCTGGGCGCACTTACGGTCGGCGTCGTGACGAGGCCGTTCGGATTCGAGGGCCGCCGCCGCGCCGAGCAGGCGCACCTCGGCATCGAGGAGCTACGCGACCGTGTCGACACGTTGATCGTGATCGAGAACGACCGCCTGCTCCAGGTCGTCGAGAAGCGCACCTCGATCGTCGACGCGTTCCGGATGGCGGACGACATTCTCCGTCAGGGCGTCCAAGGGATCACCGACCTGATCACGGTGCCCGGGATCGTCAACCTGGACTTTGCCGACGTCCGGGCGATCATGACCGAGGCCGGCTCGGCGCTGATGGGAATCGGCAGCGCCTCCGGCGAAAGCCGTGCGGCCGAAGCGGCGCACACTGCCGTCTCATCTCCCTTGCTGGAGTCGTCGATCGAAGGGGCGACCGGGATCCTGCTCAACATCAGCGGGCCGGCGGACATGGGCCTGTTCGAGGTGAACGAGGCTGCCGAGGTGGTCACGAGCGCCGCCGATCAGAACGCGAACGTCATCTTCGGCGCCGTCGTCGACGACGGGCTCAAGGACGAGGTGCGGGTGACGGTGATCGCCACCGGCTTCGGGCCGGGAGCGCACCGGCGCCGCCGGCGCGCGACGATCGAGGAGGAGGCGCCTGCCTCGAGGCCGGAAAGGGAGGAACGCTTCGAGGTGCCGAAGGACGTCCTCGAAGTGCCGTCTTTCCTCCGAGACTGAGCCCGAAGGCACCCCTGTAGCATCCGGGCGTCGTGCAGACGCTGCATCGGACACCGCTCTACGAGCGGCATCGCGCCCTCAACGCACGCATGGTTCCGTTCGCCGGCTGGGAGATGCCGGTGCAGTACGAGGGAGTGATCCCGGAGCATCGCGCGGTGCGGAGCGACTGCGGCGTCTTCGACGTCTCGCACATGGGGGAGATCGAGGTCGAGGGCCCGAAGGCGCACGTGCTCCTGCAGTCATTGCTCTCCAACGACCTGGAGAAGCTCGAGCCCGGCGGCGCGCAGTACACGCTGCTGACCAACGAGCGTGGCGGCATCGTCGACGACCTGATCGTCTACCGGCTGGAGCCGGGCCGCTACCTCCTGATCGTCAACGCCTCCAACCGCGAGCCCGACTTCCAGTGGCTGAAGGAACGGGAGATTGCGGGATCCGACGTTCGCGATGTCTCGGACGAGTACGCGCTGCTGGCGGTGCAGGGACCGCGATCGATCGAGCGGCTCGGCCTCGACGACGCTCCGGCCTTCACCTTCGCCATGGAGGAGCTCGACGGCATCGAGTGCATGGTCAACCGGACCGGTTACACGGGTGAGCGCGGAGTCGAGCTGATGGTTCCGCAAGAGGACGCCGAGCAGCTCTGGGACCGGGTCCTCGAACGCGGTGCCGTTCCGTGCGGGCTCGGCGCCCGGGACACGCTCCGGCTCGAGGTCTGCTACCCGCTGCACGGAAACGACATCGGTCCCGACACCGATGCGATCTCCGCCGGTCTCGGCTGGGTCTGCGCGCTCGAAACCGATTTCACCGGCGCCGACGAGCTCCGACGGATCAAGGACGCGGGTCCGGAGAGCATGCTCGTCGCCTTCGTGATGGAGGACCCCGCCGTCCCGCGCCAGGGGATGACGATCGCGGGGGGCGGCGAGGTCACGTCGGGCACGCATTCGCCGATGCTGGATCGCGGGATCGGGATGGGGTACGTGCCGGCCGCGCTCGCCGCGGCGGGCACGGAGCTCGGGCTCGACGTTCGTGGCCGCCAACGCCGCGCCCGCGTCGTGACGAAGCCGATCTACAAACGCGAGGAGGGCTGATGGCCGCCGACGAGAGCTACCCCGACGACCTTCGCTACCACCGCGAGCACGACTGGGCGCGCATCGAAGGCGACGAGGCGGTCCTGGGAATCACGTGGTACGCGCAGGACGCGCTCGGCGAACTCGTTCACTTCGAACCGCCGGAGGCAGGGTCGACGGTGGCGAAGGACTCGAGCTACGGCGAGGTCGAGTCGGTCAAGGCCGTGTCGGAGATCATCGCGCCGCTCTCGGGAGAGGTGATCGAGGTCAACCAGGCGGTGATCGACTCGCCGGAGACGGTCAACGAGGATCCCTACGGCGCAGGGTGGCTGATTCGCATCCGGCTCACCGATCTCGGCGAGGACGACAACCTCCTCGACGCCGAGTCATACCGCCAGCTCGTCTCCGAGCAGTGACGTACGTCTCGCTGACCGACGCCGATCGCGAGGAGATGCTCGAGACGATCGGCGTCACGTCAGTGGACGAGCTTTTCCAGGACGTTCCGCGAGGCGTGCGTTTCGACCGTGCGCTCGACCTCGGCAATCCGCTCGCCGAGCAGGAGATCGTCGAGCGCTTGGAGGCGCTCGCGGCACGAAACACCCCGGCCGGCGAGGAGATCTCGTTCCTCGGAGCCGGCGTCTACGACCATTACATCCCCGCGATCGTCGACGCGATCCTCCAACGGGGCGAGTTCCTGACCGCGTATACGCCCTACCAGCCCGAGTTGAGTCAGGGCGTGCTCCAGGCGTTGTTCGAGTACCAGACCGTGATCTGCGAGCTCACGGGCATGGACGTCTCGAACGCATCCGGATACGACGGGACGACCGTCGCGGCCGACGCCTGCTACATCGCCAAGCACGCCACGGGCCGGACCAAGGTCGTCCTCGCCGAATCGCTGAATCCGCAGGTGCGCCAGGTCGTGAGGACCTACGCCCCGGGATTCGGGCTCGAGGTGGTCGACGTCCTCCATCGCGACGGGATCACCGATCCCGACGAGCTGAGGGCCGCGGCCGAGGGTGCGGCCTGTGTGATCTTCCAGCAACCGAACTTCTTCGGCTGCCTGGAACAGGCACCGGACCTCGCCGCCGCCGCGAACGATGCGGGGGCGCTTGCGGTCGCCCACGTCGACCCGATCTCGCTGGGCGTGCTCGAGGCGCCGGGCGCGTACGGCTGCGCGATCGCGATCGGTGAAGGTCAGGGCGCGGGCAACCCACTCTCCTTCGGCGGACCGCATTACGGCTTCCTCGCGGCGCGCGAGGAGTTCACACGACGGATGCCGGGCCGGATCGTCGGCGAGACGACCGACGTCGCGGGCGAGCGCGGTTACGTCCTCACGCTGCAGACGCGGGAGCAGCACATCCGGCGCGAGAAGGCGACCTCGAACATCACCACCAACCAGACGCTGTTGGCGCTGGGCGGCCTGATCAATCTGTGCTGGCTGGGACCTCAGGGTCTCCGTGAGCTGGGGGAGACCTGCATGGCCCTCGCCGAACACGCGAAGGACCGGCTTGGGGTGCCGCTTGTGTTTCCTGGCCGGACAACGTTCAAGGAGTTTGCCATCAGGGTCGGACGACCCGCGCAGGACGTGATCCGGGAGGCGCGCAAACAAGGGATCCATCCCGGCTATCCGCTCGGCCGCGACTACGAGGGATTGGATGACGCGCTCCTGGTAGCGCTCACGGAGCGCCGCACCCTCGGCGACATCGACGCGCTCGCCGAGGTGCTGTCCGCGTGAAGCTGATCTTCGAGAAGTCCCGCGCTGGTCGTCGTGCCGCTCGCCTTCCGCAGCCGGCGAACCTCGCGCCGGCCCCGGACCTGCCCGCCGGCCTGCGCCGCGCCGATCCGCCGCGACTTCCGGAGCTGCCCGAGAACGAGATCGTCCGCCACTTCACCGAGCTGACGACGCGCAACTTCGGGATCGACACCGGCTTCTACCCGCTCGGCTCCTGCACCATGAAGTACAACCCGCGCGTCAACGAGCGCGTTGCAGCCCTCCCGGGCTTCCGCGATCTGCACCCGCATCAGGACGAAGACGCTTCGCAGGGCGCGCTCGAGCTGATGCACGACCTTCAGGAGATGCTGGCCGAAATCACGGCGCTCGATGCCGTCTCGTTACAGCCCGCCGCCGGGTCGCAAGGCGAGCTCACCGGGCTCATGCTCATGCGTGCCTTCTTTGCCGACCGCGGCGAGGCCGACTGGCGGCGCAAGGTCGTCGTCGCCGACACGGCCCACGGCACGAACCCGGCGAGCGTGACGATGGCCGGCTACGAGCTTGTCAAGGTCGAGACCGACCCACGCGGGAACATCGATCTCGACGATCTCCGGACCAAGGTCGACGAGGAGACCGCCGGGCTGATGCTCACCAACCCCTCGACACTCGGCCTCTTCGACGAGCACATCGAGGAGATCGCGCGGATGTTCCACGAGGTGGGCGGCCTTCTCTACTACGACGGGGCGAACCTCAACGCCGTCTGCGGGATCTCGCGGCCGGGCGACATGGGGTTCGACATCGTCCACATCAATCTTCACAAGACGTTCTCGCAGCCACACGGCGGTGTCGGCCCGGGGGGCGGGCCGATCGCCGTGCGCAGGCAGCTCGAGCCATACCTTCCCGTGCCGGCGGTCGCCCGCGACGGCAAGCGCTTCCGCCTCGACTATGACCGGCCGAAGTCGATCGGCAAGGTACGCGCGTTCACCGGCCCGTTCGGCGTCTTCGTGCGCTCGTATGCGTTCATCCTCGCCTGGGGTCGCGAGCTCAAGACCATGTCGGAGGACGCCGTCCTAAACGCCAACTACCTGCTGGCGCGGTTGAAAGGCGCGTACGAGCTTCCATTCGACCGCCTCTGCATGCACGAGTTCGTGCTCTCCGCGCGCGGATTGAAACGCGAGCACGGGATCACGGCGCTCGACGTGGCCAAGCGCCTGATGGACTACGGCTTCCACCCGCCGACGATCTACTTCCCGCTGATCGTCCCGGAAGCGCTGATGATCGAGCCGACCGAGACGGAGACGAAGGAGACGCTCGACGCCTTCGCCGACGCGATGCTGGCGATCGCCCGGGAGGCGGCCGAGCAGCCGGAGCGCCTCAAGGAGGCGCCCCACGGTCGACCGGTCCAGCGCCTCGACGAGGTCAAGGCCGCTAGGCGGGCGGTCGTCCGCTACCGCTTCGAGGAGCATCCCGACCTGGCCGCAGAGCCGGCCGCGCCGGCGGCCACCGAGGCTCCCAAGGGCGTCTAGCGGTTAAAGCAGGTCGGTGTCGTCGTCGACCTCGCCTCGGCGGTGATGGAGGAGATAGACCGTGGCGCCGATCATCGGGACCAGCGTCAAGATCTTGAGGTCGGCCCATGCCGCTGCGAGCCAGACGACTCCGATGCAGACGTATGCGCCCCGGCGGACGAGCTGGTCCTCCCGGACGAGTTGCCACAGAGAAGCAGCAGTTTCGTTCATCAAGCTTCTCCTTCGGTTGCACACATGATCGGCGGCGACGGCGTTCACGGCATCCCTCAGACGGTGGCGTTGCAACAATCAGAGAGGTGATCGATCTTCGCTCCGATACCCAGACGCAGCCGACGCCCGGGATGCGACAGGCGATCGCAACGGCGGAGGTCGGCGACGAGCAGAAGCGCGAAGATCCGACCGTCAACCTCCTCGAGCAGCGAGCTGCGGAGCTGCTCGGTCAGGAGGAGGCCGTGTACGTCCCGACGGCGACGATGGCCAACGAGATCGCCCTTCGCCTGCACGGCGAGCCGGGGGACGAGATCCTCGCCGAGGAGCACGCGCATGTCCTGATCGCGGAGCTGGGCGCCCCTGCAGCTCTCAGCGGCCTGCTCACGCGACCGCTGCCGGGCCACCGCGGCCGCCTCTCGGCGGAGCAGATCCGCGCGGCGGCACGCCTCTGGGACGACCGGCATACCCCACTGACGCGAATCGTCTCGATCGAGAACACACACAACAGTTCCGGCGGACGCGTCTGGCCGTTGGCGGAGGTACGCGCGGTCGCCGAGACCTGCCGGGAGCTCGGTCTCCGTCTTCATCTGGACGGCGCGCGGCTCTTCAATGCCGCGGTCGCCCTCGGCGTCCCCGCTGCCGACCTCGCAGGCTACGCGGACACGGTGACGATCTGCCTCTCGAAGGGGCTCGGCTGCCCGCTCGGCGCACTTGTCGCCGGCTCCTCAGAACTCATGGTTCGCGCGAGGCGCTTCAAGCACATGTTCGGAGGCGCCATGCGGCAGGCCGGAATCGTGGCCGCCGCCGGCGTCTATGCGCTCGAGCACCATATCGACCGGCTGGCCGACGACCACGCGCGCGCGAAACGCCTTGCCGAAGGACTCGCTCAGGCAGGCCTGCCTGTCGATCCCGACGAGGTCGAGACGAACTTCGTGCACCTCGACGTCGCGTCGCTCGGGCTCACGTACTCGGAGGCGCTCGAGCGCCTTCATCGGGCCGGTGTCGGGTTCTCGGGGACCATTCACCCGACCGTGCTTCGTGCCGTCACCCATCTCGGGATCACCGACGACGAGATCGAGCAGGCGATCGAGATCGCGCCGAAGGCGCTCTACCGCTCACCCGCGGCGAAGAAGGCGGCGGCGACCGCCACGTAGGCCACGATCAGCGCAACGCCCCGCGCCCGGCTGGATTGGCCCGGCAGCAGCAGCGCGAACGTGAAGACGGCGGCCCCGCCGAGCGCGGCGAGCTCGACCGGTCGGAACGACAGCGCCAGGGGGTCGATCAGCCAGGAGAGCAGCGCGACCGCGGGAATCAGGAAGACCGCGACCTGTGCGCTCGAAGCCAGGGCGATCTCGGCCGCGAGCTTGATCTGGCCCCGCGCGGCGACGACCACCGCGCCGCCGTGCTCGGCTGCGTTGCCGACGATCGCGACGATGACCGCCGCGACGAAGAACTCGGACAGGTGCGCCTTGTCGGCGAAGACCTCGATCGAGCCGACGAGGATCTCGGCGATCACGGCGGTTACGACAGTGGCGAGCCCGAGTACGAGCAATGCCGTGCCGAAGGTCCATGCTCTCATCTCCAACGCCTGATCGGAGACGTGGAGCCGCCGATGCCGGCGGAGCGAAAGCCACGTGACGGCGAGGTAGACCAGCAGCAGGGCGATCGATACCGGCACGGACAGCTCGGCGATGAGATCCCGCTCCGGGTCGCCGTCCCATCCCGGCACGGAGGGAATGAGCACGACGAGGACGGCAAAGCCGACCAGGGCGAGCGAGACGACCATCCCGAGCGCCTTCACGGTATAGAGAACGTCGTTCAGGTCGCCGTACACCTTTTGCGCGATCCCCGACAGCGAATCCCCGGCG
>OBLS010000276.1_pt1 | contig 17403 bp, 19 predicted proteins | sample 1519901 | NCBI WGS metagenome assembly OBLS01 (sample SAMEA3113585, study PRJEB22503) | soil metagenome | reverse complement strand
TCTTCTTCTTTACCGTTTTTAGAAAAAATAAATGCCAATGGAAATTTTAATCTGTTATTATTATTATTATTATTGTTATGGGCATTATGATCTAAAGATGATGGTTTGTCTTTGTGACTCTGATCTTTGGATAAATATTTTTTGTCGTAGCTAGATTTCATCATTAAATGGTCAAAATTCGGACTGACTTGATTTAATATATTTGATAGTGGAGTTTTTTTGTTATCGTTATAATAATTTTTCTCAGTATCTAAGTATGTAAAAGAATTTGATTCATTTACCGTACTTGGATTCGACTTCACATAATTTTTCAAGTTTCCTGCAGTACTCTTGCTTAAAGGGTCAAATGTCACTTCTTTGGTAGTCACAATGTCTTTGTTAGATTTACCTAGCGAACTAAAAATTGTTGGAAATTTCAACTTATTTTCACTTACTGTATTAGAAGGTTTTTTATCATTGTCGATACTTACACACTCCTTATTCTCATTAATTTCTTCTTTTTTCTGGTCATTATCTTGGAAATCTTTATCCATAAAAGTAGTTTTAGTCTCTGTAACTATTCTTGTGTCCAGATCATCTTTTAATTCCATTTTGATATCACCAGTTTTATCAAGTCTGTTTAATGCAACTAAAACTTGATCTTTTAGATCATCAATTTTTTTTCTCTCACTCTCAATAACCATCTCTTTTCTTTTTTGTGTTGGATTATTCTTGTAGGTTGTTAATTCTCTAAAATTTAAATTATCATCATCATCATCATCATCACCCTTTCCTTCAATATTAATGAAAAAAGGATTATTGATATTCTTTAAACTGTCATCATAGGATTTATTTTTTCTGGTGTGATTTAGTATGTCTTTAATGTTATAATTAGTTCCTATTTTTAAATTGATGTCTTTTATCTTTTCATCAATATCTGAAATTTTGTTATCTAATAGAAAAGCTAAATCGTTCCTAAGATTAATTAATCTAGTAACATCTATTTCTGACTGAATTTTCTCCATTTTTCCATTCAACTTTTTTAACTGATCTTTATACTTGAGTAAAAGGCGATCTTTTTCAAAGGAATCAATTGCTTTGTTTTTAGATGCAAGCAAAATCTTCTCTATAGCCTGGGTTGCAAGATCTTTCTCGAATTGGTATATCTTTAACTCATCTTCCATTAACTCAGAATTTTTTTTTATCAAATCTGGTTTCATTTTTAGCTCATTTTCTAATTCTTCTTTTACTTTTTCTTGTTCTATGGTCGTAAAATTAGTTGACGGATTTCTTCTTTTCTTTAGATCAAAAATAAAAGAAACGATTGTAGTATAGTATAATCCAAAAATAATCCCTCCAATCATGGATAGTCCGACTATTATTAATAAAAAAGAGCTTACCTCAACCATTTTAACTATTAATTATATTCTCTATGGATATATTTAATTTTAAAATAGCTGAAGTCGCACTTGATAAGAAGATTGTAATAAAAAAATAAAATAAAGTTTTAAAAACTTTTATTTTGATTTACATTTTTTTAATATGTTTTTATTATATTACATTACTTGACGTTTGATCCAGTTATACTTTCTCATTTTTGGATCAGGATAACCACATTTTGAACAGGCTTTCCCCCGCTTATGGAATGAATTATGGCCACATCTTCTACATCTTATATGTACCTTTTTTCGGGTGTACTTGCCCATTGAGGTTGTGCCTTTTGTCATTTTCTCATATCAACCTCTTCTTGTTACATGTCTCCTTATTTTATACTGGAGGTGGGGATATTATAACTACGTTATCCCCTCTTACTACAATAGTTCCCAAATCTGACGACTTGCCTTCTACAATCTCTACGGAATCATCAAGTAATAAATTCATGTGTTGATCGAAACCATGAAGGGTTCCTCTAATAACTTTACCACCTTTTAATTTTATCAGTACAATTTTTCCAAAACTCTCATCCAAAACCTTTACGGCCATATCAATTGACAATACTAAATCTACCTGTTACTATCAAATGAATATTAGTTATATATTAAAATTTCATTCAATGACATTATTTTTTTATGAGCAAACTAGTGCTCATAAAAAATTTTACCAATATATCTATATATGCTGATTTAACTAAAACTCTTGAAATTCTATTATAGTTTGCTCAAGCTTTTGAATTAAATCATCTAATAACGAACGTCCTTTTATTATTGATGCCTTTGTAGGATCACCCCATACTCCATTTCCTGTGATTTTCGGGAAAGACCCAGGAGTTGATGTAAGACTTGTATAAGCAACTTTCGATCCATTGATCTCTTTAGTATTTGCGCGTGCCATCTTCATTTTGACCAACTTTGTATTAATTGCTAATAGAAGAGATGTTTCAATTTCGCCAGCATGATCAAAGTCATTCATTAGATTCCAATAGTTTATAAAGTTGAGTCTTGTATTTGGAGGAATTTTATGAGAAACGTTTTGAGAAATATAGTACATAGATCCCATATTGCCATGGTGGCCATTTAACAAGATTATATTTTTCATTCCATACTTTGCAAGTGACACACAAATATCTCCAATAAGATTGGAGAAAGTAGTGTGAGATAATGAAATATTAAACAAGGGCTCATGTTCAAAAGAAATACCAAAAGTTATAGCGGGAATGTATAAGCTCTGGATTTTTTCAGCAATAGTTTTTGCTAAATGCTCTATTATGATAGTATCTGTAGATACAGGAAGATGAGGACCATGTTGTTCTAACGAACCTATAGGAATTATGATTTGATTCGATTTTTTTCTCCATTTTTCAATATCTATATTAGATAAACTGTAAATATTATTCATTTTTTAACAATATCCTTCCTCCTTCATATCCTTAGTTCTTTTTATCTTTATTATATCATCTTTGTAAGGATTATTCGGTTAAAAAATTATCAGTGTTAGGATTATAACCATAATTTTATTATCTTCTACTTCGATTTTTTTTTACATGAACCTTTCCCCAATAAACCTCAAGTTTTCCTTCCAATGCTAATTTTATGGCATGAAGCAATGTTGCGCTTTCTAATTTCCTCCCTTTGTTTTTAATTGAGTCGATATTGTCTGTATCCATAACATTAAACGATTTCTGGCATATAATTGGTCCTTGGTCTAAGTCTTCCGTTACAAAATGTGCTGTACAACCTACGATTTTTGCTCCTCTTTCGTATGCTTGAACATAAGCGTATGCACCAGGAAAAGCAGGCAATAATGATGGATGAATATTGATTATTTTATTGGGATATCTCCAAACAAAATTAGGGGTAAGAATTCGCATATATCTTGCAAGAATAACCATATCTATGTTATATTCCTCGAATAATTTCAAAATTTGTCCTTCTGCTTCTACCTGATCTTTGTGGTCAATCAAATAGAAAGGGATATGGTATTTATCGGCAATTGGTTTTAATACATTCGAACTTCCAATTATAAGAGGGATCTTTGATTTAAGTTCTTTTTTATGGTACGATTCAAGTATTTTTAATATACAATGATCTTCACTACTTATGAGAATAGCAATATTAGGTAATCTGTTTGGTTCTTGGTAATGCACCTTAATCTCCATCTTTAACTCTTTTGCAAGTGCTTCTAAACCTCTATCAAGATCTTCCTTTATGATTCTATTGAATGAAGCTTCAAGTTGCATACCAAAAAGTCCTCTTATTACATTTTGATTTATTTTTTCGATATTTCCATAATTCTTAAAGATAAAGTTAGTAATTTCGGCCACAACCCCTTTTCTGTCCTTTCCGATGACCGTTATCTCGATTAAAGTTTGCTTAGTTTCTTTAACCTTATTTTGATTCAACCTTTTTTCAACATAATTTTTTGGTTTTGGTATTTTATTATTGATATCGTTTTCATTGATATTATCTCTTATTATTATTTCTATTATTTCTATTATTATTATTATTATTATTATTATTATTATTATGGTTATTGTTGTTGTTGTTGTTGTTGTTGTTGTTGTTGTTGTTGTTGTTGTTGTTGTTGTTACTGTTGCTATTGCTATTGTTGTAGTTCTCTATAATCAAGATAAATTATTCTTTCAGGGATCTAGATTAGAAAAAGGAAATAAACTGACGATATGCTATTTAGCTGATGTTAATAATATGTGTGATTTTGTCCATCTCTTTACATATGATGATCAAGGTTTATTCTCAATAATTTAACTACTCTTTCAATATTAAATTGAAGATTTAATTATGAAAAATCATTTATCTTGTTCGTCACTTTACTTCCCAATAGTAGTACAAGAAACTATTAATCAACAATTCCTAAGAAATTCTTCAGACTACATTTTTTATAGCTAGACTCTTTTATTATAAATAATATTAATTAATATAGATAAGAGTAATAATATGTCTCATAAATAAAATAAATTATTTTTTTTAGTTTATTGTAACACACTTTCTATTATTCTTGTATACTCTCTAACTTTCGAATCTAAGAGTGTTTGAGAGATAGATTCTCCATACATTCTTACAAGTGGTTCAGTCCCACTTGGTCTAACCATTATCCATGATTCATCGTCAATCCAAATTTTTGCTCCATCCAACTTCTCGATTTTTTTAGGTGAACCATGTTCTAAACATTTGGTAACTATCTTATTTGCTACCTCCTTAGAGGAACATTTGAATTTGGTTTTGAATTGAGCTATTTTTTTTAGTGATCCTATAATTTCAGAAAATGGATTACTTGATTTATTGATAGTTGAAAAATTTGCAAGCATATCCAAAACTAGTCCTGTAGTCATTGCTCCATCCCTTACTTGGTTTAATTTACCGTACATGAATCCTCCATTTTCTTCTAAACCAATAAGAGCATTTCTTTTAATCATTTCTCGAGATACTTCCACACTACCTACTTTTGTATATACAATGTTTGAATTTCCTTCATCTGCAACTAATTGAACATTCAAAGTTGTGTTTAGAGGACATATGATCTCAGCACCATTATGTTTTCCGTTGATTAAATACTTAACAAGGACAGCAGCAGTTTTATCTCCTGGATGAATGATTCCTTTTTCATCACAGAATAAACTTCTATCCCCGTCTCCATCATATGCTACTCCAAAATCGGCATGTAAATCTCTAACCATATTAGATAAGCTAGTTAAATTGTCTACAGTTGGTTCTGGTCCTCTCCCGGGAAAATCTCCATCAATATTGCTGTTTAGTGTAAAAACTTCACAACCTAGTTTTTCTAGCAAATAGGGTGCGACCATAGTCTGAACACCATTGCCCAAGTCCATTACTACTTTAAAAGATTTAGATTTGATTTTTTCAACATCTATTAAAGATAAAACTTTCTCCATATACTCATTTACGATATTTTGATCAGCAAAAGTCTTGTTAGTTTGATCTATTTTTGAAAATTGACGGTTATAGAAGATCTCTTCAACCTTTAGTTCATCTTCTCTTGATATCTCTACACCATCCTCAGCACAAGGTTTAATTCCATTATATTCTGGAGGATTATGTGAAGCTGTTATCATTATTCCACCTCTAAAGTTTTTTGTTTTAGCAGCAAATTGTAAACAAGGAGTAGGTATTTGCCCGGCCATCATGACATCTAAACCACCCGAATTTAATACAGCTGATACAATATTTGATAAAATAGGACTTGAATTTCTTCCATCAAATCCTACAACAATGGGTCCAGTTTTAAAATATGTTGCTAATGAGTATGTCAAATCTATTACTAATGGAAGAGTTAATTCTCGTCCATATATTCCTCTAACACCATTAGTTCCAAATAACCGCCGTCGCTGAACATTAGATTCATTTTCTTCTATTTTAATCGTCATAATACATTAATTTAAGAATAGATAAATTTGGCTTTTATAAATTGTATTTCAAGTGCGGGGGTTGCCAAGCCAGGCCAACGGCGCAGGTCTGTCCTTTTCTAAGATAAATAGAGGGACAGTGCGATGCTTAGAATGAAAGAAAGTAATAGTGATTGGTCGGCTACAAACTATTTTTCCTACAACCCTGTTTCTTAGGGATTCGTGGGTTCAAATCCCACCTCCCGCATTACAAAGTTATTATGATATATAATGCTAGCAGAAATAATCTTATAAAATCTTTTGATTATTTATTTTCAAAAATAAATTTAATTTTGAATCCTGTAGGTTAATGATTAAAATAATAATACTGATGGACACTTAACTCAATAACTACTTTAATAGAAAAGATTAGAATAATTCCATCAATATGCTATATAGAGAGGTGACGATGATAATATTGTCTTTGTTTCTTATGAGCATTGATTAGTTTCTTTATGGATATGAAAATGGCTTTGACAATAGTCATTACCACAGTCATAACAATGCCAACCTGATAATGTATAACAAATCATACATTTGCCAATTGGTTTGTTATAGTCAAAGTTTTTAGTTTTTGATTTTTGGGGTGCCTTAGAATTGTTTGTTATATTGCGTTTTATTTGTGCCTTCATTCTAATCTACCTAATTAATAAACCTCTCTCCCTTTCTCTCTCTCACATTCAAGCTCTTTTAGGAGCGTATAATACCATACAGGTATGTATTTTTCAAAATTATTTTTGTGGTATTCATGATATTTACGATTGTCTCTTTCAACCCTTTAATTATATTTAACATAATTATTTAAGGTTAACCCCACAAAGGCAAAAAATGTAAATTAAGTATCAATTTTAAATTAAAAAATTTACCACTATAAATTCCTCTAATAGTTTCAATATCAAATCAAATCAATCACCAACGGTGTATTATTATTGTTTTCGCAAAAACTATAATCTTTTGATGTTCTATAAAAAGAACTTTTTATTTAAAGAATGGGAGGAGGGGTTGATAAAGTTATATTTATATTCAATGTGGGAGTTTCGTTATTTTTATTTAAAATTAATCCACTTTCTTTTTGTACAGGTATACAATAAAAAATCAAAGTTTAATTGATATTTATTGATGATAATTTCAAATTTCTCCCAATAGAGGTAACATTTTAATAGTCTCTATTTTGTAAAGAGATGGATGATCCCAATGGGTGATATTGAATAATGAGTAAACCGTATTATGTTAAATTTGAAGTACCAAAAGATTTAGTTAGTGCTATTTATGAAGCGCTAAGAATAGCAAAAGATAGTGGAAAAATAAGAAAAGGAACCAATGAAACAACCAAGGCTGTTGAAAGAGGTGTTAGTAAACTTGCTATTATCGCGGAAGACGTGGAACCACCAGAAGTGGTCGCCCATCTGCCAATTATATGTGAAGAAAGAAATGCTGCCTATGTCTTTGTACCCAGTAAACAAGAATTAGGAGAAGCAATGGGAATAAGTGTTGGTTCTGCAGCTGCCTCAATTATTGATGCTGGTGAGTCTCAACATATTTTAGATGAAATAGTTAATACTACAAAAAATAAAAATACAAAATCTCCCAATCAATAATAAATAGTGAGTTGTTATAATTAATGAGTAAAACAATTGAAGAGAAAGTTGTACCTTCTGAAGTAATTCAAATCGTTGGTAGAACAGGTATTGCAGGAGAAGTAATTCAGGTGAGAGTAAGAGTTTTAGAAGGAAAAGATAAAGGCAGAATTTTAACAAGAAATGTGAAGGGCTCTGTTAGGATGAATGACGTATTGATGCTACGAGAGACTGAAAGAGAAGCGAGAAAAATAAAGTAATAATAATAAACAAAAAAATATGAGGTTTAATTAAAAATGAGTAAAACAGCTACTTCTTTACGCAATTGTTTCTTTTGTGGACAACGTATTGCTTCTGCTACCGGAATCATGTTGGTCAAGAACGATGGATCTATTCAATGGACTTGTTCAAACAAATGCAAAAAAAATCTTCGGAATTTAAAAAGAGATCCGCGAAAAATGAAATGGACTAACAAATACGTTAAGGGCGGAATCAAGGTCTCTAAATCATAAAATAGAATTGATAATATAGATGAGCGAGCAAACATTAATAGTTATAAAACCAGATGCCTTTGAACGCAAACTCACGGGAACAATTTTGTCACGATTTGAGAACAAGGGATTCCTGATTAAAGAACTTAAATCATATATTTTTACAAAAGAAAAAGCAGAAGAATTTTATTCTGCCCACCAAAATAAGCCATTCTTCAATGAGCTTGTGTCCTTTATCTCCTCTTCTACTGTTGTTGCATGTATTTTGGTCGGAGAGAATGCGATAAATGTTGTAAGACAAATGATTGGTTCGACTCGATCCTTTGAAGCCCAACCAGGCACAATTAGAGGAGATTATGGACTTGGTATTACAAATAATATTATCCATGCTTCCGACTCTTATGAAAGTTTTATAAAAGAATCTAAAGTCATTTTTAAGTAGTAACAACAACGTGAATCTTCGACAGCCAGTGGTAGTTGTATTGGGTCATGTCGACTCAGGTAAAACTTCCTTATTAGACAAGATTAGAGGTACAGGAGTACAGGCACGCGAAGCTGGAGGCATTACTCAACATATTGGAGCAAGCTTTTTTCCGATAGAAACAATCAAAACAATAACAGGACCTTTATATGAACGACTTGCTAAAACAGATGAGCAAATTCCTGGATTGTTATTTATTGATACTCCTGGGCATGAAGTGTTTGCTAATCTTAGAAGTAGAGGAGGATCTGCAGCAGATATAGCAATAGTAGTTGCAGACGTAAACAAAGGGTTTGAGCCACAGACTATAGAAAGTATAGACATACTAAAAAAGAGAAAAGTTCCTTTTGTTGTGGCATTAAATAAAGTGGATATGATTTCGGGCTGGAAAGGGAAAAAAAAGAGTGAAATAAGTCTGATGAGTCGAAAGGAAACTACAACAATTAACTTAGGATTTATAACTGAAGAAATCAAGAAACAGGATTCTAATGTTCTTACTCTTTTAGATGAAAAAATTTACGGTGTCGTTGGATCACTGTCACGAATGGGTTTTAATTCTGAAGCCTTTTGGCGGATTAAAGAATTTGATAAAGAGTTAGCCATAGTACCAATTAGTGCTGTTTCTGGAATTGGAATACCGGAATTGATGGCTGTACTGGTTGGATTAGCGCAACAGTATATGAAAAAACGGTTAGAGAGACGTTATGACTATGTAAGAGGTATAATTCTGGAAATCAATGAAGAACTGGGTCTAGGCCCTTCTGCTAATATGATACTATTAGATGGTACTATTAAGCAAGGAGATACGATCATGGTTGCAAAGCGGGATGAAATAGTAGTAACTAAAGTTAAAGCCTTACTCCTTCCAAAGCCTTTAGACGAAATGCGTGATCCACGTGATAAATTTAGGTCAGTAACCGAAGTAATCTCAGCAGCGGGTTTAAGAATAGTATCTCCTGATTTAGAAGGTGTATTGGCCGGAAGTCCTTTGTATGTTCTACGAAATAAAGACGAAGAAAAAGAAATTCGGCATTTTATAGAGTCAGAGGTAAAAGGTACTTTTATTAATAATACTAATGCGTTAGGGGTGATTCTAAGATGTGATACAATTGGTTCACTGGAAGCTATAATTGATATGTTGAAAAAAGAAAATATACCCATTCAAACTGCTGATATTGGCCATATAACGAGAAGAGATGTTTTGGCAGCACATGCAGTTAAAGATAAAGATAGATATCTTGGAGTGATATTAGGTTTTAATGTTAAAGTTCTGGATGATGCGAAAAAGGAAGCGGGAGAACAAGAAGTTCATATTTTTAATGAAAAAGTAATTTATAACCTTGTAAGAAACTATACTGACTGGGTAAAATATCAGAAGGAACATGCTGATTCCATTATATTTGAGGAAATTCCGCCTATTTGTAAAATACAGTTTTTAAAAGGATTTGTATTTAGAAGAAATGACCCAGCTGTTTTCGGAGCAGAAATACTTATCGGAAAACTGAGACAAAAAAATCAGGTCATAAATGAGAATGGATCCAAGGTGGGAATAATTCATCAAATTCAAGATAAAGGAAAAAATATTGAAGAAGCAAGAAAAGGTATGCAGGTTGCTGTATCTATAAGAGGTCCTACTATAGGCAGACAAATCAATGAGGGAGATTTCTTTTATACCGATTTAAATAGTAGGCAGGCAAAGTTATTAATTGAAAAATTTGGGCATAGACTCAATGATGAAGAAAAAGAAATATTTGAATTTATTTTGAATATAAAAAGAAAATCTGATCCAGCATATGGTTATATTTGAAGCTATATAAATTAAAGATTTAGGACTTGCTTTGGTCTGTATGGCTGTTTATTATTAAAAGTCAATAATATTGTTAAAGAGATACTCAATTTAAAACAGACAACAAGATAAATAATGATCATATACAATACAAAAAATTATACCATTCAGAAATGAACCTAATATTATCGTTAGTTGGTTCTTTAGCAGTAGTAATGGCAATAGTAGATATCTTCATTATAAATAAAAACATAAGATTTATGGAACTTGTCCAAGGATATTTTCTAATCCTTTCTCTCCAACAGCTCCGACTGCCCGCTCTACTGCCTGTCCTTTATAAAATATGATAAATGTGGGAATTGCATAGACATCATATTTGACAGCAATTGATTGCGAATCATCTACATTGAGTCTTCCAAAATCAATTTTCGAGGCATATTTTTTTGCCAATTTGTCGAAAACAGGTAACATAAATTTACATGGACCACACCATGTGGCCCAAAAGTCAACAAGTATAGGTTTATTACTGTTTATTGATTTTTCAAAGTTTTCTTCAGATAGTTCTATTATCAAATCATCATCATTATAGTTGGGATTGGGGTGCATGTAGCGTTCATCATACCTAAGTTTATAAAATTATATAAAATTATTGGAGGATGATAAAATAGTATATCATAGATCTACCAAGAATCTTGCAGTATAATAACCGGCTTGGTTTCGTTTTATTTCCATTTCGTGATATGTTATAGATTTTACTTCTACTTTGTATTCATGTTTATGTAAATCAATTATATCTCCATTTCCAATACATTCTATTTTATAAATAGAATTATATTCTTTTGAATTGGATTTCTCAACATCCTCATCACACAAATCCAGATCATTTAATTCTACAAATTCCATTTCTGGTAGGTTTGTTGTTGTATTAGTTTCTTTATTGTTGATAGAATTATTATTATTATTATTAGTCAATACTATTTTTGAGAATGAAAAAGAATCAAACTTAGTAACAATCATCCTATCAATATAAATTGATAAAATAATTTTTTCTATCCAATCATAGAGTAAGCTTTTAAAATCGTGTCCCTGTGCAATTATCTTAATTGTATGATTTAATTCTACATTGGACATATCAAACATAGCGTTTATTAATCCAAGAGCAGAATTTTCTAGCAATTCTTGCAAAGTATGACCATATGCTTCTACTATTAGATCTGTCATATGGTCTAGATATGTGAATTTCTCTTCCATACTTGAATAAACTGGTTTAAACTAGATTATAAAAATAATGAAAAAACGGAAAATCTAAATTCGAAGATTTTTGAATTTTTATTGTGAAGCTGGAATTACCAAGAGGAATGAGGGATATATCTCAAGAAGATGCTTTTTATATCCATTACATTAGAGAAAAATTTTACGAGAATACCGTCAGCTATAATTTCCAAGTTATTGAACCATCTCCCATTGAACTATTGTCAACACTTGAAGCTAAAAGTGGAGAATCAATAATAAACGAGGTTTATAGTTTTAAGGATAAAGCTTTACGGGATATCGCTTTACGTTATGATCTTACAATAGGGATAACAAGGTTTGCTGTCTCAAAAAGAGATATGCGCATCCCTCTAAAATTAGCTAATTTTGGTGGAGTTTTCAGATACGACGAACCTCAAGCTGGTCGATATCGATATTTTCACCAATGGGATGTTGAAATTTATGATAATTTTACTACTGATGCAGAAGCAGAAATAATTGATTTTGTTTCCAATTTTTTTACCAAACTTAACCTTGAAACTATTATTGAGATAAGTGATAGAAGAATTCTTGAAGAATATATAAAAAAAAGATACGATCTTGACGATGAAAACTTCATAGAAAATCTTTTTAGAGCTATCGATAAAGTTCCCAAAAAAGGAATTAGTAAAGTTTGTACAGAATACAAGGATGTTCTTGATGAAGGAATTCTTCAAGATCTCTTGGAAATTTCTTCTTTCAAAGGAGGTATTTTGGATCTTATCTCTCATGAAAAGCTAAAGGATTTAAAAAGCATCAGGTATTTACAAGAGTTATTTTCCTCACTAGAATTAAGAGGTATTCAAAATATAAGAGTAAACCTAGGTATAGTGAGAGGATTAGACTATTACTCTGGAATTGTTTTTGAAGTATTTGACACATTGTCCAATATTGGTTCTTTAGTTGGAGGTGGAAGATACGATAAACTTACTCATATATTTGGACGCCCTGATATTGGTGCAGCTGGGGCTGCTGGAGGAATAGAACGGATAATTTTAGCCTTACAATATCATAAAAAACTTCCCAACAATATAAAAAAAATTATATATATTGCTAATAGCAATGAATTAGTTAGAAATTCAGCTCTTTCAATTTTAAGTAATTTAAGAAAGAAAGGTTTTGCAGTAGAATATGACTTATCTAATAGATCTCTTAGAAAGCAACTTTATGATGCTTCGGCAAAGGGAGTCTGGCTGACTATAATTGTTGCCCCCGAGGAAATTTCAAAGAACAATGTAATAATTAAAAACATGAAGAGTGGAAAAGAGACCGTTGAGAAGTTAGAATCATTAGATAAAAAAATATATCAATTCTTATTATAGTTTTATCATAGCAATACTTTTCATTTTTATGATTCCACTACTTTTCTTTTGGTACACATTTCTTATCACAAGATCTGGAGGATCATAACTAATATAGAGATCTCCTTCTTCTAATTCATTTGTATTATAATTAATTTGGATGTCTTTATCATTTATACCATTATAAATGAGAACTTTTTTTGCTTTTTCTACTATTTCTTGGTCTGAAGTATTTGGAGCAAAGAATACTCTTTTAGAATACTCTATAACCATAATAAAATAATTATAAATTATTTACTAGTAATAAATGTAAATCTTGAAAACTCATTGCTAATTCTTTATAATTAACTAATGTCTTAAATTGATTTACAATTCAAAGTTCTATTTCTTTTTTAATCTCTTTCTAAAAAAGAGACAATAATAACTAAATCTAAAAGTAAATATATAAAATATCATAATCATGCTGAAACTTTCTCATGATTTAATCATAAAGTATATTTGTATTATTCGAATACTCATTTTTGGGATAAATTAGTGACAGATTCAATTCAACATGATATTGTTATTATTGGGTCCGGCCTAGCTGGCTTGAGAGCTGCAATTGCTGCAGCAGCATATGGGAAAGATAATATCAGTATAGGCGTTTTTTCCAAAGTTCAAGTAATGCGATCTCATTCTGTATCTGCTGAAGGAGGTACTGCAGCAGTTTTATTTGAAGATGAAGGAGATAATATCGAATCACACATATATGATACAATTAAAGGAAGTGATTTTTTAGCGGATCAGGATGTAGCTGAAAGACTAGTTAAAACTATACCTCATGAAGTTTATCAATTAGATCATTGGGGCATGCCTTGGTCGAGAAGAGATGATGGACGTATTGGACAAAGAAAATTTGGTGGTTATTCATTCCCTCGTGCTACATATGCTCAGGATAAAGTAGGCTTTTATGAAATGCAAACCTTATACGATACATGTCAAAAGTATGATAATATTAATTTCTACAATGAATGGTATTGTACTAGTATACTTAGAGAGAATAATTTGTTCCGTGGAGTAACAGCAATAGAAATGAAAAATGGAAATTTTGTCAAAATCAAGTCTCCAGCTGGAATTATATGTACAGGAGGTGCAGGAAGAATTTATAGCTTTTCTACTTATGCTTATTCCTCTACACCAGATGGTATTGATATGGCATATCGTGCGGGGTTGGCAATGAAAGATATGGAATTTGTTCAATTCCATCCGACGGGTATCTTACCATCAGGAATCTTAATCACAGAAGGTGCTAGAGGAGAAGGTGGCTATCTTATTAATAACCAGAATGAGCGTTTTATGAAAAAATATGCTCCAGAAAAACTAGAGCTTGCGCCGCGAGATGTTGTGTCCAGATCGATGATTAGAGAAATTCAAGATGGAAAAGGCTTCAAGCACGAATCAGGTTACGATTGTTTAAAATTAGATTTAACACATTTGGGAGACGAACAAATTAAAGAAAGACTAGCTGGCATTAGAGAAATTGGAATAAAATTTTCAGGTATTGATGTAATTGAGGCTCCTATTGAAATTAGACCTGTTTGCCATTATATGATGGGAGGTATTCATACTGATATTGATGGAAAAACAGAATTGGGAGGTTTATGGGCCGCCGGTGAGGCGGCATGTAATAGCGTGCATGGGGCAAATAGGTTAGGAGCAAATTCAACATCCGAGTGTATAGTCTGGGGTAGAATTACAGGAGAACAAGCAGCACAATTTGCATTAGAGAAAAAAGGATCTACAATCGACATATCAAACAATCAAGTCCTTTCCGAAGAAAAAAGAATTTATGATGGCATTTTTAGAGGAAAAGGCGAAGTTAATCCATACGAAGTGAGAAAGAAATTAACTGACACTATGGATGACAAAGCATATGTTTTTCGAAATGAAGAAAATCTGATTTCTGGATTAAAAACAATTAGAGAGCTGAAAGCATTAACTTGGAAACATGTTGATGATAAATCAAAGGAATATAATACTAATTTTACTAATGTTATGGAGATTGATGCGATGCTGAGGACAGCGGAGGTAGTATTAATGGGAGCAATAAATAGAAAAGAGTCTAGAGGAGCACATGCTAGACTCGATTATGCAAATAGAGATGATATAAATTATCTAAAGCACACTTTAGCCTATTATAGTTCTGAAGACGAACCAAAATTAGTATGGCATCCAGTAACATTTACAAGATATGCTCCTGTGGAGAGGAAGTATTGATATGACCTCTGCTAAATCCGCAAAACGGATGGATGATAACAACAATAAAAACGACAGAACCAATAGAGAAGGGCTAAGAGGATGGCTTAATCCAATAACATATGGATGGGAACGAGTTTCTTATTGGTTTCAAAGATTAACAGGAATCTTTCTCCTTGTCTATTTTATTGGTCATGTTTATGAAACTAGCTCATTGGTGAATGGTCCTGATGCGTGGGCAGCAATGTTAGAGATGACCCAGACTATAGGAGGCCATATATTTCTAATTCTTGTAATAGGAGCAAGTACTTTACACACAGTAAATGGGATACGATTAATCTTTACTCAATCTGGCCAAGGGCTAGGAAAGCCTGGTAGACCTGATTATCCCTATGATCCAACATCTGTTAACAACAAGCAACGTTCAGGATTGTGGATTGCGTTTATTTTAGCTGCTGTTGCGATGTTATATGGGGCAAATGTGCTTTTTAGTGGAGAGTGAGAGACTCATCAAATGACATCAGATAGTATAAAAAATAATAATAGAAATAAAAATAATAATAAGAACACGACTAAATGGTTTTCAGATATTACTCTTTTAAGAGAAAGCCAAATAATGAAAATACACTACATTACGGGTGTAGGTGCATTATTTGTAGTTGCTATTCATATTATGATGAGATTAATTATGCCATTTAATATGTCTCTAGAGTTCGAAAATGTTATATTAAATTATAAAAATGTTTTTTATGCCCTATTGCTAGAGTCTATTTTGGTACTAATAGCCATACATGGCTTTAATGGTCTGAGAGTTATTTTATTAGAAATAAGACAAACTCAAATTTGGGAAAGGGCAGTGAATATATTAGTGATAGTTGCAATGATTGGAATAATTGCATATGGAACCCGAACGATAATCATCGCTAATGGATTCTCTTTGGGTTAATTATATGGGTGAGCTTATAATATGAATATATTTAAAAAAGATAAAAGAAAAGAAATAAAGAATGAAAGTCCTTTAGAAATAAAAAGATCAAATATATCCACCACTAGCAGCAGCAATAAAAGCTCCGTGAAACTACGTGTTTTCAGGATCAATGCAGTACAGAATCCTAAAGATGTTCCTCATTTTGATGAATTTCATGTTCCAGTAAAAAGATGGACTACTGTATTAGATGCCTTATTAGATGCCAAAAGTTATCAGGACAGTAGTATTGGAATACGTTATTCCTGTAGGATGGCCTCTTGTGGTTCTTGTGGGATGAAAATAAACGGTATTCCAAGGCTAGCATGTTATACCAAGATTTCTGATCTTGATACAAACACAATTACTTGTGAACCTCTTCCTAACTTTCCATATATTCGAGATCTAGTTACTGATTTTTCCCAATTCTTTAATCATCATCGTAGTGTCATGCCATTTATACAAAATAAAAAAGCCGATATACCAAATGTCAATGAACTTTCAGAATATGAGCAGAGCCCACAAGATCTCGATAAATTCCTTCAATTTTCATACTGTATAAAATGTGGTTTATGTTATTCTGCATGTCCAACTGTTGCCACCGATCTCAAATTTCCCGGACCGCAAGCATTATCACAAGCATACAGATATTTTGCCGATTCTCGAGATTCAGACAAGTCAAATAGATTGAAAGTAATTGATACCAGTCATGGAATATGGAGATGTCATTTTGCCGGTTCTTGTAGCAATGTTTGTCCTAAAGGAGTAGACCCAGCATTGGGTATACAACTTCTCCGCAGTCATCTATTAGGAATTTCTAATAGCGAAAAAAAAATTGCAAAACTACAAGATAGATCACCTAATTCTTATAGAGAAGAAGAAGAAGAAGAAGGAAAAGAAGAAAAAGAATCAGAAAAGAAATAATATCACAATAAAGAGTATATAAATAAATAAAAAGTAGTATATTATTCTATGGTCTTTTTGACTTGTTCAAACTAGAACGATTATTATTGTTTTAATCGAGTAACTATACATATGTAGCTCCTAATAAAGAAAGTTTAAAATACAAAATAACTAAAAGTTATAATAAATATATTAAGATAGCTTATCTAAGTAGTTATACACATACACCTTTTAGTCTTGTTTACTTTCTTGGTGCTGCTACTGCTGCTGCTCCTGTTCTCTCGAATCTTGGTTCTCTTCTTTAGAAGGAGGTTTGCTTTCATTTACTTGCTTATTAATAGCTTCAGCCATAAAATGATTGCTTACATTAATTTTTACGTTTTCTATTCCTTCTATTTTATAAATATTATCTCTGACGTCTTGAGCAATTTTAAAACCAAATACGGCAGGACAAAATGGACTTGTCAAATGTAAATCCACATTTACATCTTTTTCTTCAATATCTACTTTATCAATCAATTCTAATTCCATAATCGATA
>OBLS010000275.1_pt1 | contig 17445 bp, 19 predicted proteins | sample 1519901 | NCBI WGS metagenome assembly OBLS01 (sample SAMEA3113585, study PRJEB22503) | soil metagenome | reverse complement strand
CCGTCCGCGCGTCGCGTCCGCGTGCGACCAGATGGTCTCGATCCCGCGTCACGGGCGAATCGGCTCGCTGAACGCCTCGGTGGCGGCGGCCGTGATCCTGTTCGAGGCGCTGCGGAGCAGGGCTTGAGCAGCCGGAGCAGGCCTCTCGGCCGTCTGGGCGGGAGCCCCACCCGCATTGGGCGAGGCTCCCGCAAAGCTCCTAGGCGCTGGGCGGGCCGCCCTGGTGCGGGGGCGGTTCGGTGATGCCCGGGTCGGCCACGGCGGGATCCGTGGCGGCCGGTGCGGCCCCAACGCCGCGTCCGCCACCCAGCTCGAAGAACAGGATCGCGGAGACCAGCGCGTAGATCGGCGTCAGCAGCACGTTGGCGATGACGCTGAGGACGACCTCGCCCGCGTCGTCTGCGATCGCGGCCCCGATCAGACTCAACACGATGCTGACCACGATGACGATCAGGAAGGCGATCACGATCGTGCCGAACACGTTCCAGCCGTTGCCCTTGACCAGCTCGCGGCTGCGGCGGAACGAGCCGAGCACGCCGGTGTTCTCCACCACGGCCGCCGGCGCGGTGACCGCCCAGATCGTCAGCAGGAACAGGCCGGGGATGATCAGCAGGATGAAGCCGATCGTGACGCCGATTCCGAACAGGATCCCGATCAGGATCAGAACCCCGATGTAGGGCGCCGCCGCCGAGAAGAGATCGCCGACGCTGTGGTCCCGGCGGCCGTCCCGGACGTCCTGCACCAGTTTCACCACATAGCCGATGTAGAGGACTGAGGCGACGAGCGAGACGACCGCTCCCAGCAGCGACAGCAGCACGCTGTCGGTCTGGGACAGAAGGCCGTTGATCAGGCCGGCCAGGCCGAGCACGATCAGCCCCGCCCCGATCAGGGCGACGAAGTTGTCGCGGTAGGTATCGAAGGCCTCCCCGATCACCCGGGTGGCGTCGATGCGAGCGGTGCTTACTTCCATCTCTCCTCCGTCCGTTCGTTTTGGGACGTGACCGCTCAGGGCGCACGCCCAGCGAGTAACCGATTACCAGCGGACCCGGATGGAAGCCTGCTTTTCTTCGCCTAGAGGGCCGAGCCGGGCACGGATGGTGCAAGCGTAATTGCATTCGGGTCCGAACCTTGATTGACATATCCACGAACCCGGCCTACTTTCCCGCGCGAGGGCGAGCCACGGGACTCACACCGGGGCCAGCGCTCTCGAGATTGGGAGGGGCGCCCCTGACTGGGAGGTGCGGAGCGCCACAGACAGACCACCGTCAAGAGGAGGTTGCTGTGGCAGTACCTACCCCCAGCACGAAAGAGCACGCCACCGTTCCCGCGAGAGCGGTTCCGGAGGGCGCCCGTACCGGCGGTCCCGGGCCGGATGACGAGTTCCTCGTCGCGCTCGCCAAGAACGGGCAGAACGACGCCTACGACCAGCTGGTGCGGCGCTACCGCCGCTTCGTGCGCGTCAAGTCATCGTCCTACTTCCTGCTCGGCGGCGACGCCGACGACCTGATGCAGGAGGGGATGCTCGGCCTGTTCAAGGCGATCCGCGATTACAAGCCCGAGCGCGAGGCGAGCTTTCGCGGCTTCGCCGAGCTCTGCATCACTCGCCAGATCATCACGGCGGTCAAGACCGCCACACGCAACAAGCACACGGCGCTGAATCACTACGTGTCGTTCAGCCAGACTCCGGCCGCGGCCGGGCCTGAGTCGGACACCACCCTGGAGGAGGTGCTGCCGGGACCGGATGTCCGCAACCCGGTGAACCAGGTGATCGCGAGCGAGGAGCTCGACAGCCTGGTCAGCTGCCTGACCAGCGTCCTCTCCGAGCTGGAGAGCCACGTGCTCTCCCTTTACCTGGACGGCCACTCCTATGAGGTGATCGGGGAGCGGCTGGAATGCGACACCAAGACCGTGGACAATGCGCTCCAGCGCGTGAAGCGGAAGGTCGGCATCCACCTCGCCTCCCGCTCGGTGAAGACCTGATGACGCGAGCGTCCCGGGTGACGGCGCAGCAGGTCAGGCACGGTGAGCGGCCGCCCCCGGGGGCCGCTCACCTTTGAGGTGCCGCCCGCGCGGCCGGACGCTCTCCTCATCGGCGACTCCCGCGTTAGGGAGCGCGCTGCCCGGGTAGATACCTTCCCGGACAATGGCGTCGACCAGCCTCATCACACGAATCCGCGGTAGCTCAGTCCAGCTCCAGGCGCTGGGCTTCATCGCATTCGAGCTGTGGAAGAACGCCCGCCGGCGCGTCGAGGACAACCTGACCGACGGGGAGCGCCGCGAGTTCTTGGACCTGATCCGCACCTCGCGCGGCCGCCGCGCCAACCTGAACGACCGCCAGCAGCGTCACTTCGCGGAGCTGACCCGCAAGGCGGCGACCGGCGAAAGCGACGCGAGCTGGGGCGACGTGGTCAAGTCCCTGCCGACGCTGGTCCCGACACGGCGCTGACCCAGGGCGTCGGTCGCTTCCGCGGCAAGGGCTGAGCACTCCGGCCCCCTCTGGCGCCCTTTGGGGGCTATTCCTGACCAAGGCGCCAAGGCCGGGCCTAAGCTTGTCTTCGCGTGCCCGGGTAGCTCAACTGGTGGAGCAGTCGCCTTGTAAGCGACAGGCTGCGGGTTCGAGTCCCGCCCCGGGCTTCTCCCGTTGGGTGTCCTCGGGTTGACTCGTACCGGCTCGCGGTCGACCCCTCGAGCCTCGGGTTGCGGTTTGGGCCTGAGAGGATGGCAGCATGCCCGATGAGGTCAGATGGCGCGACGCGGACCGCGGGCGATCGGTGCTGATGAGGCCCGGGCTGGTCGGCGAGATGTCCGCCGCGCTGGAGCAGGAGGGGTGGACGCGGTTCGAGCTGCTGTCCACCGAGCGCGCCCTCCGGGACGCACCCGGGTTGGCCGACGCGGCCCGTGCCACCCATCTCGTCCCGACGGGCCAGATCCCCGAGACGTCCGCCGCCGTCATGGACGCGGTGGGGTCGGACAGCCTGGTCGCCTTCGGCGGCGGGCGCGTCATCGACACGGCGAAGGCGGTCGCGGCGGTCAAGGGGGGCCGGGTCGCAGCGGCTCCGACGACCCTCTCGGGCGCCGAGATGACCGCAATTCACCGGCTTCCCGCCGGCTCCGAGGGCGTCACGGGTATACGGCCGGAGCTCGTCCTGGCCGACCCCGGTACGATGACGAGCGCACCCGAGGATCAGCTTCGCGCGACGGCGATGAACGCCCTCGCGCACGCCGCCGACTCGCTCTACACGCCGCTGGCCGATGGGCTCTCGCGCCGCTCGGCGATCAAGGGAGCCGCCCTGATCGCCACCTCGCTGGACGCCGGCCCGGACGAGCGCAGCGCCATGGACCTGGCGCTCGGAGCGCTGCTCGCCGCCGACGCCATCGACCGTGCCGGGCTGGCCCTGCATCACGTGCTGAGCCAGACCTCGGTGCGGGTGTTCGAGACCCCTCACGCCGAAACGAACGCGACATTGCTGCCCGTCGTCATGGAGGAGATGTCCGGGAGGGCCCCGGAGCAGATCGGCGCGCTCGCGGAGGCGCTCGGGACCGACAGCGGCGGAATCCGCGAGCGAATCGAGGAGCTCGCGGGCGGACGTCGCGGGCTCGGGGACCTCGGCGCCGACCGGGGACGAATCGGGCAGGCGATCGAGGCCGCGATGGCGCGCGGGGAGCTGTCAGAGATGACCCCAGGCCAGCCGATCCAGGCGGCGGACGTGGAGCGCCTGATCGAAGCGGCTTGGTAGTCGCTGGCCGGCCGCCGTGTAACGACGGCCGCCCGGGCGTGTTCTCCAAGCTGTGAGTCAGCCCGTCAGCGAGGAGAGACTGCTCGGCTATCACCGCTTCACGCGCGAGCGGGGGGTCAACTGGCCGATGTACGTCGTTGCCCGCGCGATCCTGCAGCCGGTATCCCTGATCTACCTGCGTCTCAGCCGGATCGGGCGGGAGCACGCCCGCGTCAAGGGCCCGCTGATCGTGGCGTCCAACCACCGCAGCTTCCTGGACCCGTTCGTGATCGCCATGACGCTTCCGTGGGGCCGGCCGCTGCATTACGTCGCGAAGGTCGAGTTGTTCGGATCGCGGTGGCAGGGGTGGCTGCTGAACCGCTTGGGCGCCTACCCCGTGCGCAGGGGCCAGTCGGACGACGAAACCCTGGTCACCTCGCGCAGTGTCCTGGAGCGCGGCGGGGCGATCTGCATCTTCCCCGAGGGCACCCGGATCCGCAGCGGGTCGCTGGCGCGGCCCAAACGCGGCTTCGGCCGACTGGCCCTCGAGACGGGCGCCGCGGTCCTGCCGGTCGCCGTCCAGGGCTCAGATCAGGTGCGCCGCGGCATCCTCTTCAGGCCCCGCAAAGTCCGCGTCAGGGCCGGGCGCGCCCTCACCTTTCCTCGGACCGACAGCCCGTCGCCGGCGCTCGCCAACTCGGTGGGAGCCCGGGTCTGGCCGGTGATCGAGCTGCAATGGGAATGGCTCGGTGGCCTGCCGCCGCTTCGCAAGGCGGCGGTAATCGGAGCCGGCAGCTGGGGAACCGCCGTGGCGGTCCTGCTGGCGCGGGGCGGCCTCGAGGTCGAGCTGGGCGCCCGCACCGCCGAGCAGGCGGAGGAGCTGGGCGAAAGCCGCGCGAACCAGCGGTACCTGCCCGGCGTCCGGCTGCCGGACGCGCTGACGGTCAAGCGGGCCTCGGATATCGAGCTGGCCGGCATGGACCTGGTCTGTCTGGCCGTGCCCTCGAATGGCCTGCCGGCCGCCGTCGGGTCCATCGGCGCGCGGGTGGGGCAGCGCTCGGCGGTGCTGATGCTGAGCAAGGGCCTGGTGGCCCCGATGGGGGCCCTGCCGACCGAGTACCTGTCCGAGCGGGTGCGCTCGCGCGCGGTCGCATGCCTGGGCGGTCCCGCTCACGCCAAGGAAGCCGTGTCGGGGACGGCGGCCCTGGTTCTGGGCAGCGGGGACCCGGACCTGCGCAGCCAGCTGGGTGAGGTCTTCGACGAAGCCGGCCTGGTGTGCGAGCGAACGGATGACATCACGGGCGTCGAGATGGCGGGTGTCGCGAAGAACGCCGCCGCAGTCGCCGCAGCCGCCGCCGAGCCACACGGCATGAACGCCGCCGGGATCGCCACCGCAGGCATCTGGCGGGAATGCGTCGACTACGCGCTGGCGAAGGGTGCCCGGCTGGACACGTTCGCCGGCCTCGCGGGCGTCGGCGACCTGACCGCCACCGTCCTGGCCCCCGGCAGCCGCAACCGCCGCGCCGGCGAGCTGCTGGGCCAGGGAACTCCTGCGGGTGAGATCCCCGGGATCATCGGCCAGGCTTCGGAGGGCCTCGACTCGATCCCCCTGATCGCCGAGACCGTGCTCGGATCGGGCGTCGAGGCCCCCGGCCTGGAGGGTCTGGCGCAGCTGATCGCCGGCGAGATCACCCCTGGGGAATGGATGGCTGGGCTCCGCAGGGCGGAGCGGGCCAGGCGGGCGGCATGAACGGGGGGAGCCCGGACAGCGCCTCGCGCGCACCTGGCGGGTGGCATACGCTTCGCCCGTGGCCGACGGTCCTCCACAGGCGACGATCCCGACCGGCGCTGAGAAGGCCGAAATGGACGCCGCCTTCGAGCAGCTCTACCGCGACCACCTGCGCGACGTCTACTCCTACGCGTACTACCGCGTCGGCAACCACCACGACGCCGAGGACCTCACCGAGCAGGCTTTCCTGCAGGCCTACCGGCACTTCGATCGCGCTCGCAACGAGTCGAACGGCCGGCCGCTGCGTCCCTGGCTCATCCGCATCGCCCACAACCTCGCCTCCAACTATCACCGCGACCGGGCCCGCCGACCGCAGTCACCCCTGGACAGCTCCGATCCGATCGCGGCTCCCCACCCGACCGAGCGCGTCGTCGAGGGGCGCGCGGAGCTGAAGCACGTGATGGACAGCCTCGAGCATCTGCCCGACGACCGCCGCGAGGCTCTGATCATGCGCTTCGCGCTCGGCATGGACAACCGCGAGATCGCCCGCGCCCTCGGGCGCACCGATGGGGCGACCAAGGTCCTGATCCACAGGGCGATCAGGCAGCTGGAAGGAGAGATGGCAGACGATGAGTGATACGCCCGCCGACCGCCAGGCCGGCGCCCGGCCGGAAGGATCCTCCTCCTCCGACGTCGAGGCGCTGCTCAAGACGGCGTTGCGTCCCATCGAGCCGCCCGAGAGCCTGCCGGGCCGGGTGGAGGAGACGCTGAGCGCCGTCACTGAGGTAGCGGCCGAGGAGCTGTCAGCCTGGGCTGAGGAGCTGTCGGACTCCGAGCTTGCCGCACTGCGAGACCCGCGTAACTGGCTCCGGCCCGCGGCGGCCGCCGCCGCCGGCGGCATGGCCGGCGGCGCCCTGCTGCTGATCGAGATGCGCCGCCGCAAGCGGCCGAGCGGCTTCGCAGCGCTGGCCGACTCGGTCCGCTCGCGGATTCCCTAGCGGCGCATCCGTCCTGGAGGCTCAGGCCCTGGCCGGCGCCACCCTCCGGCCGCTCGCCAAGGCGGCGAGGACTCCGGTCACGCCGAGGGCGACGTGCAGCCAGTTGTCTTCGTCGTTCACGGGGACCAGGTCGATCAGCACGCCGTTCTCGGCGATGAACTCGATCCCGTCTCCTCCGGTCGCGATGAACCCGAGGGCGGCGAGGACCAGGTAGAGGATCCCAACGAGCATGGCGGTCGAGCGCGCGGCTCCCCGCGCCCCGACGAGCAGCACCACGCCGATTGCCAGGTGAACCAGGTTGTGCCAGCCGTTCACGGCGAACGCGCCGAAGACCTTGTCCGACTGCACCTTGTTTCCGACGTCGAAGCTCGCCTCGTAGGCGAACCCGAGCAGGCCGACGAGCACCAGCACGCCTCCTACGAGCAGGCAATAGAGCCTGGCGGGGCTGGACGTATCCATTCCGAGTTCCTCCTTGATCGAAGTGTCGCCGGCTGCGCCACCGCAGCCACTCGCCTGATGCCCTGATCCGCTCCGTCAGACACCTCGTAAAGCCTTAGCGTGAGAGAGATGGAGGCGACCGGTGACCCTGGCTGACCTGCAGCGGCTGGCGGACGAGGACCTGATGCCGCGGATCGCGGCGAAGGACCCCCTGGCGTTCGAGGTCTTCTACGACCGCCACGCCGGCGCCGCCTTCTCGCTCGCCTACCGAGTCGTGGGCAACCGGCAGGCCGCCGAGGACGTCACACAGGAGGCGCTGATCTCCATCTGGCGCAGCGGTGCCCGCTTCGACCGCGCCCGCGGCAGCGTCCGCGCCTGGACGCTGGGCATCGTCCGCAACCGCGCCATCGACTTCCTGCGCAAGGACTCCGGCCGTGCCCCGAAGCTCGCATTCGACGCCGAGGAGCTTCTGGAGAAGCGCCCGTCCGAGGAGTTCACCGACGCCGAGGCCCTGAAGCGCGAGACCGCGCGCGAGGTTCGGGGCGCCGTGTCTGGCCTGCCCGAGGACCAGTCTCGGGTGATTCAGCTCGCCTTCTTCGGTGGCTTCAGCCACTCCGAGATCGCCGAGATGCTGAACGAGCCCCTGGGGACGATCAAGGGCCGCATGCGCCTGGGGATGGAGAAGATCCGAGCGTCCCTGGCCGAAGGGGTGTACGAGCAGTGAAGCACCCCGACCACGACGACCTGGCGGCGTTCGCCATCGGAGGCATGGCCGAGGGCGAGGCGCGCTCCGTGGCGAGTCACTTGGACCGCTGCGACCGCTGCGCGGCCGAGGTGCGCGATCGCCTGATGCCCGCGGTCGCGGTCCTGGCGGAGTCCGTCGAGCAGGTGGCCCCGCCCGAGACGCTGCGCCAGAGCGTGATGGCGGCGGTCCACGCCGAGGCAGGAAACGCTTCCATCCACACCGAGCAGGCGGCGCGCGAGCCGCGCCCGGAGCGCTCGCGCTCGCGCCTGGCGGGCTTTCTGATGCGCCCCGTGGCGGGCCTGGCCGCGGTCGCCCTGGCCGCCGCGGGAGTCGCGGGCTATCTGATCGCCGACGGCGGGGGAGAGGACGCCGAGACCGTTCCGATCACCCAGGCCGCGGGGGAAGCGGGTGGCTCGCTGGTCTTCGACGACGGCTCAGCGACGCTGCACATGCATGGAATGGAGAGGCTGACGAAGGGATCCGTCTACCAGGTGTGGGTCGCGACCCCGGCGGGCATCAAGCCCTCCGCGACGTTCCTTCCGCACGACGACGGCACGGCCACCGCCGCGCTTCCGGAGGCTGCCGGCGACGTGAGCGAGGTCATGGTCACGGCCGAGCCCGGACCCGGTCGCACCGAGCCGACCCTTCCGCCCGTGATGGATGTCCGCCTGGATTAGGCGGGCCAACAGGCGGGCCCCGGAAACGACTCATCTAGGCTCTCGGCGTGGCAGAGACCTGTTACCGGCATCCCGACCGAGAGACGGGGGTCTCCTGCTCGGCATGCGGGCGCCCCATCTGCCCGGAGTGCATGACCTCCACGCCGGTTGGGATGCGCTGCCCGGAGTGCGCGCGCCAGCGGACCAGCGTCCGGACGGCCGCCAACCTCGCGGCAGGCGGCGAGCCGGTCGCGACCTACGCGCTGATCGCTCTCAACGTGATCGTCTTCTTGGCGGAGATCCTGGGCGGCGGCGGGGCGGCCTCGGTCGATGGCGGGGGCAACCTGATCTCGGACGGCGGCCTCTGCGGGAATGCCATCGACGACGGCGGCTTCTGCGGGAACGAGCCCAACACCGGCGGCGAGGTGTTCCGGATCCTGACCGGCGCCTTCCTGCACGCCGGCCCCCTGCACCTGTTGCTGAACATGTTCGCCCTGTACGTCCTGGGCACGCTGATCGAGCCGATGATCGGCACCGCTCGATTCGTCGCGATCTACTTCGCCGCGCTCCTCGCGGGGTCGGCTGGCGCCCTGCTGGCGACCGATCCGAACCAGGTGACCGTCGGCGCGAGCGGCGCGATCTTCGGTCTGATGGCCGCGGCCTTCGTCATCGCCCGCCAGCGTGGGCTCGATCAGGTGGCATCTCAGATAGGTCTGTTCGTCGTCATCAACATCGTCTTCACGTTCTCCGTTCCCGGCATCTCGATCGGGGGTCACTTCGGCGGCCTCGTGGGAGGCGCGATCGCCGCGCTGCTGCTGGAGCAGCTTGCGCAGCGCGTGCGGGGGCGCCATCGGATCGCAATGGAGGTCGTCGCCATCGGGGTGATCGCCTTCGCCTCGGCAGCCGCCGCGCTTTGGGCGGCGGGCCGGGCGTCCGCGGTGATCGGCTAGTCCCTGTCCCCGAGCTTCCTGTTGACGCGGCGCAGGATGGCGGCCGCGACGTCCGCGGCCTGCTCGGCCGCTCCGCGTCCCGCGCGCATGGCGCCGTGAGCCACGTCGCGCCCCGTTCCGACGGCGCGGTCGACGAGCTCGCCGGCCAGGTCGGCCGGCGATCCGGCTGAGCGGGCCCCGCTCGGCCGCGGCGCCCCGCTGCTGGTGCCGGCCCCCGGCCCCGGTTGCCCTCGTGAGCCCGCGCGCCGCACGGCCATCGGTACCCAGTCATCGCCCCCAGCGGCCCGGCCCTCCGCGCGTCCGGGGCGCGTCGCCGGTTCCGCCTCGGCCAGCGCGTCATAGGGGCTTCCCGCAACGAGGTCGCCGGACTCCTCCGGGTCGGCGTAGGCGTGCTGGGTCTCGGGGACGGGGTACATCGGCTTCTCGGCCGAGGCTCTAGGGGCCGGCTCATCCGCTGCGGGCGAGTCCGACTGCGGCTCCCGTGCGGCGTGGCGGCGCTCCGCCTCACGCTTCAGGTCCTCGACGCTGCGCTTGACGAGCTGCTTGTGCGTGCGGCGCAGGATCATCCCGGGCACGGGGATCTCCGGATCGGCCCCCAGCTTGTAGGTGGCGCGAGTGCGCCGGTGGTCGATCTTCTGCAGCGTGTAGGCCCCGTCCATGTCTCGCATGCCGTTGCCCTCGACGAAGTCCCAGGCGATCCGGGACGGGCGCTCGTAGCGGTAACGCAGGACATAGTCGATCTTGCGGACCTTCGCGTCCACGAACAGTTGGACGTCCTCGCCCAAGCCGTCCGGGGTGCGGCTGCGCACCTCGACGGAGTCCACGGCGTCCTGCCACCGCGGGAAGGTCTCGTAGTCGACGATCGCGTCGAAGCTCGTCTCGATGGGAGCCTCGATCTCGACGCTGTGCTCCGCCCAGCTCATTCCCATGCGGGTCTCCTAGCCTTTCGCGGTCTGGTGCGGCCGTACCTCGCGGAAGGCGACCCCGGCCGGGGCGTCAACGATATCCGGCGCCAGCAGATGGCCGAGCAACTCGGTCCCCTCGACCAGTCGAGGTCCCGGGCGCGAGAACGACGCCGCCGCGTCCACGGCGAACACTCGCCCGGCCCCCAGGTCCTCGATCACCTCAGCGTTTGCAGCGACCTCCGCCGCCGCGCGGTCACTGTCCCAGCCGCAGGGCATCGCCACCACGACCTCCGGCTCCGCGGCCGCCAGCTCCGCCCAGCTCGCGGTTCGCGACTTCTCGCCGGGCCGACCGGCGACGTCTTCCCCGCCCGCGATCTCGATCATCTCGGGAACCCAGTGGCCGCCCACGAACGGGGGGTCGAGCCATTCGAGCGCCAGTATCCGGGGGCGCGGGCGCCCCGCGGCGGAGGCCCGCACTGCACCCAGGCGCCTCTCCAGATCGCTCCGCAGGGCTGCCGCCGCCCGGCTCGCGCCGGCCGCGTCGCCCAGGCGAGTGACGTCCTCCAACACGTCGGAGAGCCTCTCGGGATCCATCGAAACGACCCGGGGCGAGGTGGGGAGCCCTGCGGCCACGGCGGTGACGTCGTCATAGGAGACGGCGCAGACCTCGCACACCGCCTGCGTGACGATCAGGTCCACCTCCAGCGAGCGCAGTCCCTCCTCGTCCAGCTCGTAGAGGTGCCGGCCGGCGCCCACCGCGTTTCGTACCGCCGAGTCGATCTGGGCCGCGTTGAGTCCCTCGGGAATCACGCTGCGGGTCAGATGCGGCTTCGACGCGGCCTCGGGCGGGTAGTCGCACTCGTGGGTGACGGCGACGACCTGCTCTCCCAGGCCGAGCGCGAATAGCATCTCGGTCGACGAGGGGACGAGGCTGGCGATTCGCACCCTTCGAATATGGCACTTCCGAACCGAGAGGGTGAGGACCGATGGCGAAGCTGAGCGAGGAGGCGATCAACTCCAAGCTGGACGAGCTGGACGGCTGGGAACGCGACGGCGAGGCGATCACGAAGAGCTTCGACCGCGGCGATTTCGTCGGCTCGGTCCGGTTCGTGGACTCGCTTGTTGCTCCGGCCGAGGAGATGAACCACCATCCCGACCTGGCGATCTCGTGGAGCGAGGTCAGGGTCACGATCACCACCCATTCCGAGGGCGGCCTGACCGACAACGACTTCGAGCTCGCGTCCAGGATCGCCGCGTTGAGCTAGGCCTGAGACTCTTCCCACTCGGCGTACAGGCGGTCCACCTCCGCCTTCGCCGCCTGGTGGCGCTGCCCGGCTCGCTGGGCGCGGCCCGGGCTCGACCAGGCGGCGGGGTCCGCGAGCTCCGACTCGAGGTCCCTGAGCGCAGCCTCGGCCGTCTCGATCCTGTTCTCCAGCTCACCGAGCTTGCGTTTTGCGTTCTTGGAGGGGCCCTTGGCACCGGGGCCCGTCTTGCCGCCGCCGGCGCCCCCGCCGTTCGACGACGCCGCCGTCTCGGCGGCGGCCCGGCGCTCGTCCAGCTCGCGCTGGTAGGCGGCCCAGCCGACCTGATGGCTCTCGACGGCCCCGTCCTCGATCGCCAGGGTGCGGCTCCCAACCGCCTCCAGCAGCGCCCGGTCGTGGGAGACCAGGACGACCGCGCCCTCGAATGCGCGCAGGGCGTCCTCCAGCGCCTCGCGGCTCTCGATGTCCAGGTGGTTCGTGGGCTCGTCCAGAATCAGGACGTTGGCCCCCGAGCTGACCAGGATCGCCAAGGACAGCCGCCGCTGCTCCCCGCCGGAGATGTCGGACAGCTGCTTGTCGGCGTCGGCTCCCGAGAACAGGAAGAGTCCCAGCAGGTCGCGCGCCTTCTGGCCGGTCAGGCCCGTCTGTCGCCGCACGGCATCCAGCACCGTGCCCTCCCCGGCCGCGGTCTCCGCGTGCTGGGAGAGGTATCCGACCTGGACGTTGTGCCCGTGGCTGATCCTGCCCGCCGCCGGCTCGGCCACGCCGGCGAGCACCTCGATCAGGGTCGTCTTCCCCGCCCCGTTCGGGCCGACCAGGATCGCGTGCTCGTCGCGCTCGAGCTGCAGGGCGAGCGAGTCGACGAGGACGCGGCCGGGCACCTCGATTCGGAGGTCCTGGGCGCGCAGGACGAATCGCCCGGCCCGCTTGGGGCGCTTGAAGGCGAAGCGCAGGTTGCGGCCGTCCCGCGGATCGGCCGTCACCTCGTCGTGACGCATCTTCTCGATCCGCTTGACGCGCGACTGCGCCTGTCTGGCCTTGGTCGCCTTGTAACGGAAGCGCTCGACGAAGCGCTCCATGCGCGCGATCTCCGTCCGCTGTCGCTCGATCGCCTTGCCGAGCGCGATCTGGCGCGCCGCCTGTTCGGTGCGCCAGGCGTGCCAGGGCCCCGAGAAGGAGCGCCCCCGACCGGCCTCAAGCTCGAGGACCGACGTGCCGACGGCCTCCAGGAACCAGCGGTCATGGGCGACCAGGACCACCGCCGCGTCCAGGCCCGTCAAGTGGTCCTCGAGCCATTCGAGGGACGGGATGTCGAGGTGGTTGGTCGGCTCGTCGAGCAGCAGCAGATCGGAGTCGGAGGCGAGCGCCCGGGCGAGCGAGATCCGGGTCAGCTCGCCGCCGGAGAAGCCGGACAGCGGCCGTCCGGCCTGATCGGGGTCGAAGCCGAGGCCCCGCAGAACGTTCAGGACCCGGTCGCGCCAGCGGTATCCGCCACCGTGGTCAAGGCGCTTCTGGGCGGCGGCATAGGCGCTCATGGTCGCGTCGGTGGGGGAACCGTCCGCCATCCGCGCCTCCAGGCGCTGCAGCTCGGCTTCCGTCTCCAGCATCTCGGGACATCCTCCGAACGCGTAGTCACCGAGCGTCGCCCGGCCGTCCTGCGCCGGCCGCTGATCGTGCAGCGCGATCCTGGCACCCCGCTGCATCGCTACCCGCCCGGAGTCGGGGCGAAGCTCGCCGGCGAGCACACGCAGGAGCGTCGACTTGCCCGCGCCGTTGCGGCCGGCGAGGGTCATCCGGTCGCGGGGCTCGAGCTTGAAGGACACGCCGGCGAAGAGCAGGCGGCCTCCCATGTGCACCTCGAGGTCAGACGCGGATGCGATCGCCATGGCTCGGTTGAGGCTAGAGGCCACCCCGCGCCGCCACGGGACCCAGGCCCGGATCGGCGCTGCTAGCCTTGCCGCGTCGCCGATGACCGACGACGAACCTTCGAGTACCGGTCCCCCAGCGGGGTATCGCGCGCGGCCTGAGGGCCGGACACCCGGTGAAAACCGGGTCGACCAGTGACGGCTCTGGCCCTCGTCTCCCTGTTGGTCCTCGTCGTTATCAACGGCGTCTTCGTCGCGGCCGAGTTCGCGCTGGTCCGGACCAGGCGGGGCAAGATCGAGCAGCTCGCCGGCGAGGGCGGAAGGCGCGCCGGCCTGGTGCTGAAGCAACTCGACCGCATCGATGAGTACCTGTCGGCTTGCCAGCTCGGCATCACGATGGCCTCGATCGGCATCGGCTTCCTCGGGGAGCCCGCGCTCGCGAGTCTGATCGAGCCGCTCTTCGGCGGGCTCTCGCATGGTGTCGCAACCGCCCTGGCCTTTGCGATCGCGTTCACCCTGGCGACATCGCTCCACATCACCTACGGCGAGCAGGTCCCGAAGATCATGGCGATCAGCCGGGCCGAGCCGACAGCGCAGTTCCTGGCCCGGTTCCTCGACCTGTTCCGTAGCGCCACCGCGCCGCTCACGTGGGCACTGACCAAGGTCTCCAACGGAACCCTGCGGATCTTCGGGATCCGGCCTGCGGACATCGAGGAGAAGCACACCTCGGATGACCTCAAGCAGATCATCGCCCGCTCGGCGATCGGCGGCGAGCTGGATCCCGGCGAGGCCGTGATGCTGGGCGGCGTGTTCCATCTGCACGAGCAGGAGGCGCGGGAGGTGATGACGCCCATCCCAGCCGTCGTCACGGTCGACTCGTCGTCCACGGTCTCGACGGCCCTGGAGCTCTGCTACTCGTCAGGACACAACCGCCTGGTCGTGGTCGATGACGGCAATCAGGACCGAGTTCGCGGGATCGTGCACGCGCTGCGGCTCACACGCCTGCTGATCGAGGACGGCCCCGAGGCCCCGATCGAGCCCGTCATCCGCGAGGCGCTGATCGTGCCCGAGACCAAGCCGCTCGACGACCTGCTGACAGAGCTGCAGCGCCAGCGCTCCTCCATGGGCGTCGTCGTGGACGAGTACGGCCGCACCGTGGGCGTCGCCACCGTCGAGGACATCCTCGAGGAGGTCGTGGGTGAGATCGAGGACGAGACGGACCCCCTGGCCGGTGCGGTCCGGCAGCTCGCCAACGGCGACTGGTACGTGCGCGGTCACGTCTCGCTGGGAGACCTGGCCGACCGTGGCATCGAGCTGCCCGCCGAGACCGACGCCTACAACTCGGTAGGCGGCTACGTCTTCGGCGAACTCGGGCGCCTCCCCAAGCGGGGGGACCTGATCACGGCGGACGGGTACCAGATCCGGGTGGAGTCTGTGCGGGAGAACAGGATCGAGGCCGTGCGCATCCACTCCGCGGCGCGCCCGACCCCGAACCCGTAATCGCTTCAGCAAAGAGCGGCTTGCGTCGTTTAGCAGGGGCTTTGCCTTCCGTCCGTGGGCCGCTCTAGGTTGCGCGCAGTCGGGAGCGGCGGAGCTTCCGTTCGAGAGGAGCCCAGATGTGGGTCGTCCGGCTCAGCGACAAGCAACTCGAGGTGGTGAGAGCGGTTCTCCGCTCCGAGGAACATCGCGGCCCGGCGCTGGAGGGCGCGCTCGAGGCGCTGGACCTGGCCCGCTGGGACGACCTGCCCGAGGCGCAGCTGCCCTGGCGCGAGGTCGAGACCCAGGCGACCAAGCAGGGGGTCTCTGAGGCCGATGTGATCTGGGATCGTTGCGGGCGCCATGAGGAGCCCGCAGTCCCCCCGATCCGTCCCGGGCGCGAGCGGCCGAAGCGAAAGCGCGCCGCCGAGGACCGCCGCGCCGCCTAGGCTCGCGGCGGCCCTTGCGGCCGCCGCGGCCCTGGCGCTCGCGGGGTGTGGAGGAGACGACGACGGCGGCGATGCAGAAGCCCCGGGCGCTGGCCGCTTCGACTCCGAGCGCGCCTTCGAGCTGATCGAGATGCAGGTGGATGAGGGGCCCCGTCCGGCCGGATCCCCGGCCTCCGAAGAGCTGGCGGAGCATCTCGTGACCGCGCTGCCCAACGGCGCGCTGGAGCCGGTCCCGGGAGGGCTGCAGAACGTCGTCGGCGAGCTGCCGGGCTCCGGGCCGGTGATCGTGGTGGGGGCGCATTACGACACCGAGGCGAAGATCCCGGGCCATGTCGGAGCGAACGACGGAGCCGCAGGGACCGCCGCCGTGATCGAGGTCGCCCGAGCCCTTGAGCGCGAGCTGCCAGCCGGGCACCGTGAGGTTCGCTTCGTGCTCTTCGACGGCGAGGAGGAGCCGGCCGGATGCCCGGAGGCACGCTTCCTGGAGTGCGCCCTGCGGGGCTCGAAGGCCTATGCCCGCGCGCACGCGGACGAGGTCGGCGACATGATCCTCCTCGATTACGTGGCCAACAGGGGGCTCAGCATCCCCCGAGAGGCCAACTCGGACCCGCAGCTATGGGCCTCGCTCCGGGAGGCCGCGGCCAGGGTCGGAGCAGGAGACCGCTTCCCGGCCGAGGGCGATGGCGAGCTGGCGATCGTCGACGACCACATCCCGTTCGTCGAGGCCGGGGTCCCCTCCATCGACCTGATCGACTTCACGTACGAGTTTGCGGACACGCCGCAGGACACCCCCGACAAGCTGGACCGAGAGGCCCTGGACGCGGTCGGTGAGGCGGTGACGGAGCTGGTGCTCGGGCTGGCTGCCGAGCCGGCGGAGTGACCCCCCGGGCGGGAGCCGCTACCCGTAGTCGTAGAAGCCGGCGCCGGACTTGCGGCCGAGCTTGCCCTCGCCGAGCAGGGTCGTCAGGCGCCCCGGCGGACGGTGATGCTCCTCGGTGCTGTCGGCGTGCAGGGCCTCGCCGATCGCGATCGCGACGTCGATCCCGACCAGGTCCAGAAGCGCGAGCGGGCCCATCGGGTAGCCGGCGCCGAGGGTCATGCAGCGATCCACCTCCTCGGCCTTCATGCCGGTCTGCTCCAGCAGGCGGACCGCGTCGAAGAGATACGGGAACAGCAGGCGGTTGACGACAAAGCCCGGTTCGTCCGGCACCTCGACGACGGTCTTTCCCATCGCCCCGCACCACGCGCGCGCCCTGGGCCCGACGTCGTCAGCGACCTCTGCGGGCAGACAGAGCTCGACCAGCTCCATCCTCACGACCGGATTGAAGGGATGCAGGCCGAAGACCCGCCCTGCTTCCTTCACCCTCGACCCGATCTCGGTCACACCGAGCGAGGATGTGGTCGTCGCCAGATGTGCCTCGGGACAGGCCATCGCGACCGTCTTCATGACGTCGATCTTGGCGCCCATCTCCTCCACGACGGCCTCGACGACCAGGTCGCACTCCTCCAGGTCGCCGGGGTCGGTGGTGACCTTCAGCCGCGAGGGATCGCCGTCCTCGACCTTGGCGCACAGCGAGTGAGCCTGTTCCTCAGCCCGCCACGCGGACGCATCCGAGCGCGCCAGCAGCATCGTCAGGGAGAGGGCGCTGGCGGACGCGGCCAGTCCGCAGGCGATGGTGCCGCTGCCGGCGATCGCCGGCCTGGCGTAGCTCTCCTCGGTCATCGGCTCCTCACTCGGGGCTCGAAGCGGGCAGTATGCCGTGCCGGGCGCGCTCTCGGCGCGCAGTCGCGAGCGTCCCCGTTGTACGGAAAGCTCCGCATTCACTGGCTGACCAGCCAGTCAATGATGGGATACCCTTGGTCCAGACGTCCGCGAGGTCCGGCGGCCCGCGAAAACAACTTCACATGGAGGCCAGCGCATGGCGCAGAACGGGAACGGAAGCTTCGGAGGCCGGGAGGTCGTGATCGTCGAGGCGGCGCGTACGCCGATCGGCCGCGGTCACGAGGAGAAGGGCTACTACAAGGACGTCCATCCCTCGGCTCTGCTCGCGAAGAGCTACAAGGAGGTCATCGACCGGGCGGGCATCGACGCCTCCGAGGTCGAGGACGTCGTCGCCGGCTGCGTGCAGCAGTTCGGCGAGCAGGCTTTCAACATCGGCCGCAATGCCTGGCTCGAGGCCGGCCTGCCGATGGAGACCCCGGCGACGACGGTCGACCGCCAGTGCGGCTCCGCCCAGCAGGCGGTGAACTTCTCGG
>OBLS010000274.1_pt1 | contig 17484 bp, 12 predicted proteins | sample 1519901 | NCBI WGS metagenome assembly OBLS01 (sample SAMEA3113585, study PRJEB22503) | soil metagenome | reverse complement strand
CGCGCGTGATCACGGCCATGTTGGCAGCCGGCGTCGCGGACCGGCTGATCGTCGCCGTGGCGCCGACGATCGTCGGATCGGGCACCGAGGCGGTGGGTGACCTGGGAATCGCGACCGTGGCTTCCGGGCTGCGCCTGACCAACCGTTCCCTGCACGTCCTGGCCGACGACATGGTCATTGCCTGGGACGTCGTCGCCGACGAGCAGGTCCGGCGGCTCCGGGAAGCCACGGTCGACCCTCTGGGTTGACTGCTGCCGTGACCTCCCTTCAGACGACGCGGGGACGCGTGCGGGCACCCGAGCTGCACGGACGAGGTGGCTGGCTCAACACCGGGGACCAGGCCCTGTCGCTTGGTGCGCTGCGCGGAAGGTTCGTCCTGCTGGACTTCTGGACGTTCTGCTGCGTGAACTGCCTGCACGTGCTCGACGAGCTGCGGCCGGTCGAAGAGCAGTACGCCGACGTCCTGACCGTGATCGGCGTCCACTCGCCGAAGTTCGCGCACGAGGCGGACCACCGGGCCGTCGGCGCCGCCGTCGAGCGGCACGACGTGCGGCATCCCGTCCTCGACGACCCGGACCTGACGACCTGGCAGGCCTACGCCGTGCGGGCCTGGCCGACCCTGACGCTGGTCGACCCCGAGGGTTACGTCGCCGCGCAGTTCTCCGGCGAAGGTCACGCACACGCGTTGCGGGCCCTGCTCGACGAGTTGGTCGCCGAGCACGCCGCCAAGGGAACACTGCGCCGGGGCGACTCGCCGTACGTCCCGCCTCGGCCCGAGCCGACCACGCTGCGCTTTCCCGGCAAGGTCGTCCGGCTGCCGGCGGGGACGTTCCTCGTCAGCGACACCCGCAACCACAGCCTGGTCGAGCTGGGCGACGACCTCGAGACGGTCGTGCGCCGCATCGGCACCGGCGATCGGGGACTCACGGACGGGACGCCGGACCGGGCGCAGTTCAGCGAACCGCAGGGCCTGGCGTCTCTCCCGTCCGAGATCGCGGAACGGGCCGGGTACGACGTCGTGGTCGCCGACACCGTCAACCACGCCCTGCGCGGCGTGCGCCTCGCCGACGGCTCGGTCGTCACGCTGGCGGGCAACGGTCGGCAATGGATGCAGGGCGACGGTGTCGAGGCGCTCTCGTCGCCGTGGGACGTGGCCTGGTGGGGCAGTCGCATCTGGATCGCCATGGCGGGGATCCACCAGATCTGGACGTACGACCCGCTCAGCCGAGTCGTCGAAGTGGCGGCGGGAACCACGAACGAGGGACTCCTGGACGGAGCGCTGAGCAACGCATGGCTCGCGCAAACCTCGGGCCTGGCACCCGTTGACGACACCCTCTGGCTGGCCGACTCGGAGACCTCGGCATTGCGACGGATCAGAAGCGGCGAGATCGAGACGGTCGTAGGAACGGGCCTGTTCGACTTCGGCCTGCGCGACGGGCCGGCCGGGCAGGCGCTGCTCCAGCATCCGCTGGGCGTGACCGCGCTGCCGGATGGGTCGGTCGCCGTCTGCGACACGTACAACGACGCCGTCCGCCGTTACGACCCGGTCACCGGTGAGGTGACGACGCTCGCGACCGGCCTTCGCGAACCGAGCGGCGCCGTGGTGGACGACGAGCACCTGGTGGTCGTCGAGTCTGCGGCCCACCGGCTGACCCGTCTACCGCTCGGAGCGGCCGCGGTGGCCGTCGAGGCGTTCGCGCTGCGGACCCAGCGCCCGGTCACCGAGATCGCTGCCGGCGGCGTGGAGGTCATCGTCTCGTTCGAGCCGCCGCCGGGGCAGAAGCTCGACGACCGGTACGGCCCGGCCACGCGGCTCGTGATCTCGGCGACGCCGGGGGCGCTGCTGCATGCCGGTGAGGGCCGCGGCACGGCATTGACGCGGACCGTGGAGGTCGACCCGGCCACCGGGGAAGGCGTCCTGCACGTCGCCGCCATGGCGGCGTCCTGCGAGGAGGACGCAGAGCACGCCGCCTGCCACATGCACCAGCAGGACTGGGGTGTCCCGGTACGCGTCGTCGACCGCGGCGCCCGTCGCCTGGAGCTGGTCCTGTCCGGCTGATCGTCGGCTCTGCCTGACCCGAACCTGCCACCGACTGCCGACAGACACCGCACGGGTGACGGGCGTCTCGTCGGCCGATTCGTCGCCGGCGCCGGTCAGCCGGTAAACTCACCCTTAGCCGCGGCCTCACAGCTCACAGCAGTGAGGCCGTCTCGGTGCCCGGTGTCCGGACGTGGAACGTCCAGGGATGGTTGGGTACGCGCGCCCCTGGCTCACCGTGCGCCGCACCTGCGGCCTGCGTCCGGGCGCGCCCGCACCCGATCACCGGAGCACCAGCTTGTCGTTCGACCAGTCCAGCATGCCCACCGACCGCCGCGTTCGCCGCGATTCACGCCGGTCCGATCGCCCCTACCAGAAGCGTGGACGCCGTCCCGCCGGACGTCGTCCGGCCGGTGGTCCTCGCGACCGCCGTACCGTCGACCCGGCTCGACGCGCCGCCGTCGACGCGTTCGATCTCACCCGATCGGCCTTTCCGGCACTCGGCGTCCCGGACCGGGTCGCCAGGCTGCTCGGTGTCGACGGCATCACCGCGCCGACGCCGGTTCAGGCGGCCGTCATTCCCGATGCGATCGCCGGACGCGACGTACTCGGCCGGGCCCGCACCGGGTCAGGCAAGACGCTTGCGTTCGGCCTGCCCATGCTCATGCGTCTCGCGGGTGCTCGCAGCCGTCCCAACCACCCCCGCGGCATGATCATCGTGCCGACCCGCGAGCTCGCCAACCAGGTCACGTCCGCGCTGGAGCCGGTGGCCGAGGCGCTCAACCTGCGCATGGTCACCGTCTACGGTGGCGCACCGTACGACCGGCAGATCCGTCGGCTCTCCCAGGGCGTCGACGTCGTGGTGGCCACGCCCGGTCGCCTCGACGACCTCGTCGGTCGCGGCATCTGCCGCCTCGACGACATCGAGGTCGTGACTCTCGATGAGGCCGATCACCTGTGCGACCTCGGCTTCTACCCGGTCGTGTCCGAGCTGCTGGCGGCCACGCCGGCCGGTGGGCAGCGCCTGCTGCTTTCGGCGACGCTCGACGGCGACGTCGACCGGCTGGTCCGCAAGCACCTCGTTGAACCCGTCCGGCAGGAGATCGACCCCGACCAGAGTTCAATCACGGAGATGGACCACCACGTCGTGGTCGTCGGTTCGCACAACAAGCTCGAGGTGACGACCGAGTTGGTGCGGGCGAATCCGCGCAGCATCGTCTTCACCCGCACCAAGCACGCCGCTATGCGGCTGGCGGAGGATCTCGAGGACGCCGGCGTCGCCGCGGTCGACCTGCACGGCGACCTGTCCCAGCGCGTACGTGAGCGCAACCTGGACCGGTTCCGCTCCGGACGCGCCCAGGTCGTCGTCGCGACCGACGTCGCGGCGCGCGGCATCCACGTCGACGGTGTCGGACTGGTCGTGCACTACGACCCGGCCGGAGAGGCGAAGTCCTACCTGCACCGTTCCGGCCGCACGGCACGCGCGGGCGCGTCCGGCGCGGTGGTGACCGTCGCCAACGCTGGGCAGGCCCGCCAGATGACCGGCCTGTACAAGCGGGCCGGCGTCGACGCCAAGCACGTCGACGCACGGCACCTCATCCGGCCGATGACGACAGAGGCGCTCGCTGGTGCACCGGCCATGGCGATCGCCGCGGCTCCCCGAGGCAGCAGCTCGCGTGGAGGCCCACGCCGCGCGGGCGGCAGCTCGGGATCGGGCGGCTACCGGGGCAGGTCCGGATCGGACGGCGGGTTCGGCGGCGGCCCGCGTGGTCGGGGCCGTAACGGGAGCCGGGGCTACGGCCGTCGCCACGACGCCGCACGGTAGACATCGGGCGCCTTACCGTGGCGACGCGCACCGGAACCGCGAATGGGCCATGGATCGACCGCCGATTCGCGGTTCTGGACAGCGGCAGACCGGATTACGCGTTGTCGCTGGCCCTCGGGCCGTGCGCAACCCGGTAGTGGCGGGCCAGGAGATCCTCGCCGAAGTCCGCGCCGGGATCCCGCACGACGGTGTGCACGTGGTTGGCGCCGTTCTGGGTGTTGTCGAACTCGACCAACATGTGGCGTCCGGCCAGCCGGTAGTAGTGGCCGATCCCGGGCTCGGCCGCACCGGCCCAGGCGAACCGGAGCTCGGCCGGCTCGGGCCGGAGGACTCCGTCGGCGAACCGGCTCAGATACAGCTGAACCAGCTGCTCGGCGGTGGCTGCCGCCTCCGTCGTCAGAGCTGACAGCGGCACGCCGTCGAGCTCGATCCGGTCGATCCGGGGACGGTTTCTCGTGACGATGTCGCTCGGCGCGACGTTGGCCACGATGGCGGACGAGCGCTGTTCGGCGGTCAACGAGTGGAGCAGCTCGAAGGCCAGGCGTTCTTCGCTCGCCAGCGGTGCGGAGATCACGCCGGCCGCGTCGCTGACCACGGCCGGATTGGCGCCCAGGAACAGCGGCGTGGACTGCACCCGACCGTCAACCACGGTGAGGTGTACCGACACGTGGTGGCCCTCGAACCGCAGGCTCCACGGTTCGGTGCCAGGCGTTCCGAAGACGGTGGTCCAGTAGTCACCGCTGTGCCGATGGTCGGAGCGGCCGCCCTCGGCCTGGTCCAGTACCTCCTCGAGGGCGATGGTCGCCATCGTGCGCGCGAACGCGGGCGCTGCCACCAGCTGCGCGAGCAGGCGGAAGGCCGCCTTGGTTTGGTCTCGCGAGAGGGACGAGAGCGGCACGCCGCGTCGGCTGGTCGGCCAATAGGCCCAGGTCCGGCGCTCGTCCTCGTCGAACGGCAGCATCGCCTGCTCCCGCTGCGCCGTGTCCAGCCGGTCCAGGAACGCCGAGGACGCTGCGACGAGCTCGTCCGCCAGGCCCATTGCCTCACCCTACGAGGCCGCGATCATGAGTCAGGTCCGCCGGTCCGACCGCCGAGCATCGTTCAAGATCACAGCAGCACGGGCGTCAGAAGGCGGCCTCGTCGAGATCCATGAGGGAGTTGTCGGTTCCTTCGGCGATGGCTCGCTCAGCCGTCAGGCGCGGCAGGACCTGGCGGGCGAAGAACTGGGCCGCGGCGACCTTGCCCTCGTAGAACGCCTTGTCCCTGGCCGGCACGTCGCCGTCCAGCTTCTCCAGCGCGACGGCGGCCTGCCGGAGCAGCAGCCAGGCGATCACCAGGTCACCGGTCGAGAGCAGCAGCCGGGTCGTGTTCTGGCCGACCTTGTAGACGTTGCGGACGTCGCCGTTCTCGGCGGCCGGGTCGGACGACATCAGGAAGCCGACCATCGCGCCGAGCATCGCCTGGACGTCGTCGAGCGCCGTGGCCAGCAGCTCGCGCTCGTCCTTGAGCCGTCCGCCTCCCAGCTCCGCGGCGAGCGTCTCCTTGATCTGTGCGGACAGCCAGCCGATCGCCAGCCCCTTGTCCTTGATGATCTTCCGAAAGAAGAAGTCCAGGCCCTGGATCGCGGTGGTTCCCTCGTACAGGGTGTCGATCTTGGCGTCACGAACGTACTGCTCGATCGGATAGTCCTGCAGGAAGCCCGAGCCGCCGAACGTCTGCAGCGTCTCGGAACCGAGCAGCATCCACGAGCGCTCCGAGCCGTAACCCTTGACGATCGGCAGCAGGAGGTCGTTGACCCGCTCGGCCGTCTCGTCGACGGTGCCGTCGTGGCCGGCTGCGTACACCCGATCCTGCATCGTCGCGGTGTACAGCACGAGTGCGCGCATGCCCTCGGCGTACGCCTTCTGCGTCATCAGCGACCGTCGTACGTCCGGGTGATGGGTGATCGTGACGCGCGGTGCTGTCTTGTCGTTGGCCTGGGCCAGGTCGGCGCCCTGCACCCGCTCCTTGGCGAACTCGAGCGCGTTCAGATAGCCCGTCGACAGGGCCGCGATGGCCTTGCTGCCGACCATCATCCGGGCGTACTCGATGATCTGGAACATCTGCGCGATGCCGTCGTGTACCTCGCCGAGGAGGTATCCGATCGCCGGCTCGCCGTCGCCGAACGTCAGCTCGCAGGTCGAGGACGCCTTGATGCCCATCTTCTTCTCGACGTTCGTCGCGTAGACGCCGTTGCGGTCGCCGAGCTCACCGGTACGCAGGTCGAAGCGGTACTTGGGGACGACGAACATCGACAGCCCCTTGGTCCCCGGACCGCCGGCGCCGTCGATCCCGACCGGGCGGGCGAGCACCAGGTGGACGATGTTCTCGGTGAGGTCGTGCTCGCCGGACGTGATGAAGCGCTTGACGCCCTCGATGCGCCACGTGCCGTCGTCGCTCGGGAACGCCCTCGTACGGCCCGCGCCCACGTCGGAACCCGCGTCGGGCTCGGTGAGCACCATCGTCGCGCCCCAGCCACGCTCCAGCATGATCTCGGCGATCCGCTTCTGTGCCGGCGTGCCGTTGCGCCAGATGACGTGGGCGAAGGACGGCCCGGTCGCGTACATCCAGGCGGCGGCGTTGGCGCCCAGGATGAGCTCGGCGCCGGCCCAGTAGAGGGACGGCGGAACGGGCTGACCGCCGAGCTCGGGCGGCAGCGCGAACTTGTACCACTCGGCGTCCATCAAGGCGCGGAACGTCCTCTTGAACGAGTCCGGAAGCGTCACGGTACGGGCGGTCGGGTCGTACACCGGGGGATTGTGGTCGGCCTCCTGGTACGAGTCGGCGATCTCTTCACGCGCCAGCCGGTCGACCTCGGCCAGGATGCTTCGCCCGGTCTCGACGTCGATGTCCGCGTAGCGGCCGCGGCCCAGCACCTCGCCACGCTCCAGCACGTCGAAGAGCGTGAACTCGATGTCGCGAAGGTTCGACTTGTAGTGACCCATGCTGTCCTCCGTGCCCCGGCGCGCCGAGAGCCGAGCGTGGCTACTCGTCAGTAACCCCATGATGCTACCAATGGGTAACTTTGGGCAAGCCTGGCCCGCGGGCGCTCGGCCTGCACGCAGGCTTTGGGTGCGCCGTGAAGATCGTCGTGCAGAATCGGGCCGCTCCGGACCCTGCGCCCGCCTTCACGACGATCTTCACGACACACCCCGAGAGGCCGCGTCCCGAGAGCGCGGCTGAGGTCCGATGGTGCTGGCACGCTTGGGTGCCGTCGTCGTTCAGCGGGTCAGGGAGCGTGATCGTCCACGTTCGGATGGTCGAATCGGGCGCCGCCGTCCCAGGCCGAGCGGGAGTTCCCTTGAGCCGGAATCCCACCGGCCTGCTTGATCATCGCGGCGAGGTGCATGAGGTTCCACGTCATGAACACGGTGTTGCGCTGGGTGAACTCGTTCTCCGGCCCACCCGAGCCGGAGTCCAGGTACGACGGCCCGGGACCGGCCTCACCGATCCAGCCGGCGTCGGCCTGCGGCGGTATCACGCAGCCGAGGTGCTGCAGGGAGTAGAGGACGTTCATCGCGACATGCTTGATGCCGTCCTCGTTCCCGGTCACGATCACGCCGCCGACCTTCCCGTAGTACGCATACTGCCCGGCGTCGTTGAGCTCGCCGGAGTTGGCGTAGAGGCGCTCGATGACCCGCGTGCAGATGCTGGACTTGTCGCCGAGCCAGATCGGCGTGCCGATGACCAGGATGTCGGCGCGCGCGACCTGCGAGTAGATCGCGGGCCAGTCGTCGCGGTCGAACCCGTGCTGCGTCATGTCGGGCTGCACGCCCGGCGCGAGGTCGTGGTCGACGGCGCGCACCTCGTCGACGGTCACGCCGTGCTTGCGCATGATCGCCGTACTGATGGCCATCAGTCCAGCGGTGTTCGAGACCTCGGGAGAACGCTTGAGGGTGCAGTTCAGGTAGAGGGCCCGCAGGCCGGAGAAGTCGTACGTCTGCTCGGTCACGGGGGAAGCATGCCCTGTCGTAGGTGGCCTCGTCCGTCAAAAAACACGAACGGCCTGTCGGACGTGTGTCCCAACGTTCAGGCCATATCACGCCAGGCGTCGACATGCTCGAGCAGATCGGCCAGCCGGTCGATGACGGCGTCCGGTGATACGTCGACCGGCATCTGCTGGTCCGTGGGAATCTCCGAGTGCGGGACCAACACCGCTCTCATGCCGACCGCATGCGCACCGGAGATGTCGTCGTACGGACGGTCGCCGACGAAGACGCACCGGGCGGGATCGGCGAGGCCAATGGCCCTCATCGCCGCGAGGAATGCCTCTGCATGCGGCTTCGTGTGTGCGATCTCCGAGGTGTAGACCGCTCCGTCGAGGAGATCGAGGATGCCATCGCGGGCGAAGACGTCCTCGTGCCACGCCCGGGGCCAGATCGTGTTGGACAGAACGCCGACCCGGATGCCGCGCCGGCGTAGCCCGGCGAACAGACCGGGCACGTCGGGATCGGTGAACGTGTGTGGTTCCCAGAAATCGCGCAACGCTTGGACGCCGCGCTCGTCGTACCCGACGCCGGCCGCCGCCACGACGTCGGCGAACGTGGCCGACCGCTGGTGCAGGCGCGCTGCCTGCCAGGCCCGCTCGTCGGCCGTCGCGAGGCCGAGCGCGGCCGCGTCGACGTCGTGGGGAGCGACGACTCTGGCGTAGGCACGCCACTGCTCGGCCAGGTCGACGGTGTGCCACGGCGTGAGCGTGCCGCCCCAGTCGAAGATCACGCCGTCGATCGTCACGGGCCTGAGGATAGGTGGCCGAGATCTCGGTTTGACCACACGACGTTCTGCCGCCGCGATACGCTCACGCCCCACCACGTCGTTGCGGCGTAGACCAGACGGTCGAGTGACGTAGCGGCGTCTGCCGCTCCTCAGCTGGATATCGCCTCGAGGACCTCGCCCACGCGGCTGGGGTCAACGTTTCGGGCAACGTCGGCCTGGCTGACGATGCCGACAAGGTCGTGGCCGTCGATGACCGGCAGCCTGCGGACCTGGTGCTCCTTCATGGTCTTCAGGGCCTCTTCAATCGAGTCGTCGGCACCGATCGTCACCGGCTTGCCCTGCCCCAGTTCCCCAGCCCGCACCGTGGTCGGGTCACCACCCTCGGCGATGCAGCGCACCACGATGTCGCGGTCGGTGACCATGCCCTTGAGCCGGTTGTCCTCGCCGCAGATCGGAAGAGAGCCCACGTTGAGCTCGCGCATCTTCCGCGCTGCGTCTGCCAATGTCTCGTTCTCGCCGATACAGACAGCGCCTGGCGTCATGATCTCTCGGGCGGTTGGCATGGTGTCCTCCAGGGGTTCTGCCGACGATCACGGGACGACGGCATTCGGACTGTCGTCGTTCCACGTACCCAAGAGACGCCGGGCTATGTCATCTGAGTACAGACGAGCCGTTTGGGTCCGCGATGAACGGCGATGATCGGCTCATGCCGTCGACACGAACGCCTCCGGTAGGGCGTGGCACCGGCACGGTGCGCGTGGTCACGATCAACCTATGGGGCCGGCATGGTTCGTGGGCCGACCGGCAGGCGGTGCTGGCTGACGGCCTGCGGGAACTCGAGCCGGATCTCGTCGCGCTCCAAGAGTCGATCAAGACCGCCGACTTCGACCAGGTCGTCGAGCTTCTGGGCGACCAGTTCGACGTCATCCACGGAACCGGCCGGGAGGCCGACGGGGTCGGAGCCTCGATCGCCAGCCGCTGGCCGATCGGTCCGGTGCAGGAGGCGGACCTCCACGTGACTCCGCGCACCGAGGACTTCCCGTGGTGCAAGGTCCTGGCCGCGGAGATCGACGCACCACAGCCGCTGGGACCGCTGGTCTTCGTTCATCACAAGCCGGTCTGGCAGGCGGGTCGTGAGCTCGAACGCGAACTGCAGGCGGTGGCCAGCGCTCGATTCGTTGAGGGCTTCGTCGGCGGTCGTGACGTTCACGTGCTCGTGGCCGGCGACTTCGACGCCACCCCGGACTCCGGCAGCCTCCGTTTCTGGACGGGTCGTCAGTCCTTGGACGGGGTCAGCGTTCGATACGACGACGCCTGGGAGACGATCCACGGCACCGCGCCGGGTCACACGTTCACACCGGAGAACCCCATGGTGACCAGCGGCGACTCGGTCCGTGAGTTCGGCTGGCCCTACGAGCGGGGCCGTCGCATTGACTACGTCCTGGTTCGATGCGGTGACCACGGGCCTACGCTGGACGTCACCGAATGCGCACGGATTCTCGACGAACCGGTCGGTGGGGTCTGGCCGAGCGACCACTTCGGCGTCATGGCGGACTTCGCGGCAGGAGATCCGCAAAGCCTCACCCATCCCGTACCCAGGGAGACACAGTGAGATTTCGGGCCACTCTCCAGCTGGGCGGCAAGACCGCGACCGGCATCGAGGTTCCGGTGGAGGTCATCGAGAGTCTCGGATCGGGCAAGCGCCCGCCGGTCCGGGTCACCATCAAGGGTCATACGTATCGCACCACCGTCGCGCCCATGGGCGGACGTTTCATGCTGCCGGTCAGCTCCGACAACCGCACAAGCGCCGGTGTCGCAGCCGGCGACGAGGTCGACGTCGACATCGCGCTCGACACCGAGCCGCGCGAGGTCTCGGTGCCATCGGACCTGGCCGAAGCGCTCGACGCCGAACCGGATGCCAAGCAGTACTTCGATGGGCTGTCGTACAGCCACAAGCTTCGCCACGTGCTTGCGATCGAAGGAGCCAAGACGGCCGAGACCCGGCAGCGGCGCGTCGCCAAGGCGGTCAGCGCGTTGCGGGAGGGCCGAAGCTGACCTGGACTCTGATCGCCGGCTCGGGGTCGGCCGAGGCCCGGGCGCCCGCAATGGGGCCGGTGTAGCTTCCGTACGTGGGGGACGACGTGACTGCTCCGACACAGCGGTCACCAGGCGGCGCCGAGGATCGGGTGGACACGAGGCCTCGGTTCGGCATCCTTGGTCCGCTGCAAGCGGTCGGCGACGATGGCCGGCGGGTCGATCTCGGAGGCCCGAAGCAGCGCGATCTCCTCGCGATGTTGCTCGTGCACCTGAACCAGTTCGTGCCCGCCAGTCGCCTCATCGACGAGCTGTGGAACGGCGCACCTCCGGCCAGTGCCGACGTCACCCTGCGCACGCACGTCTCACGCCTCCGCCAGCGTCTCGCGGCGATAGGGCCCGAGGAGGTGCTGGTCACGCGCCCGTCCGGTTATGGCCTCGTCCTGGATCCGGAGTCGGTCGACTCGTACCGGTTCGAACGGCTCGCCGGACTGGGGCAGGAGGCCCTCGGCCTCGGGAACCCGGAGCGGGCCGCGCAGTTGCTCCGCGCTGCCCTGGAGCTGTGGCGTGGCGAGGTGCTCGAGGACCTCGGAAGCCCCGGGTACGCGCAGCCGGCGGCCACCCGGCTGGACGAACTGCGGCTGGTGACCTTGGAGTCCCGCATCGACGCTGACCTGCAGCTGGGCCGTCACAGCAGCGTGGTCGCCGAGCTCGACCAACTCGTGGCGGCCCACCCGTTCCGCGAGCGCCTGTGCGGTCAGCTCATGCTTGCGCTGTACCGGTGCGGCCGCCAGGTCGAAGCACTCGCCACTTTCTCGTCCGCCCGGCAACGGCTCGCCGACGAGCTGGGCCTCGACCCGGGTCCCGCGCTCGTGGACCTGGAGACGGCGATCCTGCGCCACGACCCCTCGTTGCTGTTGCCGGACGAGTGGTCCCGCGAGCCGCCCACCGAGAGCCACGCGGCCCCACATCCGTTGAGGCCTCCGCCCGATGCACTCTTCGCGGCCGCTCGACGCACCCCCATGGTGGGGCGCTCCGCCGAGCTGCAGCGACTGCGTGCCCTGTGGAAGGCCGTACGCGACGGTGGCCGACACGGTGTACTCGTCTCCGGCGAGGCGGGGGTCGGCAAGACCAGGCTCGTCGCCGAGGTGGCGCAACTCGCGAACGACGAGGCGGCCCTCCTCGTCGGTCGTTCCGACCCGGTCGCGGCGATGCCCTACCGTGTTGTCGTCGAGGCGTTTCGAAGCAGCGCGGAGGTGGACCGCACACTCGCCGAGGCCCCAGACGTCATTCGCGCGCGTCTCGCTCCCCTCCTAGACGACACGTACGCGCAAAGCGCCGCCGCCGTATCCGCCGCTGACGAGGTCTCGGACGCGCGACGCGCGCTCTTCGAAGCCTGTGAATGGCTCCTCACCCGGATCTCCGCACGGGTACCGGTGCTCTTCGTCGTGGAAGAAGCAGAACGGCTCGATCGCGCCAGCTCGCTGCTGTTGCGACACCTCGCTGGCCGCCTGCCGCCGTACGTGCTGCTCGTCCTGTCGTTCCGGGATCCACCTGGCAGCCGACACGGTCCGCTGCTGGAGCTGCTCAACGATCTGGAGCGTCGCGGCATGGCTGACCGGCTGGTCCTGCGGTCGCTCGCCGAACGAGATGTCGCAGAGCTCATGGCCAATATGACCGGCGATGACGCCCACGCACCGCTCGTCCAGCAGGTGTGGCGCGCCACCGGTGGCAATCCTTTCTACGCCACCGAACTCGTCCGTGACCTCGCAGCACGAGATGGGGTCGATGGGGACCGAGCGTGGCAGGTGCCGCCCGGCGTCCGGGACGTCCTCCGGCACCGGCTCCAAACACTGCCTCAGCTCAGCCAGCAGGTCGTGTGCGCCGCGGCTGTGCTCGGTCACGAGGTTGAGTTCACGTTGCTCCCAGAGCTCGTCGACAAGCCCGAGGACCTTGTCATCGATGCCGTGGAGCAAGCCCTGCAAGCCGGCTTCCTCGTGGAGTCGGGCAGCTCGTGGAAGGGGAGCTACGCCTTTGCGCACGAGCTGACGCGTGACGCGGTCTACGTCGACATTCCTGTACCACGCAGGCAGCGCCTGCATCGCCGAGCCGCGCAAGTACTGCTCTCCAAGGACGCGGCCGGAGCCGCCGTGGTCGCGGCGGCCGCGGTGCACATGCGGGCGGCCGGGCCTGCGGCCGACCCGATTCGCGCCGCGGAGCTGAGCCTGCAGGCGGCCGCCGATGCAGGGCGGATCTATGCCTGGGACGAGGCGGTGGTGCATGCCGAGGCCGCGGTCGAGATCCTGGATCACGTCGATGCGCCCGCGCGGCTCCGTGCCGATGCCGCGGTCCGCGCGGCCTTGCTCCGGCTCAAGTCGAGCCTCGGCTATCCGCGTGCGGTCGAGCACCTCGAGGCAGCGCTCGAGCACTACCGTGCCATCGGGGACGACGCCGCGCTCGGATCCGTCCACAGTCGTCTCGGAGGCGCGCTGTGTCTCCACCACTCCGTGATGGACATCCCGCGAGCCATCGAGCACTTCGCCGCAGCCGAGCGGCTACTCGCGGCGCCCAGGGACGCGTTCCATCTTCATCGAGGTCTGGCACAGGCCGCGATGTACGGGCTGCGCACCGACCTGCTCGGCACTGCGTCGGAGCGGGCGCAGGAGCTCGCGGCCGAGCTCGGCCGACCGGACCTCGGCGTGGTCGCCGGCTGGGGCCGCGCCTGGTTCGCATTCAACCGCGGACAGCTGGCCGCTGCGTCGGAGATCCGCGAGACCATGTGGGCGACTGCCCACCGGCTGGGCGATCCCTATCTGGGCTGGGTGTCGGCGGGCGCCGCGTCGCTGTGCGCGACGGAGTACCTGCTCGACCCGGCGACCGGCCGTGCGTGGTGTCGGCGCGGCCTCGCCCAGGCCCGGTTCGAGACCTTTGCCCACCCGCACGAGACCGTCGTCGACCAGCTCGCGCTGAGCCTCGCGACCATGGGCGAGCTCCGCTCCGCACGGGACGCCGCCGACCGGCTTCCCGACGATGCCGTGGCAAGGCGATTGCTCCTCCTTCTGGACGGTGACTGGGAAGCGGCTGAGCAGTCCTTGGCCTCGGCCGTCGACCGCGACGAGCAGGCCGGCGACCTGCAAGACGCCACCTTCAACGGACGCTGGCTGGCCCAGGCCCGCCTGCTCCTCGGCAGGGCTGACGACGCCACAGCCGCGCTCGAACGAGCTTTGGCATGGGCCATCGACGGACCACAGGTGCCGAGCGAGCTGCTGATCCGCGCAGAGCTGGCACGCGTTCTTGCCGCGCAGGGTGACCGGGCAGGTGCGGCCGGTCATCTGACCCGCTGCGACGAGATCATCGGCGTCGGCGAAGACTGGCGCGGAGTCGTCGGCGTCATCGAGTTGGCGCGTGGCGCGGTGGCATCCGTAAAGGGGCACCGCCGCCAGTCGGACGTCGCGTACGCGAGGGCCCTCGAGGTGTTCGGGGCCTACCGGCTGCCCTGGCGTCGCGCGGAAGCGCTCCGCGCTTGGGCCCAGTCGTTGTTGGCCGCCGGCCACGCCGACGAGGCAGCCGAAAGGCACCGCGCCGCGTGGACGGCCTACGAGGAGCTCGGGGCGGCGCCACGGTGGCGGCGACCACTGACCGCCGCCTGACCCGGCTCCACGCCGCTTCAACACAACTTCAACACGCGTTCGGCAGGGTGGTGGCACAGGTTCACTCGACAGGCTGGAGCTCAGGATGGACAGGCAGTACGACGCGATCGTGGTGGGGGCGCGATGCGCCGGCGCGACGCTCGCAACGCTGCTCGCCCGGGCCGGCTGGCGAGTGTTGCTCGTTGACCGCGACCGGTTCCCGAGCGACACCGTGTCCACCCATCTGGTGTTCCCGGACACGCTGCAGCGCCTGGACGAGCTCGGAGTGATGGACCGGCTCAGGGCCACGCATGACATCCCGCTGCTGCGGTTCAGCTGGCGCGTGCTGGGCCACGAAGTTGCCGGAGATTTCACCCCGGTCGGCAAATACCGTCGCTTGGCGTGCGTGCGGCGGATCGTCCTGGATGAAGCACTGGTCCAAGCCGCAGCGGACGCCGGCGCCGAGCTTCGCCTCGAGACCGAGGTCACCGGACTGCTCGGCGGCGGCACTGCCCCGATTCGCGGGGTCGAGCTCGAGACGGGCGAGCAGATCTCGTCGCGTTGGGTGCTCGGCGCTGATGGTCGCCGGTCCACCGTCGCCCGCAAGTTGGGCCTGCGACCCAGCCTCGAGCGGCGCGGAGAGATGGCGTTCCTCCTGTCGTACTGGCGGGGATTGCCGTCCTCCGACTGGGCTCGGATCGACGTTCGCGAGCAGTCGGCGCTCATGTCCGCACCGTGCGAGGACGGCCTGCACCTCTTGGCACTGGCAGGCCTACCCGAGATCACGCGTGGCTCGACCCAGGAGCGGGAGCACCGCTACGACGAGGGACTGCGACAGTTCCCGGCGGCGCTCAACGCGCGGCTCCTCGACGGCGCCGAGCGCGTGTCACCGCTCGTGGTGGCCCCCGAGACGATGATGCGCGGCTATTACCGTGCGGCGGCCGGCCAAGGCTGGGCGTTGGTCGGCGACGCAGGACATTTCAAGCATCCCGCGACCGCACAAGGCATCGGCGACGCCGTGCAGCAGGCCTGGTGGCTCGCAGAAACACTCGTGGGCTCTGGCGACCTGAGCGAGTACGAGGCCTGGCGGGACGGCCGCGCGGAGGAGCACTACGACTGGTCCTTCGAGCTGGCCCGGTTCGGCAACGGCCGCGCCGCGCTCTACGCAGGACTTGCCACAGACCCATCGGCAGGCCAGCAGTTCCTGGACCTGTTCACGAAGCGAGTCCGGCCGTCAGACGTCGTGACACCAGACCGCGTGTCACGTTGGGACGCCGCGTGGGCGTACGAGGACGGACTGCGGACGGTCCGCACCCTGGTCGCCGATCTCGATCAGGCGCATCTCGCCACGGTCGTGCCGGCCTGCCCCGACTGGACGGTGCGAGACCTGCTGGGGCATCTCGCCGGCGTGGCCGAGGACGCGGTCGGTGGCGCGTACTTCCGCGGCGCCCTCGACGCATGGCGCGAACCGTCGCTGGCCGACGCCCGGGAGCGGTGGACCGCGGGGCACGTCGCCGACCGTGCGGGCTGGGACCTCGAGAAGGTGCTTCGCTCGCTCGACGAGCAAGGCGGGCGTTACACGGCCATGCTGCGAGCAGGTGAGCGCCTCGCCGGCCCCACCTGGTCACTCAGTGCACCAGTCGCCGACCTGGCTGTGCACGTGGACGACCTCCGCGAGGCTCTCCATGTCGATGCAGACGCCGGCCCGGCTGTGACACGCCTGGGCTTCAGGTCGTACCGGCAATGGCTGCACGCGCGCATCGTCGGACGCGGGCTCCCGGCGTTGCGGCTACGCGACGGTACGCGGGAGTGGGTCCTCGGCCACGGGGAGCCGGCCGCAACCCTCACTGCGGACCGATATGCGTTGTTCCGCGCGATCGCAGGACGACGCAGCGCCCGGGAGATCCGCTCGTACGACTGGCGCGGCGACCCGGAGCCGTACCTCCCCGTCATCGCGCCGTACCCACTGCCACCGGACTGAGCACCGGAAGCCCACACCACACCGACACCGCGCGGCCGTCTGGGGCGGCTGAGCAGGCCAGACGCGTGCGTGAACTGGCACTACGACAGGAAGGGATGATCGCCATGACCGGCACCACAACGTTCGACGACATCAAGGCCAAGCAGCAGCAGACATGGAGCAGCGGCGACTACACCCGGGTGGCGTGGTTGACCGTTCCGGTGGCCGAGCACCTGGTCGAAACGGTCGGCTTGCGTCCCGGGTCACGGGTCCTGGACGTGGCGACCGGCACCGGGCACGTGGCGATCGCGGCGGCCCGTCGGTTCTGCCAGGTCACCGGCATCGACTACGTGCCCGGGCTGCTGGCAACCGCCGAGCGGCTGCCGTTCCCGGACGGCTGGTTCGACGCGGTCTTGTCCTCGATCGGCGTCATGTTCACCGCCGACCACGACCGGGCGGCCGACGAGCTGGTCCGGGTGTGCCGGCCGGGGGGACGCCTCGGCATCGCGAGCTGGACCCCGACCGGGTTCATCGGCCGGCTGCTGGCGACGGTGGGCACCCATGCCGCGCCGCCGCCCGGGGCACACCCGCCCACCCGGTGGGGCACCGAGGACGGCATCCGCGACCTGCTCGGCGACCACGTCACCGGACTCACCTTCCACACCGCAACCGTGACCCAGCGGTTCCCGACACTCGGCTTCTTCGCCGACTTCTTCCTCACCCACTACGGCCCCACCCGCAAGGCCGCCGAACGGCTATCCCCGGACCGTCGTCGCGCCCTCCGCGATGACCTCACCGCCCTGGCCGCAACCGCGAACCACGCCACCGACAACACCCTCGCCGTCGACTGGGACTACCTCATCGCCGTCGCCGGCAAGGCCAAGCATCCCGCATCCGCCGACCCTCACCAGCCGCCCCACCAGTTCCCCGTCCGGCACACCGCTGGATGACACCACCACAGAGAGAAGGGAAACACCATGTCCATCAACACCATCACCGTCGGCCGTTACCGGCTGCCGGCACCCGCCATCGTCACCGCCGTCTTCATCGCCGTGGTGGCAGCGATCGCGCTCGCCGTCCTGGCCATCGCCGACACCACCCGAACCGGCCCCTCACCCGAGGCGCCGGCACCCGCCGCCGACCACCAGCCCACCCCCTACTGGCTGCAGCAATACCTCGACCTCGACGCACCCGCCGACTACGTGTCCAAACCCGACTGGATGCAGCAGCGCGACCTGGAGTT
>OBLS010000273.1_pt1 | contig 17508 bp, 18 predicted proteins | sample 1519901 | NCBI WGS metagenome assembly OBLS01 (sample SAMEA3113585, study PRJEB22503) | soil metagenome | reverse complement strand
CTAGACCATACACTGTTAACACAGTCGATGAGCATTTGGATATGTTAATGTTCTGCCATCACTTAAATCCTGCAGTAGCTGAAGATGTTGCCTTTGCGGAATCTAGGATTAGAGCAGAAACAATTGCTGCGGAAGATGTTTTACATGATGAAGGTGTGTTAAGCATGTATTCTTCTGATAGTCAAGCTATGGGTAGAATCGGTGAAGTCGTTATTCGTGCATGGCAGACAGCCGATAAAATGAAGAAGATGAAAGGAAAACTAGCTGAAGAAACAGGAGACAATGATAATATCAGAGCAAAAAGGTACATTGCAAAAACTACTATCAACTGTGCAATTACACATGGAGCGGCAGATGCTCTAGGTTCTCTTGAAGTCGGCAAGTATGCGGATTTGGTAATGTATCCAACAGCATTCTTTGGAGCAAAGCCAAAAATGATATTTAAAGGAGGCTTTATCGCTTGGTCGATAATGGGAGACCCTAACGCATCCATACCAACTCCAGAACCTGTATACTATCGACCGATGTTCGGAGCATTAGGCAAAGCAGTAAAACGAACATCATTGACTTTTACATCTAAAGCAGCAGTCAAGCTTGACGTAGGTGAAAAACTTGGATTGGAGAAGACGCTCTTTCCTGTACATAATTGCAGAGATATTGGAAAAAATGATATGGTCTGGAATAACAAGACTCCTGAAATTAGCATCGATCCCGAGACATATGAAGTTAAACTCGATGGAAAAATTGCAACTGTGGATCCTGCAAAGGAACTATCGTTAGCACAAAGATACTTTATGGCATAGGGATAAAGAAAAAATTATCTCAATTTTTTTGTTTTTTTATTATTTAGATATATACTCCTTCTAAAGATTATATCTTATGTCTAGTCTTAATCATGGAGTTTGGAGACCTATAGCTGAAAATGTAGAATTTAATGCTCTAGAATCAAATTCTCAGGCAGTAATGGCAGTTGCAGATACAGTAAGGACCACTTTGGGGCCAAAAGGTTTGGATAAACTCTTAATAGATCAAGCGATGAATAGGCACGTCTCAAATGATGGTGTAACCATTCTTCTCTCTTTAAAGGCAATTCATCCCGTTGCAAGGATGATAGTAGAAATAGCAGAAAGACAGGAGCAATTAGTAGGTGATGGGACCACAACCGCAGTAGTGATGGCATCAGAAATGATAAAAGAAGGTAAGAGGCTTATTAAAGAACTTGGAGTTCACCCTACAAAAGTAGTGGAAGGTATAGAAAATGGCGTAAAACATGCATGTAAAATTTTAGAAAACGATGCCAAAAAAATATCTCTTGAAGATAAAGAATTGGAGCAAATTATAAAAACCTCTTTATCTTCAAAATTAGATGGTATTACCTTATCAGAATTAGTAATTAAATCAATTAGAACAGTAGGAAATAATTCAATATATAATAATTTATTTGATTTTGATAAATCGATTAAAGTAATTAGAAAAATTAACGTTTCTGATACTGTTTTCAATGGTATTGTTTTGGAAAGAAAACGTATGGATCAAGAAATGCCTATGCGAATATTAAAACCTAAAATAATGATCGTAAAACTTGATTTAAAACCTGTAAAAGAATCTTGGTTAAAAGAAAATAATCGTTATGAAGAAATTTTGAATATGGAAAATGATCGGTTACTAAAATCTAAAAAAATTGTAAATGAAATTATGGTTACTGGTGCTAATACTCTTCTAATAGCTTCTCCAGAGGTGGATGAAGTTATAGAGAATCTCTTAGTTGCCAAAAATATCTTTGCAACAAGAATATCTTCTGATGAAATAGAATTTTTATCTAGATATACTGGTGCAAAACCTGTGCGGATGATAGATGATCTTAAGAATAATGGCATTCTCGGAAATGCTGACTCTATATACGAAGATGAAGATACCGGACTTATCTATATTGAAAATGGTTCTGGTAAAAATATAGTTACAATTATAGTCTCTGGAACAACTAAGGAAACTTCTCTGGAAAGATGGAGATCTGTTATAGATGGTGTCAATGCTTCTGAAGCTGCATTGAATAGAGGAATAGTTGCTGGCGGAGGAGCAGCAGAAATACATGTAATTGAAAAGTTAAAGAGTCTACGATTAAAGGGATTAGAACAAGTCGGGCTAGACGTTGTAGCATCAGCACTGGAAAGTATAATGCGACAAATCCTCACTAATGCTGGATTCAATGGTTTAGAAAAAGTAATGGCAGCTAAAGCATCAAAACCAAACATTGGAATAGATATTGATTCAGGAGAGCTAGTAAATATGTTTGAAAAGGGAATCCTCGATCCTCTATTGGTTAAGTTAATGGCTCTTGAGGCTGCTGGAGAAATTTCAAAATCAGTTTTAAGAATAGATCGAAATCTTGCTGCAGAAGATCTTAGTCAGCAAAGTGTATCGGAAATAAAAAGGTAAGTGATGTAATATGCAGATCCGTCATTGTGTTGAAGAAAATAATGTAGATGAAAACTTGATTATCAAAAAACCTAAAGAAATTAGACATATAATAGCCCAAGAAGGTAAAATAAAACAAATGTCAGGATTTATTGATCCTAGATCTCATCTTAATCTTGACTATACTTTACATCGTGTAACCAAATGCGTAATAGCAAAAAAATTTGAAATAGGATCCGAATTGCTTTTTGCCAGTTCTGGATTTATCTTTGCTATGGTAACTAAATCTCATTTTGAACATTATGGATATATAGATTACACAAAAAACCTTACAGAAATGATAGATAAAGTCAATGATTTAAGAAACTCAAAATCCATTTATACAAGCAAGCAATCTTAAAAAATGTGATGGAGATAAATCAAAAGTAATATGATAACTGTTAATCAAATTTTAGGTAATATCAATCAAAATTCTAATCTTAAGAAAAAATATGAGGAGATGTTAAAAAATGATCTTTGCGAAAAAGTAGTAATAACAAGAATGGAATCCGAAAAATTAAGAATGAGAAAAAGTACAGACAAGAAGACTGATGTTGCTTTTATGTTTGAACATAATCCGAATTTAAGAAATAATGATGTAATTTTTATGGATGACAACAAAATGATATTGCTGAGACTTGAATCAGAGTCTGTAGCTATAATCACCTTAAAAAGTTATGAAAATACAGAAAATATTTTTCCACTCTCAATTAAAATTGGACATAGCCTTGGTAATTTACATAGACCTATAAAGGTAACAAAAAATCAAGTAATTCTTCCATTGCAAGCTGAAACAGAACTGGAAATGCTAAAAAAGATGTTTTCATCATTTAATCAATTCCTAGATATTCGAAGTGAGAATATGATCTTCGAACCAGATGAGGGATCAAATATTCATGAGCACTAGCTTTAGTAATAAAATAGGCGTTATTGATAATAGTAATATGAATCATCATGCTAATGATGCTACCACTTCTGTAGATCCACTAATAGATGAAGTTAGTATGCTTCAGCTTGGAGATTCATTCTTCCCTACTGGAATGTATACCACATCAAGTGGTTTAGAAACATTATTTTATGATAAAAGAATCAAAACTAAGCAAGAAATAATTGAATTTATAACAGTTTGTTTACAATATCAAATAGGACCTGCTGATTGTGCAGCTCTTTCTAATGCATATGACTTTGCTAAAGAAGAAAATATTTCTAAAGTAATAGAAATAGATCATATTCTGTTTTCAATGAAATTAATAAAAGAGATTCGTGAGGCTTCAACAAGGTCAGGAAGACAACTTTTGAATTGTTTATTGAGCTTTGTTCCAAATAATAATTTAATTTCTTTGTATTATAATTTAATAAAGGATAAGGCTGCAAATGGTATATATCCGGTTGCACTAGCTCTAGCATCAAATAGTTTAAATATTAAAAAAGAACGTGCATGTCTCATTTTATTATATGGATTTACAGTTAGTATCACCGGTGCGGCACTGAGACTTGGAATTTTACAACATATTGAAGGACAACAGGTTATTCATGAACTAAAACCGATTATGACAACTGTTATAAACAACAATATAAAGAGACATTTCTCTCATTTATGGCAGTTTAGTCCCAGTATCGATCTTGTTCAAATGAAACATGAAAGAATGGATTCGAAAATGTTTATTACATAAAATATCATTCATTATTTTGAGATGACATCTAAAAGAATTCCTAGAGTTGGTATTGGTGGTCCAGTAGGTTCTGGTAAGACAATGTTGATAGAACAATTTGTTCCATTATTAAGTCAAATAGGATATAGATCTGCTATTATTTCCAATGATGTAGTATCAAAAGAAGACGCTGATAGAATGAGAAGGAATTTAGCATCAGAAAGAGGACTTATGCCTGAAAGCCTCGTAATTGGATTAGCTACAGGTGGATGTCCACATACTGCAGTAAGAGAAGATCCTTCCATGAATCTCTCTGTAGTTGAAGATATTGAATCAGCTCATAATCAAGAGTTGGATTTAATAATTATTGAAAGCGGTGGAGACAATATTACAACCACATTTAGCCCTGCACTAGCTGATTATTTCATCTATATTATTGATGTTGCTGGAGGAGATAAATATCCACGAAAACGTGGTCTTGGCATAGAAAGCTGCGATCTGTTGGTAATTAATAAAATTGATCTAGCACCACATGTGGGAGCAGACCTCAAGATAATGGAACGAGATGCCAAATTAATTAGAAAGGATAAACCTTCTGTTTTTGTAAACTGTAAGACTGGCGAGGGAATTAAAGAAGTAGTAGATAATATCGTAAAAGATGTATTATTTGATTTACCACCAAAAATCCACAAAAAACTGAATAACTAAACTTGAAAGAACTAGAATATTTTATTCCAAATGATATTCCTCAAGAAGTATTATCTTATGAATCAGATCTTAGTCAACTGAGTGTAGGAAAAGCAGGAAAATTAGGGGCTCTATTTTTGCTACTAGAAAAAAATGATAAAGTAAATAAAACAGTTATCAAGGAACAATACTCAAAAGTACCTTTATTTACTCAAAGAGCTCTGTATCTTGAAGAAAGTCTTCCTTCTATGGCCTATATCTATATTATTTCTCCATCTGGGGGAGTACTACAAGGAGATAGGTATAGAATTGATATAAAATTAGCAAAAAATGCAATAGCTCATATAACTACGCAAGGAGCTACTCGGCTCTACAGAATGGATAAAAATTTTGCTACACAAATCTTGAATATATCATTAGACAGTAATTGCTATTTTGAATATGTTCCTGATCAAATAATACCTTATAGAAACTCACGATTTTATCAAGCTGTGAATCTTAATGTAAATGATGATGCAACCTTAATATATTCTGAAACTATAGTTCCTGGTCGAATGGCTATGGGTGAATATTTTGACTATGATGTATGTTATTTAAAGACTATAGCCAAAAACCATAATGGGTCATTAAAGCTTATTGACACAGCATTATTAGAACCAAAAAAAAATCAATTAAAAAGATTTGGGCTTCTCGAAGCCTTTAATATGTTCTCAAATATGTACTTATTAGTTCCAAATAAGTATGTAACTATTCTAAATGAAAAAATCAGTGAAGAGATAATTAATTACCATAAAGTAGTAGCAAGGTGTTCAATATTACCTAATGATTCTGGAATAGTAGTGAGAATACTAGGTAACATGATTGATAATATCAAAGAAGTAACTCATCATATACTTAAAATCTGTAGGCAGGAAATTCTAGGAGCTGAATTTAGCGGTATTAGGAAAAATTAATTTATAATTTTTTAAATTTCTATTTATAAAATAATATGAATAAGTGAATTTTTATTTTGTTATTTATCGTGATATCGTCCAGAATTCTGTAATTTTGAGCCTATGATTTAAATTTTCTTTATGTATCTCAGCATCTACTTTGGTATCAAAAACTTTATCACAATCAAGACACCATGATGTTTGTTTTCTTGTACTTTTATCTAATGCATTCAATTGATATAACACATATCGAATGTTAAATAAATGATGCGTTATTTAAAAGTTGAAAGAAATTTTATAATTTAAAAAATCAAAAATTCCTCTCACGTCCTATTTAAATTTAAATTATTACGAATTTCCAGTGTCTCACTGTTATATTAGCTCAGATTATAATAATATAATTTGATTAATAATCAAACAATTTTGTATTAGATGAACTTAATATATTTATAATATGAACACATTGAGGTATCTATTTGCAAAATCCAATTAAGAACCTAAAAAAAGCCCCAGATGAATCAAAAGCAGAAACAACACTCATGATGTTACCATCAGATGCTAATCCGAAAGGAAATGTATTTGGAGGTGTTATATTAAAACATGTAGATCTTATAGCTGGTATAGTTGCTAAAAGACATGCTAATCAATCAAATGTTGTTACTGCCAGTATTGACAGGATGACTTTTATTAAACCAATCTTTATTGGCAATTCTTTGATTCTTGAAGCAAGATTAAATTATGTTAAACGTTCTTCTATGGAGATTGAAGTCAATATTTTTGCTGAAGACCTTGATTATAATATACGGGTCCATGCAGGAAGGGCATATGTGACCACAGTTTCGATGGATAAATATGGGAAATCTATGGAAGTTCCCCAGCTCTTGTTAGAAACAGAAGATGACCAGCGACGATTTAAAGAAGGTGAAGCTAGAATGATGTCTCGTCTAAAAGAAGCGGGAAAACTATAAGAAAACAATATTAAACAATTTTTCAATTTACCAAATGACTAATTAAGTTCTAATGGTCTTATTTTAACATTATATAAATCAGTTTATTTTATTGGTAATAGTCATTAATCATAGCCTATAATGATCCTCTAAAATTTTTATAATACTTCAATCAAACTAAATCAATGATAAAAAAAAATTATATGGATAAAATTTATATGATTGGAAGCAATTTTATTTTGTCTGCTCTTCTTATCTTATCTGCGGTTCTTATCCTATCTGCTATAGATAATTATGGTTCTGCATATGCTCAAGAAAATACTGAATTTACAGCAACACTTTCGGGCAAGGAAGTAATACCTCCAGTTAAAACTGATGGAACAGGAATAGCAAATTTTGAAGTTGGTGAAAATTCACTTTATTATCAAATAAATGTACTAAATGCAGGTAAAATTACTTCTGTTCAGATTAATCATGGTGCAGTTGGAACAAATGGTGATGCTATAGTTACGCTAATTGAATCAAAAGATGATGATGATGTAAATTTAATTGGTAATATACCAACGCTTACTGGGGTTGCTTCTACAACACAGAGTTCTAGCTCATTCTCTGCTAGTGGGAACGTTAATGTTGCAGATTTGACTGGACCCTTCAAGGATAAAACAATTGCTGATCTGGTAATAGCAATGCAAAGTGGTGAAACGTATGTAAATGTCCAAACTGAAGATCATCCAGAGGGCGAATTACGAGGACAAATATCTGAAGCAGATTAAGGGTAAGAATTAACTAGCATTCCAAATTAATTTTATTATAATGCTATGTTTAAAGACGTGTTTGATGATAAAATAATATCTGATAGAAGCACAACTCAATTATCCAAAAATATAGGATTTCTTTGATTAGCGAAAATGTTATGAATGTACTATGTGGTTTTTATTTTATTATAGGTAAATAGCTAAATCATTTTATAAAAATCTAAAATTTGTAAATGGAGAAGTGAAATAAAAATATACATAAGATGAAATAAAGAATATTGGTATTTCTGAAATATTAATTATTTGGGAAGAAGAAATTAAAATGAAAGAAAAAATAATAATAAAGATTAAGTAAATTATTATATAATAAAAATATTGAACAAAAGTTAAGTATTATGAGTTCGAATAATTAACATGGTAGGTGATCAGAGTAAAAATAAAAATTCAAAAATAAAAATTTATGATGATGATACATTAGAAAACATGAAAAAGTATTATGGTATAGAAGATCCTACAGACTTATTAAAATTTATTAAATTAAATGGAATTAATAATCCTGATCATTATGATAGATATGATGATGAACTCATCTAAATAATCAAATAAATTCTTTTAAAGTAAATGAATCCAATTAGATAATATATTTTAAATATAGACATTTCGTCATCGTATAAAAAAGCAATAATTATTACATAAGGATGTAGACTCCTTCCTTCATTTTCTACTACTTGCTTCATTATATTCTTTTATTAGGATCGAAAAATAAATTCTATCACGTTCTATACAAAAATTTTATAATAACAACAAAGGAATTATTATTATCATCTGTCATTTGTATGCAATATTGATAATTAGGATTACTAAATTCTAATTATTTTTTGCCCTTTCTTTCATTCATATAGTTCTATTTATTTATCTCTGCTTTTTTCAGAATCTAGCTTTAAAATTGGAAGAGATAGTATTATTATAGTAATTCCCGCACACAACCATGCTGTCATATAACTAAACTCGCTTACAGTAAAGGAAAATATAATCGGGATCCAAAAGGAACCAAATAACGATATACCGTTAACATAACCTACGGAAAGAGTATAATATTCGGGAATAATTTTTTTCGATTCTCTGGCTCTAGCATATATGACAACAAATCCAATCGATAAGAATATTCCAGAAGTAATAAGTGATATTATTATCATATATATAGAATTGGTTGAAATTAACATAATACTTAAAGCAGATATCATTGCTGAAATAAACAAAAGTTTCTTTGCATTCTTGAACCTGTCATATATTTTACCGGAAATTGGTGATATGATTATTCCTATTATTAGGCTTAAACTTCCAAGAAGGCCAGCAATAATTGGGCTAATATGTATCTCTTCAATTAGATATAAAACAATAAAAGTTAATGTTAAACTAGCTCCAGTTTGATAACCTAATAAAGTAATACCAAGTATTATTAGAGATTTATTTAATAGGACATCCTTTAATTCGTTAGATTTAATTTTGAAATCTTTTTTATTATCTTCTTTTAACAATCCTATTCTCATTATTATTACTATTGCTAAACCAATTATTCCTCCGATAATAATTGATAGTCGCCAGCCTATGATTTCCGTAAGTGCCACCCAGCCAAAAATCCCCAACAGTGCCCCAATGGCATGACCTGAATTTAATAATCCTACACCTAAACCCTCGTTTCCCTTGCCTAAATGGTTTGAAATAAGTGTAACACTTGCTCCGAAAAAAAATGCCATTCCAACACCCACTACAAATCTTGAAATAATAATTTGTAATGCATCTTGAGAAAATCCTGAAATCAATGCCATACTTGAAGATAATAATATTCCAATTATGCTGAGTCGTTTAGGACCGTACTTTGCTACTAAAATTCCAGCAGGAACTTGGAATAATCCTACGCCAATGAGAAAACTCGTAGTAATTAATCCAAGTGTATTTATATCCAAATTAAAATCTAATGCAATAAAATAAAAAATTGAAGAGATATTGAACCAATTAATAGTGTATTGAATCCTAGCTAATAACAGGGTAAAAATTACTTTGGAGAAAATAACAGAAGAAATTTTCATTAGCTAATCGAATTCCCTATAAGAAAACTTTGTGAACATCTAAGGACATAGTTATATTTATTCTACATACAAATAGAAGGATCGTTTCTGATTTAGAAATTTGAACTGAATAGAATGGAAGTAACACTATTGTATTCATGGGACTTATTTCAATATAATCTTAAAGAAAAATTAAGATTTTCCAGAAAGAATAAAAGGACAAAACGAAAGTATATAGCTATGGATAATTCTTCTAACTTAGACAAAAAAGACAATTTTAATAAAAACGATCCTTTTGGCCTTGGATTACTTTTCTGGCAAAAGTATGTTTCAAATTTCCTTTCCATATATAATCAGTTTATTCAAGATACTCAAAGAATGAACCAAGTTTATCGTGAATCAGCGGAGATAACAAAGGAAATGGGAAGTCTCTATAAAGAATTGGCAGTACGCATAGAACGGATGAATAATCTTTATCGTGAATCAACAGAGATAACAGAACGAATGAGTAAATATTGGTTAGACAATATCTGGAAATCACTCTTACCATTTAAAGAAAAAGAACAAAATGAAATAGATAAAAATGAAAAAAAGGGAAAATAGAAAAGTAGAGGAAAATTATAAATTAATATGAAAAAATAGATAAACACGGTTCTTCTTGTTTTTAAAATATTATTCCAAAATTTTAAACGAGTTTATCATTTTGTTAATTATACTCAAATATTCATAGTATTTTTCAGGAGGAGTACCAAATGAAAGAACATAAACTTTGTTGCCATCTAAAATTATCGAGTGGTTCATTATTAATTTGATACTTACTGGGTCTACTCCTGCTATGTATGAGTACGATAATTTTCGCCCATTATGGTTATCGATCATTGTTGAATTATTTGAAATTAGTTGAAAATCTCTATATTCATTTTTAAATTCATTGAGAGCATTATCAACATAGTCATCAAATGTTATTTTCTCCTGTAATTTATTTATGCTAATAAGAAATTCTTCTTGCAAAAGATCTTGAGAACCTTCAAAAGGTGATTTAATCTCTATAGTACTGGAAATATTCTCCAATTCTGGATGGACTTTATTCTCAACAAGTTCCCAAGTCGAGGGATATTGTATAGAAAAATTAAGTTTTGAATTGTTATATGTTAAAAATGAATCAGAGTCCTCTATTGCAAACGCCCAAGTATTTAAAGCTGCTATATTTATAAAGTAAAACATTATTGTTGTCATTAATATACTGAAAAAAAAAATTACTATTAATTTCATTACTGAAAATAGACCATTCCTTTATTTATAATAACTTATTATTTTATGATAGATGAAACAAAATTTTTTATTCATCATTGTCAAGAAATTCTTAACTATAGAAATTTAATAGTTACTTTTTTGTGAAAGTTTTATTCTAAATACTTATAATGTATAAAATCCTAATATCAATAATGTTACGAAAATATTCGTTATACTCCTTTTATCTTGCTCTTAAACTGAGACTCTTTCGCTTAACTCGAAGAAAACAAAATCAGCCATATACCTTATCATCATAGAATTGCTTATAAGTACTAGATCTATTTTTGAATCATTTAAACATGGCTTTTTTATTAAAAATTGTGAATAACTGTATTTTGATAATTTATTTTCCAGTATATGATAAATTAAATGATGTAATTGCAAATGAGTAATATGAGAATTTATGATGTCACTTTATGAAGTAAAATGGTAATTATAATCTTTAAATGATATTTTTGATACCTATTTCTATATGTCTTTACAAATTTGTACAATAAAAAAAATACCTATTAAATTACATTTTACACTTATTATCGTTTTTTTTCTTATATCCTGGACTCTGGCAACAGGATTCATGCCACAGTATTATCCCAATTTGACTACTTTACAATATTGGATCATGGGAATAATTGGTTCAATAATGTTATTTGTTTCTATATTACTTCATGAATTATCTCATTCACTTTTATCAATTCGATATGGTATTCATGTCAATCAGATACTTCTTTTTATTTTTGGTGGAATTTCTGATATAAAAGATGAGACAAAAGAGTTTAAAAAGGAATTTAAAATAGCTATAGCTGGACCATTAACAAGCTACGCTTTATCTGGCTTATTTTGGCTTTTTTTTATTCTAGTCTCTTATATTAACGATACCCAACAAAATATTGAAAATTATCTTAGTTCTACAGAAGGAATTTTATTATATAGTAGTATGGTTAATCTGATAATTGGGAGTTTCAATCTGATACCAGCATTTCCATTAGATGGTGGACGAATATTAAGAGCCGGATTAACAAAATGGAAAAAAGATTTTGATCTAGCTACTAGTATAGCTTCAAAAATAGGCATAGCAATATCTTTTGGAATTATAGGATTGGGATTTGTTGCGGTCGTCAGGGGATTATTTCTAAGCGGATTTTGGTTAATAATAATTGGTTGGTTTCTTAATAGCGGTGCTCAAAGATATTTAGATCAAAATGAATTATCAATAAGGCTTAAAGGTATAAAGTTAAAGGAAATAATGAATAGAAATTTCATAGCGGTCAATCCCGATTTAAAATTGTCTGAATTAATTAAAGATTATTTTAATGTTTATTGGAAAAGTGCATTCCCTGTGATAAATGATGATAATCAACTTATTGGGATGATTACAACAGATGCTGTATCTAAAAAAGATGGAATAGAAATTGAAGACAAAAAAGTTGTTGATATGATGGTACCAGTATCAGAATTAATTGTAATGAGTCCAGATAAAGAAGTCAATGATGCCTTAAAACAATTATTTCGAAAAGGAATGAGTAGGATATTTATAGTAGATAAACAGTCACAATTAATTGGATTAGTTAGTAAATCCGATATACTCAATTTAGCTCAAGAAAGAAAAGAATTCTTGCAAAGTTCAAAAAAATGGAGGAGGTATTAATATAATATAAGCAACTATTGAATCTACTATAACATAATTAATCAGACACCGTTGTACTTTCTTCATAGTATTACAAACCGCTAATAAAAGAATATTTTCAATTGATATAAATAATATATAATCTATTTTAATCTTCGCTTAAATAATAACTCCTATTTTTTGAATTTGTAGAATAAATGTAAATAGATTTAATGCATTCACAAAGAGATAATGTTTACTTGTCTATTGTAAGAATTGAAATTTATTAAGAATTTATACTCTATCAAAGTGCTTTTTTGGGGGGTAAAAATTTGTATCAAGAAAATTTTAATAAGAATAAGATTTAAAAGATGAGAATACAAGACATCACTAATAAATAAAATTCAGCTTATTATATTGGTATTAAAAGAATTTTTTCTTCAATATAAATTACAAATGCTAAATTGTATCACTATTATATTATATTCAAGAGTTAAATTTTAGAATGTCTTATTATCAATCAAATGTACAGTTCCTAGAGGATCAAATCGGAACTTAAGAGAAAACCTATTAATAAAAAAAGCTATTTAGAAATTCATAAAAAGTAATAAATTAACCAAACTAATAAAAATTATTTTTTATATAAAATAGTAAAATAAATAAATAAACTTAAATCTTCTTTAGCTTAGACATTATTTTATGATTCTTATTAACAATAAAGTTTTATCTTGATATTATGAATTACTTATTCGCCATCATTAACACATTGATTTTTTGAACGAGATCATCAGTTTTAATTGGTTTTTGAATAAAATATTCTTCCCCGATTTTCTCAGCTAATAGAAATCGAGCTTTTCTGAATTCTTCATAAAACAATTCACTAGCGGTTAAAAAGCAGATTTTTACTTGTGGATCTTTCTCCCTAATCTTATTATATAATTCAAATCCATCCATAGTGGGCATTTTTATATCTAGAATTACTAAATCGTAAAAATTGCTCTTGTAAGAGTTTAATGCTAAGATAGGATCATTAAATGATTCTATGTTGAATCCATAATTCTCTAGTGCATTAGTTAATGCATAAGTTATATCAACTTCATTATCTACTAAAAGTATTTTTTTTATATTCGTTATTTTCCACGCTCACTCTCCATCTTCAATTGTTTTGTTAGATTTCTCTGTAGGCAAAGTAAAATAAAAAGTAGATCCATTGCTTTCAGAATTGTTCTCTCCCCACATTATACCACCATGAGCTTCTATTATATTCTTGGATATAAAGAGGCCAAGCCCAGTACCTTGTTCAGATTTCGTTGCAAATTTTTTAAATAATTGTGGCAAGATTTCAGGATCTATGCCTGTTCCACTATCTTTTATACTAACCATAAGTTTCTCATTTTTTAATTTTTTTATAGAAATAATTATATTTCCTTCTTTAGTAAATTTAAGAGCGTTATCAAGAAGATTAGAAAGTACCTGAGTGAGCCTTCCTTTATCTGCATTAACAAAAATATTTTCTTTGCTAGGCTCAAATACGAGTGTAATGTGATCACTACCGTATCTTTTTTTGCTTACTATCTCTTTATAGTCATTTATGACGTTTCCTATTATCTCATTTAACTCGACTCTTTCTTTATTCAATTTAAGAGTTTCACTTTCTATTTTTGTTACATCGAGTATATCTTCAGTAAGTCTGTATAATCTGTAACAATTTCTCAGAATAACTTGAAGGAATTCCTGTTTTTTTTCGTTTTCTTTTGAGAGATTCTTTTCTGATTGATTTTCCTTCTTAATTATACTATAAAGTAATTCAGTAAGAGTAATGATAGGAACAATTGGAGTGCGGAGTTCATGAGCGGTTATATTTATAAATTCTCTCTGGACTTTACTTTGACGAGCTAATCTTTCGTTAGCTATAACAAGGTTCTTATTAGATTCTTCTAATGCTTCTTCATTTTCTTTTAACTTTAAAAGGGCATTTTCAATTTTTTTTGTTCTTTCTTGTACAAGCTCATTCAAATGGGTGTTTGTATTTGCTATATTATATCTCATTCTTTCTAGTTGGTTAGCTAACTCTTCAATCTCTGTAGGACCTTTTACATCAATCTTAGAATCAAATTTTCCGTGAGCTACCTCATTCATTATATCTCTCAATTTTTTAATGGGGCGAGAAATAGAATTACCAAGAAATGTTGATGTGATTATTATAGCAACTCCAACCATTATCCCACTTAGTATGGTGATGTATTTTACATTTTCAAGAGGTGCAAAAGCCTCTACTTTGTCCATTTTGACAACCAAACCCCAGCCTAATTTCTCTAAATATCGTGTTACAGCCAAGACATCTACTCCACGGTAATCTTTTGTTTCTGCAAAAGTTTTCTCATTTTTTAATAATGATTGAATTATTGGAGTATCTACTTTATCTTTACTTACTGTCAAATTCAAAGACGCATCAGGGTTAAATCTTAATGGATTTATAATAAGCCCATCCCCATTAGAATCCTTCTTTACCAAATTGATTTCGCCTGTCGCTACTTGTTCTTCAAACACTTTAAACATAGATAATAAATCCCCCAAGTTATAAAATATAGTTACTACACCCAATAATTTATCATTGAGTATAAGTGGACCCGTTAAATATGATTTCAAGTCCTGACTTTTATCTTTATATAAAATGGTCACATTATTTTGTCTTTTTCCTTCACTAAAATATATATCATTGGTATGGATTGTACCAAGATATGTATTATTGGTAGAAGCAACTACTTTGCCAGATAAGTCTAGTACAATAATGTCTTCAAACTTCGTAATCTCAGGTTTTATAGCATTAAGTATCTGATTCATACTTTTCTGTGATGAGGTTTTATTATTATTATTAGTATTCTTGTTATAGTTATCTAATTCCACCTTAAGTTGATATCTGCTAGAAACTAAGTTTAATTTTTCATTATTTTGTTCAAAAACGTCTTGAAAATTTTTTTCTTTTAATTTGGCTACAATTTCAAGTTTCTTCAAGATTTCTGATTTGAGTGTTTGCTCCATTTCTGTATAAGTAAAAATTCCAAATACCATTAAGGGAATTAAAGATATTATTAAAAAAAAATTATCAGTTTAGATTGTATATTCATGGTATTACCTCGGCTATTTTTTGTATATTAATTTGATATAAAAATATATTGTTTTAATAATTGATAAATATACATTTTAAAATATACATCAAGATGGAACCCTTAATAGTAGATGTTCATTATTTTAGAAATAGTAGAGATATATAAATGATAGAAAATAAGATAACAAATAATTAATAATTTGGCATTATTAATAAAATATTTTAAAAATCAAATTAATTTTGTATTTGTAAAATTATTTTTTGAACGTTAGGTAGAATGTATTATATTAGCCATTATTTGAATTCATTAAAAAAGATTAGGTTGACTATTACCTTAATATTCCTACAATAAAAACTCTGAATTAAGTTTCTAATCAGGCTAAATAAAAAAAATCTTTTAAAAGATTTTATGGAGATAGTGATGAACCGTCTAGTACCTTGTTTAATTTTAGTACTAATTAATATATAATTTCATGTCTTTATTTCATGGAAGGTGAAGAAAAAACTATTGGAATTAGCTATGGCTGCTTCGGATGAAAATCCTCTAGGACTAGATAATCTAATAGATAAAGAAAATCTTTTTGATAACTTAGTCAATGAAATATCAAAAAAGACAAGAGAAAAATAAATAATTATATTTTTTTCTTTTTTTTTATTATTTTTCAAACCTAGTCAAGTATTAATTTTGGAGCATTGATGATAATTAGAGCTTGTATTATCCCAAAAAAAGTATATAGTACATTTGAACAACTACTCTTCTTATTCTTGTTAAAAAATTATCATTTTATCTAACTATTTCGAAAGTATCCTTAATCTTTTTGAATGAGTTCAGATTCTTGTCGTATTGTTCATCAACTAGGGCTGCAAAAGATATTTTATAGAGGTTAATACCTTGTATAGTGTATATTTCATAATTTATAATATCACTTGATGCTTCTTCCATCAGAAAAGGTGATTTAATAGAATAAATATATTGAGTTGCATTATTTGGTCCAATTTTTGTATTATTCAATGCAATATGTTTATAGCCTTCAGCTAAATCATGATAAAAACTTTGTTCTTTAGTATAATTGTCAAGAGAAAAATCTTCGGAAACGATTGGATAAGTACTAACTGATATTACAGGAAATCTCATACATGGTAATGAGGGACATTCGGTTTTAGCGCCATAGAGAGAGGAACCTTCCTTTACCCATTCATCGGTATATTGAAACTTTACTCCTAGTAATGGATCATCAAAAGTTAAGGAATTAGGAGACTGAGAGAAAATTATATTGGTGTTAGATCCTACTAACGTAATAGCAATCATAATTATCATCCATATATTATCACTTGAGGTATAGCGAAGTTTCATTATATCCATATGGTCGTAATTTTATCAATATATATTTTTAACATCTCAATCAAAGTTTAAAGTCGTTTATAAGAATGACTTGGTTCAGTATTCAAACATTCTAAATTTTTAGTTCATATTTAATTTTAAATTTCTTACTTGAATAACTTTATAATTGAATAATTTTAAAAACTGTTAGGTATTATGAGTTATTATTTTTAAGCACAAAGGATCTTCAATCATTCCTTCCATAATTTGAAATATTAGATTTTGTCTTATTAATTCCAATAACCCAGAATTGCTTTTCATTTATAAAAGAAGAATACCTACAGGAGCATGAGGTACGGGCATTAAACCTGAGATAATTGGGGCAATTTTGCCAACATCAGGATCTTTTGCTTCTACAGCTATATACCCACTATAACTGCATTAAAGATTGCTGAACAGGAAATTAATGAATTCTTAGAGAAAACTAATTGTTCCATGAGAGTCAAATTGCTAATTGAAGATTCTAAAACAAATCTATCAGAAACCTTGAATGCAATAAAAAGACTTCATAAGGCCAATGCAAAGATTATAGTAGGTCCAATGATCAGTGCAGCAGTAAATACTGTTTCTGAATTTTTTTATTATTAGTGATTTCTTTTTCTTGTACCATATTTACTATCAAGAGA
>OBLS010000272.1_pt1 | contig 17527 bp, 14 predicted proteins | sample 1519901 | NCBI WGS metagenome assembly OBLS01 (sample SAMEA3113585, study PRJEB22503) | soil metagenome | reverse complement strand
GGGGACGGCCCACACGGGGCCGTCGCCGATGAGGATGGTGAGGTCGGCGGCGGCCACGACGGCGGAGAGGGCCTCGTGGCAGGCGGCCCGGAGCGGGGCGAGCTCGGGGGCGGCGGCGCCGGCCAGCTCGGGGACGAGGAGGGGAGGATGCGGCAGGACGGCGGCCGCGACCGGCGCCATGGGCGGTCCGGTCAGCCGACCAGCGGCAACGGCACCGCTCCGGCGGGCAGTGGGCGGGGGGCGGGTGCCGACCCGCACGACCCCCCGGCCGGGTCCCATGGCCGGTGGTGCAGCACCGAGCCCCCGACCAGATGGTGCGGAGCCGCCCGCTCGACCCGCACCGTCACCAGATCACCGGGCGCGACCGCGACGGCGGCCGCCGGACCGGGGAAGTGGCAGAGCTTGTTGGTGCGGGTGCGGCCCGACATGCGGGTGGGGTCGGTCTTGGAGGCGGAGCGCTCGACCAGGAGCTCGACCTCGGTGCCGACGAGGGCGCGGTTCGCTTCCAGGCTGATGCGCTCCTGGAGCTGGAGGAGGCGCTGGAAGCGGTCCTTGACCACATCGGGTGGGACCTGGTCGGGCATGGTGGCGGCCTCGGTGCCGGGGCGGGGGGAGTACTGGAAGGTGAAGGCGGAGTCGAACCTGGCCTGCTCGACCAGGTCGAGGGTGTCGGCGAAGTCGGCCTCGGTCTCGCCCGGGAAGCCGACGATGATGTCGGTGGAGAAGGCGACCCCGGGGATGGCGGCGCGGAGGCTGGCCAGGATCTCGAGGTAGCGGCGGCGCCGGTAGCCACGGCGCATCAGGCGCAGGACCCGGTCCGAGCCGGACTGGAGCGGGAAGTGGACGTGCTCGCACAGGGGCCGGCAGGTGGCCATGGCCTCGACCACGTCGTCGCGGAAGTCCTTGGGGTTGGGGCTGGTGAAGCGGAGACGCTCCAGGCCCTCGACCCCGTCCAGCGCCCGGAGCAGGTCACCGAACAGCTGGCGGTGCCCGGGCAGGTCGGTGCCGTAGGAGTTGACGTTCTGGCCGAGCAGGCTGACCTCGAGCACGCCGGCGTCGGCCAGGGCCTGGACCTCGGCGACCACGTCGCCGACCCGGCGGCTGCGCTCCTTGCCGCGCAGCTTGGGGACGATGCAGAAGGTGCAGGTGTTGTTGCAGCCGACGCTGATGGCCACCCAGGCCGACCACTCGCTGGCCCGCCGGGCCGGGAGGGCGGAGGGGAAGCGCTGCATCTCGTCGAAGAACTCGGCCTGGGCGGTGCCCTGCTCGCGGGCCCGGCGGAGCAGGACGGGCAGGCTGTGCAGGTTGTGGGTGCCGAAGACGACGTCGACCCAGGGGGCGCGCTCCAGCACCCGGCCCTGGTCCTTCTGGGCCAGGCAGCCGCCGACGGCGATGGTGAGCCCACGGCTGGCCTTGGTGGTGGCCAGGTGGCCGAGGGTGCCGTACAGCTTGTTGTCGGCGTTCTCCCGGACCGCGCAGGTGTTGAGCACGACCAGGTCGGCGTCGTCCAGCCCGGCCGCCGGCTCCAGGCCCTCGGCCTCGAGCAGCCCGGCCAGCCGCTCCGAGTCGTGCTCGTTCATCTGGCACCCGAAGGTGCGGATCAGGAAGCGCTCGCTCATCGAGCCGGATGGTACTCCGCGGGCCTGGTCATCTCACTTGGCGTACTCGATGCTGCGGATCTCGCGGACCACCGTGATCTTGATCTGCCCCGGGTACTGGAGCTCCTGCTCGACCCGCTTGGCCATGTCGCGGGCCAGGACCTGGGCGGCGACGTCGTCGACGTCCTCGGGCTTGACCATGATCCGGACCTCGCGGCCGGCCTGCATGGCGAAGACCTTGTCGACACCGGGGTAGCTGCCGGCGATCTCCTCGAGCCGCTCCAGGCGCTTGACGTAGGACTCGAGCGTCTCCCGCCGCGCCCCCGGCCGGCCGCCCGAGATGGCGTCGGCGGCCTGGGTCAGCACCGCCTCGATGGTGCGCTGCTCGACCTCGCCGTGGTGGGCCTCGATGGCGTGGACGACCTCGGGCCGCTCCTTGAGCCGGCGGGCCAGCTCGGCCCCGATGATGGCGTGCGAGCCCTCGACCTCGTGGGTGAGCGCCTTGCCGATGTCGTGCAGGAACCCGCAGCGCTTGGCCAGGGCGATGTCCATGCCCAGCTCGGAGGCCATGATGCCGGCCAGGTGGGCGGTCTCGATCAGGTGGCGGAGCACGTTCTGGCCGTAGGAGGTGCGGTACTTGAGCCGCCCCAGCACCCGGACCAGCTCGGGGTGCAGGTCGGTGATGCCGACCTCCAGGCAGGCGTCCTCGCCGGCCCGGCGGACCTCGCCCTCGACCTCCTGCTTGGCCCGGTCGTAGGTCTCCTCGATCCGGGCCGGGTGGATGCGGCCGTCGGAGACCAGCTTCTCCAGGGTCAGGCGGCCGATCTCGCGCCGGACCGGGTCGAAGCAGGACAGCAGGACCGCCTCGGGGGTGTCGTCGATGATCAGGTTGACGCCGGTGACGGCCTCGAAGGCGCGGATGTTGCGGCCCTCGCGGCCGATGATGCGGCCCTTCATGTCGTCGGACGGCAACGGGAGGACGGCGACGGTCGACTCCGAGGTCTGCTCGGACGCGACCCGCTGGATGGCCAGGGTGACGATCTTGCGCGAGCGGCGGTCGGCCTCCTCCCGGGCCTGTTGCTCGAGGTCGCGGACCAGGCCCATGGCGTCGCGCTTGGCGTCCTCCTCGATCTGCTTGATGAGCACGACCTTGGCCTCGGCGGCGGTCATGGCCGCGACCTGCTCGAGGCGGCGGCGGTGCTCCTCGGAGGCGGACTCGAGCTCGGCCCTGGCCGCCTCGAGGGCCTGCTCGCGGTCGTGGAGGGTGACCTCGCGGCGGTCGAGCAGGGTCGCCTTGGCGTCGAGGCCCTCCTCCCGGCCGGCCAGGCGGTCCTCGCGCTGCTGGGCCTCGGAGAGGCGGGTCCGGGTCTCTACCTCGACTTCAGCTCGAAGCTTGGTGGCCTCGGCCTCGACGCCCTGGCGCAGGCGCAGGGCCTCGTCGCGGGCCTCGACGGCGGCCTCGCGGCGGGCCGTCTCGGCCTGGCGGCGGGCGTCGTCCAGCAGGGCCCTGGCCTGTTGCTCGGCCGACCCGAGCACGGTTGCCGACTGTTTGCGCTGGTACTGCGTTCCGACGAAGAACCCGACAACGATCCCAGCAAGCGCTCCAACGATGAGAACGACGGCCTCCACGGTGGCCTCCTTTGCAACCCCCATCCGGCCGGGGGAACCCGGCCGGCGAAAGCCACCCGGCGGCGCTGCCAAGACCGTCCAGCCTTGAGACGGCAGCAGCGCCGAGCGGCGCCCGGCGCTGCAGAGGCCCTGCGATTACGGTCCGAAGGTCGGGTCCGACGGAACGTTCGGGTGGGGAGGCCGAGACGGCGCTCTTCTCCCCAAGCAGGAAGGTCCGGTGAACAGTCGGTGTACCAAGGTTACGTAATCTTAGGTTGAGCTCGGCATTGCCGGGCCATCTCAGGTTAGGCCCGCCCGCCCCCTTGGTCAAGGAAGAGCAGGTCAGAAGGGGTGTCAACCAGGAATCAGCCGGTCCAAGCGATCGTCTCAGTCAACCCCGACAACCTCCCCGACGCTGTCTCCCCCACAGGGACAAGCCGCAGGTGGAAGGGTCGGACGCGGGGTCAGGGGCGCACCAGGGCCCGGGAGGATCAGTCGAGAGGGACGAAGGGTCAGACGCGGGGTCAGGGGCGCACCGGGCCCCGGGAGGATCAGTCGAGGGGGACCAGGTCCCTGGCGACCGACTCGGCGAGGTCGGGTGGGTAGCCGCGGCGGGCCAGGTAGGCGGCGAGGCGCCGGAGCTGGGTCGGGGCGGGGAGGCCGGCGAGCTGGGTGAGGCGGCCCTCGGCGACCTCGCGGCAGCGGTCGGCCCGGACCTCGGCCGGGACGGCCGCCTGGGCGGCCCGCTCGGCCACGTCCGGGTCGACGCCACGGTCGCGGAGCTCGGCCGCGATCGCGGGCGCGTCCAGCCCTTGCTCCGCCCGACCCTCGGCGACCGTCCCGGCCAGGGCCGCGTCGTCGACCAGGCCGACCCGTTCCAGCCGGCCGAGCGCCTCGGCGACCGCGGCCGCCTCGAAGCCCCGGCCCTCCAGCCGCCGGCGCAGCTCGGCCCCGGTCCTGGCCCTGGTCGTGAGCAGTCGGAGGGCGGCGGCGTGGGCGGCATCCGATGACGCCGCCCGCTCGCCGTCCAGCGGTGCACCTCCCCCCGGTTGCACCCGCCTGGTCCCGGGCATCCCCCGCCGCCCGACCACCATCTGTCCGCCCTCCGCCTCAGACCCGGCGGCTCAGAGCTTGTCCGGGTCCTTCCCCTTGGGCGTGTCCGCGTCCGGCTCGGGGGCGGGGGCGGGGACGGGCGGGAGGCCGATGCCGAGCTGGGCCTTGACCTTCTCCTCGATCTCGCGGGCGAGCTCGGGGTTGTCGCGGAGGAAGTTGCGGGCGTTCTCGCGGCCCTGGCCGAGCTGGTCGCCGTCGTAGGTGAACCAGGCCCCCGACTTCTTGACGAGGCCGACGTCCACGCCGACGTCGAGCAGGCTCCCCTCCTTGGAGATCCCCTGGCCGTAGATGACGTCGAACTCGGCCGAGCGGAACGGCGGGGCCAGCTTGTTCTTGACCACCTTGGCCCGGGTCCGGTTGCCGACCACCTCGGGACCGTCCTTCAGCGCCTCGATCCGCCGCACGTCCAGCCGGACCGAGGCGTAGAACTTGAGCGCCCGTCCCCCGGAGGTGGTCTCGGGCGACCCGAACAGCACGCCGATCTTCTCGCGGAGCTGGTTGATGAAGATGGCGGTGGTCTTGGACTTGGAGATGGACCCGGAGAGCTTGCGGAGCGCCTGGCTCATCAGGCGGGCCTGGAGGCCGACGTGGGAGTCGCCCATCTCGCCCTCGATCTCGGCCCGGGGGACCAGGGCGGCGACCGAGTCGATCACGATGACGTCGATGGCGCCCGAGCGGATCAGCATGTCGGCGATCTCCAGGGCCTGCTCGCCGGTGTCCGGCTGGGAGATCAGCAGCTCGTCGGCGTTGACCCCGAGGTTGCGGGCGTAGGTCACGTCCAGGGCGTGCTCGGAGTCGATGAAGGCGGCGATGCCGCCGGCCTTCTGGGCCTCGGCGATGATGTGCAGGGCCAGGGTCGTCTTGCCCGAGGCCTCGGGACCGTAGATCTCGACCACGCGGCCGCGCGGCACCCCGCCGATGCCGAGGGCCAGGTCGAGGGCGAGGCTGCCGGTCGAGATGGCCTGGACCGGGTCGGCCGGGCCGTCGATGCCCATGCGCATGACCGAGCCCTTGCCGAACTGCTTCTCGATCTGGAGCAAGGCGACGTCGAGTGCCTTCTCGCGTTCCACGGTCCCTCCCCGCATGCCGTCGTTGCGGGCAGTATAGGTCGCGGCCATCACAGTCCCTTCCGAAGTTGGCGGCCCTGAGTCGTTCGAGTCGGCGAGCACCGTACTACGAACACCTGTTCGGTACAACGATCATAACCGGATCTGGGGACAGTTCTTTTCCGGCCGGACGGACACCGGGCACGGAGGCGCGAACCGGCCTAGCCGGTGAGGGGGAACTCGCGGACAACGCGGTAGCGGGCGCCGCGGGGGCCGCCGAGGGTGCTGCGGAAGCAGGCCAGCTCGCGCGCCTCCCAGGGCTCGCTCTCGGCCGCGGCGGCGGCGACCAGGTCGAGGGCCTCCTGGGGGACCGGCGCCGGGGTCGAGAAGCGGGCCAGGGTCAGGTGCGGGGCCAGCGGCCGCTCCTCGGAGCGCAGGCCGGCGGCCTTGGCGGCGCTGGACAGGGTGGCGGCCAGCCGGACCAGGACCTCGGCGTCGCCGCCGATGCCGGCCCACAGGACCCGGGCCCGGCGGCCCTGGGGGAAGGTGCCGGCGCCCTCCAGGCGCAGCCGGGCGGGCCCGACGCCGGCCACGGCGGCCTCGCCGACCCGGACCACCTCGTCGGCCAGCTCCGGCTGGACCTGGCCGAGGAAGGCCAGGGTCAGGTGCCAGCCACCGGGAGGGGCCACGCGGGCCCCGGCGAGCAGCGGCTCCAGCCGGGGCAGGGCCGCCTCCAGCGGCGCCCGGGCCGCCCCGGGGACCGGCACCCCGAAGAACAGCCGCCCGGCGAGCAGGTCCGGGTCGGCGACGGTCGGATCGGTCACGCCGGCCCCCCGGGCGTGCCGGACCGCGACCTGTCCGGCTCTGGGGCCCCTACCGGGAGGGTAGCCCGGCCGGAGCGACGGGTGCTGGTAACGGTCCACAGCCCCCGCCGCCGCCCCCAGCGCCTGGACCGAGCAGGCCCGCTCATGCCAGACCCTCCAGGCGGCGGCGGAGGAGGTCGAGGGCGACCGAGGAGGTCCAGAGGCGGACCTGGGTGCGGTCGCCGGGGGCGGTGAGGGTGCGGGTGGTGGTGCCGGCGGCGTCGGCGACGGCCAGGCAGAGGGTGCCGACCCGGCGGCCGGACTGCTCGGTGGGGCCGGCGACGCCGGTGGCGGCCAGGCCGAGGTCGGCGCCGAGGGTGGTGCGGGCGCCGGCGGCCATGGCGGCGGCGACGGGCTCGCTGACCGGGCCGTCGGCGTCCAGGAGGGCCTGGTCGACGCCGAGCTGGGAGGCCTTGGCGGCGGTGGCGTAGGCGACCACGCCGCCCAGGTAGTAGTCGGAGGCGCCGGGGATGCCGGTGATGCGGCCGCCGAGGAGGCCGCCGGTGAGCGACTCGGCGGTGGCCAGGGTGAGGCCGCGCTCGCCGAGCAGCCGGCCGACGGCCGCCTCGAGGGTCTCGTCGTCGGTGCCGTAGACGATCTCGCCGAGCTCCTCGCGGATCCTGGTCTCGACCGGGGCGATCTCGGCCAGGGCCTCCTCCCGGGTCGCGCCGACGGCGGTCAGCCGGACCCGGACCTCGCCCGGGCTGGCCAGATAGGCCATGGTGACCTGGCCGGCCCCGGCCTCCTCCCACAGCGGGGTCAGCCGCTCGGCCAGGCGCGACTCCCCCACCCCGGCGGTGCGCAGGGTGCGGGAGACGATCGCCCGGCCCTCGCCGGCCCTGGCGGCCAGGTCGGGCAGGACCACCCGCTCGAGCATGCCCTCCATCTCGCGGGGGACGCCGGGCACGGCGTAGGCGGGCTTGCCGCCGATCTCCATGATCAGCCCGGGGGCGGTCCCTCGCGGGTTGTCGATCGTGCGGGCGCCCTCGGGCACATCGGCTTGGCGCAGGTTCATCTCGGCCATCCGCTGGACGCCCATGCCGGCGAACCGCTCGCGCAGCCAGGCCTCCAGCTCCGGCTGGCGCACCAGCTCGACCCCGGCCACGGCGGCCAGCGCCTCCCGGGTGACGTCGTCCTGGGTCGGGCCCAGCCCGCCGGTCAGGATCACCGCGTCGGCCCGGTCGAAGGCCTCGGTGATGGTCTCGGCGATCCGCTGGGTGTTGTCCCCGACCACCGTGTGGCGCAGGCAGTCCCAGCCGACGTCGGCCAGGCGCTGGCCGATCCAGGCGGCGTTGGTGTTGACGATCTGGCCGAGCAGCAGCTCGGTGCCGACCCCGATGATCTCGCAGCGCACGCTCGCTCCCTTGCCGACCGACCGACGGCGAGGATGCTACCCGGCCAGGCGGGCCAGAAGCTCCGGGCCCTGGGCGGCGGTGACCACCACCGGCAGGTACTCCCCCACCTCGGCCCCTGGCGCGTCCTCGATCCGGACCGCGCCGTCGGCGTCGGGGGCCTCCCGGTAGCTGCGGCCCTCGGCGGCGCCGTCCTCCTCGACCCGCTCGACCAGCACCTCCAGGCGGCGCCCGACCCAGGCCTGCTGGGCCTCGGCCAGGAGCCGGTCTTGCAGCTCCTGGACCCGCTCGACCCGGGCCCGGGCGGTGGCCTCCGGGACCCGGCCGTCCAGGTCGAGGGCGGCGGTGCCGTCCTCGGGCGACCAGGCGAAGAAGGCCACCCAGTCCAGCCGGGCCGCCTCCAGGAACTCCTCCAGCTGGCGCACGTCGGCCGTGGCCTCGCCGGGGAAGCCGAGGATGAAGTTGGAGCGGAAGGCGGCGTCAGGGTCGAGGGCGCGGATCCGCCCGACCAGCTCCAGGAACCCCTCGGCCGAGCCGCCCCGGCGCATGCGCCGCAGCACGGGCGCGCTGGCGTGCTGCAGGGACAGGTCGAAGTAGCTGCAGACCACCGGGTTGGCGGCCATCTCCTCGAGCAGGCCGGGGGTGAGCTCGTCGGGCTGGAGGTAGTTGAGGCGCACCCGGCGCAGGCCGTCGATGGTGGCCAGGTCGCGCAGCAGGTGGATCAGGGCCTCGCGGCCGCCCAGGTCCTTGCCGTAGCTGGTCGAGTTCTCGGCCACCAGGCAGACCTCGGAGACGCCCTGGCCGGCCAGCCAGGCGACCTCGTCGAGGATCTCGGTCGGGCGCCGGGAGCGGAACCGCCCCCGGAACGACGGGATGGCGCAGAACGAGCAGTCCCGGTCGCACCCCTCGGCCAGCTTGACCAGGGCCACCGGCCCACGGGCCGGCGCCCGGGCCGGGAACGCCGCCCCGGCCGGGGTCGGGAACACCATCGGCAGCGCCCGTCGTCCTGCCGGGACGAGGGAGGGAAGGCCGGGGGCCGCTGGCACCGGCGCCGCGGTGCCGTTCGGGATCCCGTGGCCGTTCAGGGACCCGGGGGGCCTGCCCAGCAGCTCGGGCAGCCGCCCGTAGTCGGCAAAGGGCACGATCGCGTCGGCCTCGGGGAGCTCGGCCCGCAGCTCCTCGGTGTACCGCTCGGCCAGGCACCCGGTGACCAGCACCGTCCGGGCCCGCCCCTGCTCCTTCAGGGCGGCCGCGTCCAGCACCGTCTCGATCGACTCGCGCTTGGCCGCCTCCACGAACGCGCAGGTGTTGACCACCACCGCGTCGGCCTGCTCAGGGTCGGCCACCACCCGGTAGCCGCTGGCCGCCAGCAGTCCGGCCGCGTTCTGGGAGTCGACCTCGTTGCGGCCGCACCCGAGGGTGACGATCGCCACCGTCTCCGGGGCGGGAGCGGCGGGGGCTGGTTCGGCTGGCGGCATTGGCCAAGCCTACCCGTCGGGCGACCCGGGGCTGGACTCGAGGCGGCCGGACTGGGTCTGGCGGACGAAGGCGGCCTTCTCCCAGGTGTCGGGGATGGTGGTGGCGTCGACGTAGCTCATCCCCGAGCGGAGGCCGCCGACCAGCTCCTGGACGACGCCGGCGACCGGGCCCTTGAGGGGGAACTCCATCTCCTCGCCCTCGGGGACGTACTGGTCGAGGGCGTCGCCGCGGCCCTCGATCTCGAGGCGGGCGGCGGCCGCGCCCAGGGAGGCCATGCCCCGGAAGACCTTGTACTCGCGGCCCTGGCGGCGGACGACCTCGCCCGGGCTCTCGGGGCGGCCGGCGAACAGGCCGCCGATCATCACCGTGCTCGCCCCGGCGGCGATCGCCTTGGCCACGTCGCCGGGGTGGCGGATGCCGCCGTCGGCGATCAGGGGGACGCCGGTCGCCTGGGCGACCTCGGCGCAGTCGAGGATGGCGGTGAGCTGGGGCACGCCGACCCCGGCGACCAGGCGGGTGGTGCAGGCGAACCCGGGGCCGATGCCGACCTTGACGGCGTCGGCGCCGGCCGCGGCCAGGTCGGCGAAGCCGTCGGCGGTGGCGACGTTGCCGGCCACGACCTGGCTGTCGGGCCAGGTCGCCTTCAGCTCCTTGACGGCGTCGATGGTGTGGTCGGCGTGGCCGTGGGCGACGTCGACGACCAGGGCGTCGACGTCGGCGTCGAGCAGGGCCTGGGCCCTGGCCAGGTAGCCGCCGCGCACGCCGAGGGCGGCCGCCACCCGGAGCCGGCCCTGGCCGTCGCGGGTCGCCTGGGGCAGGCGCTCGCGCAGGCCGATGTCGCGCAGGGTGATCAGGCCGGCCAGCCGGCCGTCGTCGCCGACCAGGGGCAGCTTCTCGATCCGGTGGCGGTCCAGCAGCTTGCGGGCCTCGTCCAGGTCGATGCCGGGCCGGGCCGTGACCAGCTGCTCGGCCGGGGTCATGGCCGAGGCGACGGTGTCGCCGGCGTCCGCGCGCATGTCCCGGGCGGTGAGGATGCCGACCGGCCGGTGTTCGGGGTCGACCACCACCAGGCCGGTCACGCCCAGGCGCCTGGCCTCGGCGGCGGCCTCGGCCACGGTCCGCTCGGGGGCGATGGTGTAGGGCTGCTCGATCACCTGGCCCAGGTAGCGCTTGACCCGCCGGACCTCCTCGGCCTGGGCGTCGACCGGCAGGAACCGGTGGAGCACGCCGAGACCGCCCAGCTCGGCCATGGCGATGGCCATGGGCGCGGTGGTCACCGTGTCCATGTTGGCCGAGACGATGGGGATGGCCAGCTCCACCCCGCGGGTGAAGCGGGAGCGGGTGGAGACATGCCGGCGTGAGCGGATGCTGGAGCGCCGCGGCACCAGCAGGACGTCCTCGAAGGTCAGCGCAAGGCGCGGTTGGTCGGTCATACGCCAAGGCTAGCCAGGTCGGTGGTCGCCGGCCATGCCGTCGATCAGCTCGCGGAGGATGTCGACGTGGCCGGCGTGGCGGGCCGTCTCCTCGATCAGGTGGATCAGGACCCAGCGCATCGTGACCGCCTCCCCGAACCAGGCGGTGCCGGTGTCCTCGACGTCGAGCTCGGCGATGACCTGGTCGGCGGCGGCCCGGGCCCGGCCGTAGAAGGCCAGGATGTCCTCGGTCGTCTCGTCCGGCCGGACGCGCAGGTCGGCGTCGGGGTCGTCGTCATCGAACGGCAGCGGCTCGGTCTCGCGGCCGAAGGTGTCGCAGAACCAGCCGTACTCGACCGCCGCCAGGTGCTTGACCAGGCCGAGCAGGCTGGTCCCGGAGGGAACCATCGGCCGGCGCAGGTCGTCGTCGCCCAGGCCCTCCAGCTTCCACAGCACCGCGTCGCGGTGCCGGTCCAGGCTGACCTTGAGGCTCTCCTTCTCCGCGCCGGTGAACGGCACCCGGATGACCATCGAAGCGCGCTCCTCTGCTAGTCCAGCGATCTGCTCTTGGGGGTGAACGTGTGCCGCCAGATGCTGCCGGAGCGGTCGGCCACGCCCAGGTTCTTCCCGTTGACGGTCAGGCGGACCCCGGCCGGGTAGCCGAGGACCAGGGTCAGGCTGCGCCTGGCCGTGAACGTGCGGCGCTGGCGCGGCCCGGGGGTGCCTTCGAAGGCGACCCGGCCGTCGGCGGTGACCCGGGTCCAGGAGGCGCCGGCGTAGCGCAGGGTGACGGTCACGTCCCGGGCCGCCGGGGCGGGGGTGGCCGGCTGGGCCGATCCGGCCGCGGCTCCGGTGGTCCTGGCCGGGGTGGTGACGAAGGCGGGCTGGGTGTCGCCGGGGTCGGGCGCCGGCCGCAGCAGCCCCCACAGGGACACCAGCAGGATGATGGAGACGCAGACGATGGCCACGGCCAGCCAGCTGCGCCCGCGCCGGCCCGACTCGAGCCCGCCGATGGCCTTGGGGGCATGCTCGAACAGGGGCGCCTCCGGCGTCTCCTGGGCCCGGTAGGCCTCCAGCAGCGGGGCCGGGTCGATGCCCAGGTAGCCGGCGTAGGAGCGCAGGAAGCCCTTGGCGTAGACGCTCCCGCCGAGGTCGCCGAACCGCTCCTGCTCCAGGGCCTCCAGGTAGCTCGACCGGATCCGGGTCGCGACGGCGGCGTCGTCGAGCGACGTGCCCTGCGCTTCCCGGGCCGAGCGCAGCGCTTCGCCGATGGTGCGCAGCCGGGTCACCCCTCCGTCCGAACATATCGGGGCAAAGCGGAGAATCGCCTCCGTAGTTCAGCGGATTCTGACCCGAAGGGCGGACGACGGCAACCTACTCCCCGACGATCTCGCCATAGGTCTCCTCACGGCCGCGGAGCCCCTGCAGCTCCTCGACGGTCATCAGCACGTCGCGGGGCTTGGAGCCCTCCGACGGCCCGACCACGCCCCGCTCCTCGAGCTGGTCCATGATCCGGCGGGCCCGGGAGAACCCGACCTTCATCTTGGACTGGAGCATCGAGGTGGAGCCGAGCCCGGAGCGGACCACGATCTCCATGGCCTGGGTCAGGAGCGGGTCCTCGTCGCCGTCGTCGTCCTCGCTGGCCGACCTGCCTTCGGCGACCACCCCCGGCTGGTAGGCGGCCTGCTGCTGGGCCTTGCAGTAGGCGACGACCGCCTCCACCTCCTTCTCGGTGATGAAGGCGCCCTGGACCCGGCGGGGCTTGGAGGTGCCGCCGGGCAGGTACAGCATGTCGCCGTGGCCGACCAGCTTGTCGGCCCCGCCGGCGTCCAGGATGACCCGCGAGTCCTGGGCGCTGGCCACCATGAAGGCGATCCGGCTGGGGATGTTGGCCTTGATCAGGCCGGTGACCACGTCCACCGACGGCCGCTGGGTGGCCACCACCAGGTGGATGCCGACCGCCCTGGCCATCTGGGCGATGCGGCAGATGGCGTCCTCGACGTCGCGGGGGGCGATCATCATCAGGTCGGACAGCTCGTCGATCACGACCACGATGTAGGGCAGGGTCGGGCGCTCCTGGGTGCCGTCGGGCCGGCCCTCGTCGTCCAGGCTGGCCGAGGGCAGCGGCGGCAGGGTGCCCTCCTTGGCCGCCTTGTTGTAGGCGGCGATGTTGCGGACCCCGGCGATGGCCAGGGTCTCCAGGCGCAGCTCCATCTCCCGCACCGCCCAGGCCAGGGCCTCGCTGGCCCGCTTGGGGTGGGTGACCACCGGGGTGATCAGGTGGGGCACGTTCTCGTAGCTGGTCAGCTCGACCCGCTTGGGGTCGATCAGGATGAGCCGGACCTCGTCGGGCGGGTTGCGCATCAGCAGGCTGGTCACGAGCACGTTGAGGCACACCGACTTGCCCGACCCGGTGGACCCGGCGATCAGGACGTGGGGCATCTCGGCCAGGTTGGCCAGGACCGGCTCGCCGCCGATGTCCTTGCCCAGGGCGACCGTGAGCGGGTGGCGCCCGTCGTCCTTGCCGCTCTTCCCGTCCTTGACCGTGCCCAGGATGTCGCCGAGGGTGACCAGCTCGCGGTCGCGGTTGGGGACCTCGATGCCGATCGCCGACTTGCCGGGGATGGGGGCGATGATGCGCACGTCCGGCGAGGCCAGGGCGTAGGCGATGTCGTGGGAGAGGCCGATCACCCTGGCCACCTTGGTCGCCGGGCCGAGCTCGACCTCGTAGCGGGTGACGGTCGGGCCGCGGGTGTAGCGGGGCACCTTGGCGTCGACGTCGAACTGCTCCAGGGTCCGCTCCAGGACCTTCTGGGTCTCGTCCAGCCGGCGGGGGTCGACCGGGCGGGCGTGGCCCTGGCGCAGCAGCGACTCGGGCGGGGTGGTGTAGGCGCCGCCGGCCTTGGCCTGCAGGGTCATGGCCATCTGGACCGCGTCCCCGGCCCCGGGCAGGTCGGCCGGGGCGATCGGGGGCGGCGGGGCCTTGAGGGCGGCCGCCTCGTCGCGCTCCTCGGCCCGCAGGTCGGCCGTGTCCCTGGCGCCTGGGGCCGGCGCGCCCACGACCACCTCGATGGTGTCGTCGGGGTCGGGCTCGGGGGGCGGCTCGGCCTTCTTGCGGCCGCGCCGCTTGGGCGGGGCCTCGCCGGAGTCGACCGGCTCGACCACCTCGGGCGGGGCCGGCGGGGGCGGCGGGGGCCGGGGCGGGGCGGTCAGGGCGGAGCCGGCGACCCGGCCCATGGAGGCCATCCCCCGGCCCACGGCCGCCACCGAGGTCCGGGTGCTGATCAGGGTCCCGAGGAACAGCACGCAGGCGAACATGGCGCCGGCCCCCCAGGTGGACAGCAGCCGGGCCAGGGGGGCGGCGATGATCGCCCCGACCAGCCCGCCCGACTCCTGCAGGACCGCCGGGGCCGAGCTGGCCGGCGGGGCGCCCCTGGACAGGTGGAGCAGGCCGAGCCCGCCCACGAGCACGGCCAGCAGCCCGATGGTGACCCGCCCGGCGACCATGTCGTCCTTGGCCGACGGCCGCCAGAACAGGGCCAGGGCCAGCCCGCCGACCAGCAGCGGCACCGCGTAGGCGCCGTAGCCGAACAGGCCGCGGAACAGCAGGGCCATGAACACCCCGAGCCGGCCCCCGTCCTCGAACCAGATCCCGAGGGCCAGCACCAGGGCGAACACGACCAGGAAGACCCCTTGGATGTCGCCCTTGTGGGGCGACAGGGCCTTGCGGGAGCTCCGGCCGACCCGCTGGGTGCGGGTCGTGCTCTTGGCCGCCGGCCGCCGGCCGCGGGCGGGCGCGGGCCGCCGGGTCTGTGGTCGCCGGGTTCGCGCCTTGGCCATCCCTAGACCTCCATCACCGTCGGGATGATCACCGGGCGGCGCTGGGTGCGCTCCTTGAACAGGGCCGAGGCGGCCGAGCGCATGTGCTGCTTGACGATCATGGGGTCGTTGACGCCGTCGGCGGCGGTGCGCTCCAGGGCGTCCAGCACCCGGGCCTTGGCCTCCTCGATCAGGTCGCCGGACTCCGGCTCGTAGACGAAGCCGCGGGTCACGATGTCCGGGCCGGCCAGCACCTTGCCGGTCTGGGACTCGATGGTGACCAGCACGTGCACGAAGCCCTCGCCGCCGAGCTTGCGCCGGTCGCGCAGCACGGCGTCGCCGACGTCGCCGATGCCGAGCCCGTCGACCATCACCATGCCGGCCCGGACCTGGCCGGCCCGGCTGGCCTTGCCGTCGGCCAGCTCGACAACGTCGCCGTCCTCGCAGATCAGGATGCGCTCGCGCGGCACCCCGGTCGAGGCGGCCAGCCGGGCGTGCTTGGCCAGGTGCCGGTACTCGCCGTGGACGGGCACGAAGTTGCCCGGCCGCAGGGTGGACAGCAGCAGGGTCAGCTCGCCCTGGGCGGCGTGGCCGGACACGTGCACCCGGGCGTTGCCCTTGTGGTAGACGTCGGCCCCGAGCCGGGCCAGGTCGTTGATGGTGCGGTAGACGGCGGCCTCGTTGCCCGGGATCAGCGAGGAGGACAGGACCACGGTGTCGCCGGGCTCGATCCGGACCCACTTGTGGTCGCGGCCGGCCATCAGGGTCAGGGCCGAGAACGGCTCGCCCTGGGAGCCGGTGCACAGCACCACCGTGCGCGCCGGGTCGGTCGAGGAGAGGTCCTCCATGGGGATCAGCAGGCCGGCCGGGATGCGCAGGTAGCCGAGGTCGGAGGCGACCCGCATGTTGCGGATCATGCTCCGCCCGACCAGGGCGACCTTGCGGTCGAGGCGGGCCGCGGCGTCCAGGATCTGCTGGACCCGGTGGACGTGGCTGGCGAAGCAGGCGACCACGATGCGGCGCCGGGCGGCCTCGAAGATGTCCTCGAGGGCCCGGCCGACCTCGACCTCGGAGACGATGAAGCCGGGCTGGTCGGCGTTGGTGGAGTCCGACAGGAGCAGGTCGATCCCCTCGGCGGCCAGCCGGGCCAGGCCGCCCAGGTCGGTCGGGCGGCCGTCGATCGGGGTCAGGTCCATCTTGAAGTCGCCGGTGTGCACGATCGTGCCGCCCGGGGTCCGCAGGGCCACCGCCATGCCGTCGGGGATCGAGTGCGACATGGCGTAGAACTCGAGGTCGAACGGGCCCAGGCTGGTCCGCTGGCCGCCCGCGACCTCGACCAGGGACGGGTTGAGCTGGTGCTCCTCGAGCTTGGCCGAGAGCATGGCCAGCGACAGCCTGGTCCCGTAGATGGGCACGTCGAAGTCGCGCAGGAAGTAGGGCAGCGCCCCCATGTGGTCCTCGTGGGCGTGGGTCAGGACCACCCCGACGACCCGCTCCGGCTCCTCGGCCAGCCAGGCGAAGTCGGGCAGGATGATGTCGACGCCCGGCTGGTCGGCGTCGGGGAAGGCCAGCCCGCAGTCGATCAGCAGCCGGGCCCCGTCGACCTCGACCACCGCGCAGTTGCGCCCGATCTCCCCCAGCCCGCCCAGGAACGCGACCCGGGTCACCCCAGGCGCCGCCGGCGGGATCGTGCGGTCGACCTCAGTCACGGGGTTCCAGTCCCACGCCGCTCAGCAGGCCGCGGGCGAACTCGACCTGGTCGGGGGTGGCGTCGACCAGCGGGGGGCGCAGCGGCCCGGCGGGCAGGCCGAGCAGGTTCATGCACGCCTTGAGCAGGATCGGGCTGGCGGTGGCGAACAGGCCCTCGAACAGCTCCAGGTGGCGCAGGTGCAGGTCGAGGGCGGTGGCGGTGTCGCCGGCCTCGAAGGCCCGCACCAGCTCCTGGAGGGCCGGCCCGACCAGGTGGGCGGCCACGCTGACCACGCCGACCCCGCCCACGGCGAGCAGCGGCAGGAGGTTCTTGTCGTCGCCCGAGTACTGCTCCAGCTGGCCGCCGGTCTCGCGCTGCAGGCGGCTGGCCGCGGCCATGTCGCCGACCGCGTCCTTGACCGCGACCACGTTGTCGAGCTGCTCGAACAGCCGGACCATGGTCGGCACCTCGATGGTGCAGGCGGTCCGCCCGGGGATGTTGTAGAGCATGCAGGGCAGGCCGGTGGAGCCGGCGATGGCCGAGAAGTGGGCGACCAGGCCGGACTGGGGCGGCTTGTTGTAGTAGGGCGTGACCAGCAGCAGCGACCCGGCCCCGGCCTTCTCGGCCAGGTGGGTGAGCTCGACCGACTCGGCGGTGGAGTAGGTCGAGGTGCCGGCCATCACCCGGTGGCCGCCGGCGACCTCGACGACCGCGGCCCAGAGGCGGGCCTTCTCGTCGGCGGTCAGGGTGGGCGACTCGCCGGTGGTGCCGGCCACGACCAGGGTGTCGGTGCCGGAGTCGAGCAGGTGGCGGGCCAGGCGCTGGGCGCCGTCGACGTCCAGGTTGCCGTCAGGGCTGAACGGGGTGGCCATGGCGGTGAGCACACGACCAAAGCGACCTGGCATAGCGGGTCCTCCGAGCGACGGGAATTCGGCCGTGACGGCCGGCAGCCCCACCCGGCCGGCAGCCACCGCCGATTCTACTCGGGCATCCACCCCCAACCGGGGATCTTCTCGCCCTCCGGGCCGCGGCCCCGAGGTCGTTAGTGGCTCGTTATCCTTCATTTGCTTATGTTTGCCTCTGTGAGTTATCGTCTACGCCAGCTTCCGCAGGCTGGCGAAGGGGTGAGGTAGATGGCCGAGCTGCGTGTGATCCCAAGCGAGCTCGAGCGTGCCGCCGGACGGCTGCAGGCCAGCGCCGACCAGGTCCGCTCGGTGGTCGGGGGCCTGCTCCCGGCCGTCGCCCTCGGCGGGGCCGCGCTCGGCGACGCCGCCCTCTTCGACCGCTTCCACCTCATGTGGTCCCGCTGGGCCACCGAGCTCGGCACCCTCGCCGACGATCTCACCGGCGCCGCCGGCCGCCTCCAGGCCGCCGCCGCCGAATACCGCTCCACCGACCACCTCGCGGTTCCCCCACCCACCCACGCCCGTTAGGCCGAACCACCCGACCCGGGCCCGGACCCCCGACCGGGCCCGGGTCCCCCCACGCCGGTTCGCCCCAGCACCTGTGGCTGGGTCCGGGTCGGGAGGGTTGCCATGCCCAGCTGG
>OBLS010000270.1_pt1 | contig 17575 bp, 22 predicted proteins | sample 1519901 | NCBI WGS metagenome assembly OBLS01 (sample SAMEA3113585, study PRJEB22503) | soil metagenome | reverse complement strand
TTATTTTAGCATCATCAAAAATTTTTATTTCCTTTGAACTTTGAAATTCTGTTGGCATTCCTATATATACTCTTAAACGTTTAAAGGCTATTATGCCGCTTGGCTTTCTCCTTGAAATCATTCCTCTAACCATTTTAGTCAATATTCTATCTGGTCTTCTTGGATGATAAGGTCCATGGATAGGGTTGGTAACAGAACCTACTTCGAGATGTTTTTTATAATCTTCAATTGTTTTATATCTATTCCCTGATAACATTGCTCTTTCAGAATTGATTATTACTACTCTATTGCCTTGAATTAAAAGTTTTGATACATTAGAACATATTCGACCGGCAATACAATTGGAAGCATCAACTATTATTTGTTTATTGATATTTGAAACAGTATTACTATTATTATTAGATTTATCCAATTATTCTTACACCTTTTCCATCTGGATATTGATTTACAAAATCATTGATGGTAATAACTTTTCCTCCTGCATCAAGTATCTTCTTAATTGCAGGAAGTGAAATGGAGAAAGAAGCTACATTTAATTTATGTGTAAGAACCCCATTACCTAAGACCTTTCCTGGAATTATAATAGTTTCTCCATCTTTAGTAAGGTTTTCTAATTTACCAATATTAATTTCAGATTTATTAGATCGAGAACTTTCGATCTTTTTTTCTAGTGTTTTCCATAAAGGAGTTTTATTTTTTTTGTATGCAATACGCAAAGTCCATTTAATATTATCATTTAAAGTATGAGCAAACATGGTTTTAACCTCATCATTTTCCATATTAACAATCCCCAAATAAATCTACCTAGTTTTAGATGGTATTTCTAATGATTTTATTACATCACCAAAATTATTTATTTTAGAATTTATAATCTTTAGTGCTGTTTTTATAGTTTCTTCTGCAGTTAATGAACCGGTAGTTTCAATTATAAGGATTGTTTCGTCTTTGTCATTACCATCTTTAACAACAGCTGAAGAAGTAGGTTGCCACTTTGCATGATCTTTTCCTGTGCCTAATCTTGCATATGCTTCGAATTTTAATTTTTGTCCAGGAGCAAGAGTAATTATTGGTATACTTTTACTTACTGGTTTCACATATTCATCTTCTGATACCAAATCGCCAGACAATACAAGTCGTGTTTTTTCTGATGATTCAGCATCTAAAATCAACAATATACGACATTTAGAACAACCTAACGTATTGTTACAATCACATTGATTTGAAAAGACAAATCTATTTAATTCAGTTCTTAAAGGAATTAATCCCAATCTATGAGCTATTGCCTCATCATGCATAACTGATGAATTTTCTAGAATAACTACATCATCAATTGCTAATGTTGGAACTTCGCTGATTGCAATCCTTCTGACAGCATTCAAATACTGTCTGGGAATATTATTAAATTTTAGTATTATTTTTTCATCTGTCTTTTCCAAAATATTTATAGATAAGTCCAATAGTAATTCAAGATTTTTGTCCAATGCACTCTTAAAAATCTACCGACTACTACTACTACAATATAGACGAGGGTTATTTATGATATCAATAGGTTCTAACATTAGAATTAATTAAATTGAATTTTATCGATATACAGTCTGCATATATAATTCAATATACTAATCATAAAGATTAGTTAGTAAATTATAAATCAGTTTTTTTATTATAGTTACTATTTTCTTTTGTAGAAATATAATGTTCTGTTAACTTGTTAGAATAACAATCATTACATAAATATCCTTGGATATTCCATTGTTTCATTGCTTTATACCTAAATAAAGAAATTTGATTGTTACAGAGAGAACATTTTGTATCAGTAGGCATTTTCTTTCACTATTTTTAGAATTATAAATATGATAATAATTGTATCGTTTTTAAGTCTATTATTATAAATGAAAAACTTCTTAATTAATAGACTGTAATTTATAATATTTTATTATCTTCATTTTCAATTTAAAGATATAACAATCTTGATTTACTCTAGGTAATAAATAATTAACATTTGCTCAAACTTGATTATTTATTTAAAAAAATTAATTAAGACCTTATTCGAATCCATGATCAGTTAAATGGGACTTAATGAAAAAATAATTTTTTTAGGAATATTAGGAATGGGTGCACTTGTAGGAGTAACTTCATATTATTTATTTTCTGATCTTCCACCTACACCCGAAAATACAAAATCAATCTATAGACAAGATCTTCCTCCTCCATCGCCAGCACAAGCTAGTTCAAGTACAGAATCAAAAGTAGATCCTGCAACTGTTAAAGCGGATGTAACATTAACAATTCTTGAAGGAGCTGCAACACAGGGTAATCCGGACTATGATCCAAAAGAACTTTCAGTTAAAAAAGGCAATGTAATTAAAGTCGAAAATCTTGATCCGATTCCTCATACAGTTACAAATGGTGCAGGACCCAATGATCAAAATTCGGCAAAAATATTCGATACGAGTTTAATTATGGGAGGAGAATCAGGAATTTTACAAACTGAAGAAATTAATGCAGGTGAATATGCATATTATTGTACAGTTCATCCCTATATGACAGGTACCTTAAAGATAGGGTAACTAATAAAATAATCATACACTTTATTTTTATATTACAAGACATTTATTGAAATTTTCAAGGTTATACATGTTTTTTTAGATAATTTATCTAAATTTTCAGATAATGATATGCTTTATATGTAATTAATAAGAATATTAGACTATGGTTTTTTTACAGGTTAAAGATCTGAATGTAAGTATAGACGGAAAAAAGATATTAAATGGTTTAAATTTAGAAATTGATAAAAATGAAGTACATGCTATTATGGGTGTAAATGGATCAGGGAAAAGTACCTTTGCAAATGTACTTTTAGGACACCCAAAATATTCTGTTACTTCTGGAGAAATTATCGTTAAAGGAAAAAGTATCTTAGAATTATCTACTGACGAAAGAGCTAAACAAGGAATATTTTTAGGATTTCAATATCCTATTGAGATTTCAGGTGTAGGTTATAGTCATTTTTTAAGAAATGCTTATAATACTTTAACTAAGTCTTTAACGGAAGATCAAAATGATAGAGAAGTTTTCCTTACCGTTAAAGAATTTCATGAATATGTTAAAAAAAATCTAAATTATGTGGGCTTAGATCAATCATTTCTTGGAAGGTATTTAAATGAAGGTTTCTCTGGAGGAGAAAAGAAAAGATCTGAAGTTATGCAAATGTTGGTGTTAAGACCAAATATAGCTATATTAGATGAACCAGACTCGGGTTTAGATATTGATGCAGTAAAAGCAGTTGCTGAGGCAATAAATAAATTGATTAGTACAGGAGCTGGAGTTGTTGTAATTACGCACTATGCTAGAATTTTAAGGTATCTTACAAAACTTGATAAAGTTCATGTAATGGCAAAAGGGAAAATTATTAAATCTGGAGGAAAACAATTATCAGAAGAATTAGAAACTAAAGGTTATGGATGGTTAGGTTTAGAAGAATAAAGTTTTGGTATATATTTTAATTTTAAATTTTAAATATATAATACGGTTAATTCACTTTTTTTATATTAATGTCACTTAATAATAATAATAAAAACAATAAATCAGACTTATCAAATGATAATAATAATAATAATGATAATGATAATTCTAGAGAAAAGCAAATTATACCAGTAGAAACTGAAATAAAAACCGAAGGTATAAAAAAAGAAGAACAGCTTTTCCTAAATTTTTCCTTTTTTAAAGTAGATCCAAAATGGAGATGGCTAAATGAAATAGGAAAAGAAGAAGCAGCTAAAGAATTTGAAAGCTTATTGGAGGTAGCAAATACCAAAATGAAAGTCATTTCATATTCAACAATAGGTCTAAGAAGTGACGCCGATTTCATGTTATGGATGATTGCAGATTCTGTTGAGAAAATGCAGATATTAACATCAAAGATTTATTATACTGTACTAGGAAAATATGTTGAACCTTCTCAAATCTATCTATCTAGTTCAAGAAAATCAATTTATTCTAATCAAGTAAAGTCGGGTTTTATGACTAATGAAAAACCGCTTAAATATAACGTAGTATATCCATTTATAAAATCAAGAGAATGGTATCTTCTTCCTTATGAAAAAAGGAAAAAAATGATGGAAGAACATATAGAAGTTGGAAGAAAATTTCCAAATATTAGACTAAATACTTCGTATTCCTTTGGAATTCATGATCAGGATTTCATGCTCGCTTTTGAAACAGATGATCTGAATGATTTTCAAAACTTGATTATAAAGTTACGTGAAACTAAGGTTAGTAAGTATGTTGTTAAAGATACTCCTATGATTGTCTGTCTCCATAAAAATATTGGACAAGTTATAAAAAGTTTAGGATGAATGAATATAGTGATGATTGCACTTAAAGAATGGGCTATTGTTTGTAAAGCTCTTGAAGATGGAAAACAGATGTTATTGCTTCGTAAGGGCGGCATTATGGAATATAGAAAAGGATTTGAGGTTAAACATAATGAATTTTTACTTTATCCTACATTTGAACACCAATCTGTCGAATCAATTAAAGTTGAATATAAAGAAAAACTAAAGGAAATATTAGAGGAACAAAATAAATACTACAACAACAACAACAATAGAAAAAAAATAGATAAAGATAACAAGAATTTTAACATCGCAACTCATAATATTATAAAATTACTTGCAAAAGTAGAAGACGTTATAGAGATTTCAGATAAATTAATACTTTCAGAGTTAAGAGATTATCATATATGGAGTGACGAATATGTTACTATGCGAATGAATTACAATCCCAGTAAACCAATGAGTGTTTTATTATTAAGAATTTATAAGTTAAGAAAACCATTAATTGTTGATATTAATGATAAGTGGGCCGGATGCAAATCATGGATAGATATCGAAACAGATAAAGAGTTTCAGAATTCTCATAAATTAAAGATGCAGAATGCAGATTATGATACTTTTGAATCAATAGATACTAACAATGTAGAGACATTAAAAAACGAAAAAACTCTAATAGACCCTGTAATAAATGATGATATATTTTATGAATCTGTTAATAACATTAGGAAGGTAATTGGAAAATGAAATACAGAAAATTAGGTAGAAGTGGAATAAAAGTAAGTGAGATTGGATTTGGTGCTTGGGTTATAGGACTAGACTGGTGGGGAAAAAAGATAGATGATGACGAAGCAATAAAGATGTTAAAAAAGGCATATGATTTAGGAATTAACTTCTTTGAAACTGCTGATATGTATGGAAAAGGTAAAAGCGAAAAACTAATTGGTCAAGTCTTTAAAGAGATGAGAAATGAAATAGTTTATTCTACAAAATGGGGGTATGATATGTATGACCATGAGCAAATAGGACATAACGAAATTCCTCAACAGCATAATCCTAAATTCTTGCAATTTGCATTGGAAAAAAGTATGGAAAGATTACAAACAGATTACATAGATGTTTATAGCTTACATAATCCAAAAATGGATGCAATTAAAAATAATGATTTATTTTATGCATTGGATGGCCTTGTTACCAAAGGGATTATTAAAAGCCACGGAATAGCACTAGGTCCAGCTATAGGATGGAAAGAAGAAGGTCTATACACAATAAAAAATAGAAATATAACATGTCTACAAACAGTTTATAATCTTTTAGAGCAAGACCCAGGACGTTCTTTTTTGAACGCTGTAATTGAAAATTCATCTCATTATATAGATAATGAAAATGTATACGATGTGGGGATAATGGTCAGGGTTCCTGATGCTTCAGGGTTACTAACGGGCAAAGTAACAGAACAAACAATTTTGAATCAAAATGATCATAGAAGTTATAGAAAGAAAGAATGGATAATGGAAGCATTAAAGAAAATAGAGAAAATGAAATCAATTGCAGAATATAAAGATTGGACAATATCACAATTAGCGATTAAATTTATTTTATCTCAAAAACCTATTTCTGTAGTAATACCTACTATATTAAGTGTAGAAGAACTGGAATTATTTTCAGAAATGTCAGATGGTTTATACCTAAAAGAAGAAGAACTTAAACAAATTAATCAATTATATGAAAATAATTTTTATATCCATCAAAATATTGCTTAAATAGTTATACATTTTTCCTATAACATTTTTTTAAAAATATTGTTTAATATAAAGTAATTTGACTAATCAAATCCTAAATACTATACTAATTTATATAAAAACTTAAATATTTGATATATTTACGATTAAAATATCTAAATCTTATAATATTATTTACAGCTATATATGTGCAAAATATGATTAATGGTATTATTTATGCTTTTGCATAAAAGCCTGAACGTCGTTCATATATTTGTCCATTTTGCATTGCTTTATTTAAAAAGTTTTTGGCATCATCTTCTGAAAATCTTCCTGTTTGGATAAGTTCATTTATAAAATTTTTTTCTTCTACATCATTTTTATCTTGCCCAGATAAACCATTAAAAATTTCCATGAATAGCTTTAATTTTGATATTTCACTTTGAGGTTTACCATGTAAAACTCCAAGATCTACTCTTCCAGTATTAACATCTACTCCAGCCGTTTCTAGCATAGTTTGAATTAGATATATTGCACGTTCGGCATCTTCCGAATCTACATAATCTTTTAATAATAATTTTGAACGAGCGGTTGCTAATCTGACTAATCCTTCAAGTTGCCTAGGTGTAACAGTAATCATACCCTCTGATTCTACATTTCTCATTTTCATATAATAATCTCTTATCTTATCTATAGCTTCAACAGTTAATTTAGGTTCCATAGTTTTTGAATAAGCAAGATATTTACTAAATAGATCAATATCAATAAGATATTGTCCCGTCCTTTCCGATTCTCTATGTAATTCTAATATGTGACTAGCAATACGATGATCTTTTTCCTTTTCTGGTATATCTCTAATTACATAAATAATATCAAATCTTGTTAATAATGGTATTGGTAAGTTAACATTTTCTGTAATATTTTTAAAGGGATCATATTTGCCATACAATGGATTTGCAGCTGCCAATATAGAAGTTCTTGCATTTAATGTAGCAACTATTCCTCCTTTTGCCACAGAACAGGTTTGCTGCTCCATAACCTCATGCAAAGCTGAACGATCTTCTGGTTTTATTTTGTCAAACTCATCTATACAAACTAAACCTTGGTCTCCTAGTACTACTGCACCTGCTTCCAACATCATAATACCCGATTTATCTCGTATTACAGCGGCAGTTAAACCTGCAGCAGTCGAACCTCTTCCTGAAGTATATAATCCCCTTGGAGCAATTTTAGCAGCAAATTTTAACATTTCCGATTTTGCTGTGCCTGGATCACCTACTAAAAGAACATTAATATCTCCTCTTCTAGTAGATCCATCTTCTAATCTTTTTGTTACTGACCCTACTATTAATAATAAAATTACTTCTTTAATTACTTCATGTCCATATACATGAGGAGCATATGATGAAATTAGAATATCATATGCATCGTTTTTACGTGCTAATGCAAAAATATGTTTCTCATCTTCGCTACTGATTTCTAAACGTTCTATTGTCCTACTATCTTTATCTGCAGTCCTTCCACCAAGATATTCAATATTATTTCCTTCCATTCGTAATCTAAAAAGACTTGTTTTCATTTGTTGGGATAATTGTTCTTGTTCTATTCTTACAATTCCAGTTAATAAGATCCTGTCGCCTGGTCTACATTGATCTACAAGATCTCCTATAATAGTTACTTCTAAATAATGTGGCAAGTGACCAGCAGGAAGATCTTCTGGAAGTTCTTGTAATCTTACCATTTGAAAATCAATGAAAATACTGGTATCAGGATCCATTTCCAGTTCTTTTTCAGAACATTTGCCACATCTTAGTGGTTTTTTCAATACTAATCCTCGCAATTGAGCTTCTGTTATTTCACCACAACTAAGACATCTATAACCAATTTTTTTTGCTAATGGTTTTACTTCAGATGATCTAACAACCATTCCCGAAACTCCAACGAGTTTATTGATCACTTCTGCATTTATTTCACGTAAACTTTTTTGTACTGTATAATTGCCTATTCTGACCTTTATGTTATTTTGAGTCTCATTCGCATAATCTGGATGGATTTCATAGAGAACATTAAATATTGCTCTATTGAATGCATCAAACATTTCATCTGGTTCGTTAGTAATTAGTTTTGCCAAGTCGGGCTTAAAAGTATCAAAATCGATGTAGTCAACAACAAGTGAGGTAGAATTGGCCGCCATCAAGTTATTAATCCTATCAAAATATTTGTAATTTCCAGTTCGATCTTTGTAAGCACGTAAGAATTCCTCTAAATCATTAACTAATGCAGATTCGGTTTTTTGAAGTTCACTCATATCTATTTACAGCTCTTTGTTTAAATTCTGACGAAGACTTGTGGATAAAATTGTAAAGTTCTTTCTCTTCAGCTGAAAGTTTCTTTTCTAAGTCAACAGATAAGGCAGATGCAGCTGCTAATTTAACAATTTTTTCTATTCGAGAAGTTACAAATGAATTTAGAGAAACCACAATGGATTCTTTTTCTTTATCTTTTAATCTTTTGATAAAATCGTTAGCACGAATGTAAAAATCTAGGTCAATGCCTGAAAGATCATGAGGTTTTGATATTCTTTCTCGATTTAAAGATCTTGAAATATAAATTAGAACATCCGTGTCTTGAATTTCTATGGAATTATTTTCCTCTAAAATTTGTGCTAACCATCTAGGAATTGAACCTATTTCTCCTTCTTTTGCTTCAAGATCCAGCCCATCAATATTAATAGAGAAATTTTTTTTAAAGGCGATTCGTGTTTCTTCCATTGAGTATTTAAGATAATAAAATTTTTGAATAAAATCCATTTGTTTTTTAAAATGATCGTAACGATCAACATTATCATTATTATGAGCTATTATAACTTGGTCCAATCTATTTTATGATATTATTTCATTCAAGACTAATAATTCTTGTTAACAAAATAAATTTGAGTAATTAGTATAATAAATTATCCTACTACCAGCTTTACTATAAAATAAGAGAAAAGAAGATATTAACTACAGAAATTAGGTACTCAAATCATATGTCCTCAAACACTATAAATACAAAACTTTCGAGTTTAATGTGGGTAGAGAAATATCGACCTAAAAGAATTGAACAGATAGTTAACCAGAAGGATATTATAACTTCACTCGAAAATTTAATAAAAAAACCTGATGAAATTCCACATCTATTATTTACTGGGCCAGCAGGTGTGGGTAAGACTACTACAGCTTTATGTGTATCCATGGAATTATTAGGAGAAGGATGGAAAAGAGATACTCTTGAACTCAATGCTTCTGATGAAAGAGGAATAAAGATGGTCCGTGAAAGAGTAAAAGAATTTGCAGCTGTAATTAAACTTCCAAGTGGAACCAATGAAAAAGGAGAATATTTTAGTAAAGATGAGAAACCTTATAGAATAATAATACTTGATGAAGCAGATGAAATGACATCAGAGGCACAAACTGCTTTAAGAAGAATAATTGAAGATAGTTCTAAGACTACTCGCTTTATTATTATATGTAATTATCTTTCTCAGATTATAGAGCCCATCCAAAGTAGATGCGCAATATTTCACTTCACAAGACTGGAAGAGAATGATGTAGTAGAATATTTAAGAATGATTTGTAATCAGGAAAAGGTAGATTTTCAGGAAGAAGCATTATCAAAAATTTACAGATATACCGAAGGGGATTTGAGACATTCAATAAACATTCTTCAAACAGCTTCAGGATATGGACAAGTTTCAATTAAAAATGTAACATCTGCAATTGGACTTTCTGGTAAATCAAAAGTAGGAGAAATAATACGATTAGCATTATTAGGTAAATTTAATGATGCACGTATAAGACTTTTAGAATTATTATATGCTTATGGATTATCTGATACTGACTTTTTCAAATATGCTTATCAAGAAATTAAAGATTTGGATATAAAGAATATTGATGAAGTTATGTCAATAATGGCTGAATATGATTATAGGCTTTCGGTTGGGGCACATTCCGAGATTCAATTAACTGCATTTCTTGCACAATTATGTAAAATTGGATCTGATATTAAACTAAAAAAATGACCCAAACTTAGAAAGAAAAAATTCTATCATTTTTCTGTAAATAAAAAAGGATTATTATTGATAATGAAATTTAAAACGAAAAAAAATAAAATAATTTCATTTTCTACTGCAGCAGTATGCATTGTTAGTGGTGGAATTGATTCTGTCTGTACTGCAGCTTATTTGAAAAAGCAAAATTTTGATCTATACATCATTACTTTTAGATATGGTCAAAGAGCAAATTTAGAGATTGAATATGCAAAGAAATTTGCTAAATATTTAGATTCAAAAGAACACAAAATAGTAGATATATCATTTATGAAAGACATTTACGGCGAAACTAATATTCTTACCGATGACAAACAAAAAATTCCTAAAAATTTTAAGTATAGTATAATAGCTCCTATAAGAAATGCAATTTTCATTACTATAGCTACAGCTTGGGCAATGAATATAGGAGCAAAAATAATTGCCTACGGAGCACACACAGGAGATAATAATTATCCTGATTGTAGACCAGAATTTACAAAATCAATAAGTAAAACTTTGAATCTTGGAGATATTGATGGAATAAGTTCAGGTTTGAGAAAAAAGATTAGCATATGGTCACCGGCTATAGATGGATTAGATAAATCAAAAATAATAAGAATAGGTTATGAAATCTTAGGACATAAAATTTTTGAAACATGGAGCTGCTATTCAAATGGTATAGATACAAAAGATGGTAAAAAAATACATTGTGGAATTTGTGAATCGTGTATAAATAGAAGAAGAGCTTTTAGAAAGGTTAGCATAGATGACAAAACAGAATATGCCAATAAGTGAAAAGAAAATACAATTAAGTGAAATATTTACAAGTATAGAAGGAGAAGGGATATTATTTGGAACTAAGACAATGTTTGTTAGAATGGCAGGATGTCATTTAAAGTGTTATTGGTGTGATACTAGTTATGCTTTGGCGATGAATAGTGGAAATACATATCCAATCAATGAAGTAAAAAAAATGATAAAAGATCATTTGCAAAATAATACATATAAAATTAATTTTACTGGTGGAGAGCCATTAATTCAATACGAGGCAGTAAAGGATTTAGCAAAATTCATTAAAGAAGAATTAGGTTTAAGAACATATATTGAATCTTCTTGTTATGATGTTGATAGATTCAATAAAATTATTTCTTACATTGATATCTGCAAGATAGAATTTAAGACAATGGACTCCCAAGCTGTTGATATTAAACATTATAGATATCTATTAAATAATGAAATAGAATGTTTAAAAACTGCAATAGACAATAAAAAAATCACTTTTATAAAAATTGTAGTATCTAATTCCACATCTATTAAAGAATTTAGAGAATTGATAGAAGTTATTTTTAATACTATAAAATGTGATGACTTAGCAGGATTTATAATACAGCCAACTTCTACGATAAATGAACCAACTGTGAATAAATTATTGCAGTTTTATGACCTTGTTTATCCAATATATAACGAAGTTCGTATAATTCCTCAGTTGCACAAAATAATAGGAGCAAGATAACTAAAAGATGACAAATAGCAGAGTACAAAAAACTGGAACAATAAATAAAAATAAAATTGAGAAATTAATTAGACAGCTTTTGGTCGAATTAGGAGAGAATCCCAATAGAGAAGGATTAATAGGAACACCAAAACGTATTGCTGAAATGTACGAAGAAATTTTCTCTGGATATAAAATGAATTCAGAATTAGATGTTAGTTTTAGTGAAGAAACTAATGCGATAATAGCTAGAGATATACAATTTTATAGCATGTGTGAACACCATATGCTTCCTTTCTATGGAAGAATTCATATTGCTTATGTTCCAAATGGCAAAGTATTTGGACTGTCAAAATTAGTTAGATTAGCTGAGAAATACTCAAGAAGAATGCAAATTCAGGAACGATTAACAACTGAAATAGCAGATGAAGTATCTAAAAGAGGAGTTAGTGGAGTAATTGTTATAGCTGAAGGGGAACATCTTTGCATGAAGATGAGAGGAGTTAGAAATAATAATTCAATAATGACTATAGCATATAGAGGAGTATTTGAAGAAAAAGGGATAAGAGAAAATATTCTTAATTTAATTTATACTAGACAAAATAATATAATTAATTTATAAAAATAATAAATTACTTAAAATATTAATCACATTAAAATACAAAGTTTGTTTTTTATTTATGTTTACATAATATTTTTATAATGAAAGGCTTATAATGAAGTAAATTTTCTATAGGTAAGAAGAATGGCTGAAGCGAACTTTAGGGTCCAGTCTCATAAATTTACTCAAGACAACATTCAAGCTACATTAGTTTGTTCAAAATGTGATGAGATATTTTCCAAGGAATTTTTATTGGATCTGGAAGGACAAACCATAGAATTTAGATGCCCTGTTTGTGGAGTTTCAGGTGAAGCTGATTTACCTTATAAAACAGCAGAAGAAAGAGAAGAATTTGATGATGATTTAGATGAAGTAGAAGAAGATACATTTGACGAATTTGAAGAAGATTATTAAAATGATCTAATAATTACCCTATTTATTACATATGTTATTTTTCAATTAATTATTAAGATATGCAAATCTGTCAAAAGTGTAAAAATGTCAGATTCTGTTTATTAAGTTTTTTTCTCAATCAATTTGTAATGAGTATAGTCATTAATAAAAAGAATTTATGGAAAATAGAAATAACTAATGAAAACTAAGCTTAATTTTACTGTTAATGTGTATTTAAATTTTAGAATCTCGCACCACATTTTGTGCAGAATTTAGAATCAGTTCTAAGTTTATTACCACATTCAATGCAAAACTTTGATTCTGGTTTTGTTGTAGAATATTCAATATTTTTAGAAAATGATGGTTCTGTTTTGTTAAACATATCAGTTATTGCTCCTGTGGGTTTGAAAGTTTCATCAACATCAGGTAAAAGATCTGAAAAATTGATAGGTTTATTAATCGATGTCTCATCTGATTGGCTTTGCTCTTCATTTCCTTTGTCTCTTGTTTGTAGATAAAGTATAATTCGAGGTACTTCCTCACCATTATTTTCAACAATTTCCGCTAACCATACTGCAAATTTTTTAAGTGTCATTTCAGGTGTAGAAAAAGTCAAAGTATGAGTAGACATATATTCTTCTGCTGCTGACTTACCATCAAATACTTTCATCATGAATAAAAGGTTATAACTTGTTTTTAATTATTGCGAATTACCACATTTGCTACAAAATTTTGCTTTTGTTGGAATTAAGACTCCACAAACTATACAATTTTTAAATGATTTATTATCTTTTAATGAATCTACTTCTGATGTAGTTATATCTTGAGATGGTTTTTCTATTTCTAAATCAACAGGTTTAATGGTTGATTCTATTGATGATGAAGAATATTGTTGTTGACTACCACTACCTTGAACAGGGCTATTTTCTAAACCACCAACTGAACCTCCTCCTGCTCCACCAACAAATCCACCAATCCCAAAACCTACAGAAGAGCTAGTATTCGAGTTAGGGTCTGCAATACCGGCAGTAGGATTCTTAAGTAACTTTCCTTTATCAATTGCGGATTTTATTTCTAATATGACCTTGATAGCTAGAAAATTCATTGCAGAACTAGCAATTAGATATTTTCCAATGCTTGAGAAATATTCTTTCTCATTCATTTTACCTTGTTTATAACGTTGTGTAGAATCAATAAGCGTTTCATACGCATTTTGAGTATCATTAATTAATTGTTTTAATTTTTCAGTCAATCCACCGAGCGTATCAACCCCAAAAGAGGACATTATATAAAATACTGTTAGTTTGGGTTTAATAAAGTTTGAAAAAGATATATGAAAGATAAATATTATATATTAAGCAAGATAGATTCAAATAAATTTCAGTATTGTCAATATTTAAACACATTCATTAATGTTAAAAGATAAACATACAATAGAAGATTTTCTTTTTTTAATTTGACGATACCACTTTTTTCTAGAATAATGGTAGTATTTTGAGATAATATATATATAATTCTCGTCTCATGTGGATAGCTTTTTTCAGCCTGCATATTTGATTATAAACATCAACCTATTTGTTGTTTTATTGTTGAACTAATTATTTGATTTTTAAATGGTCACAGATTGATAATTATATTATCAGATATACAATCATGTGTATGTGTAGGATTATTTGATTTACTATGACATTATAGTTTTGGATTTGACAGTTTTTCTTAGTCCATCCATGTATTACTTTCATTTATTCCTGTTCTTATATCATAAATAAGATTTAAGCAATTAAACAAAAAGAAATTAAATATAAGATAATTATAGCATTAGGTATCCTATAGTTTTCAATTACTTTTTCTATTATATCTTCTCTTTAGCAATTAAAGAAATTATCATTTTTATGTGATTCCACCTAGAGAATTGTAAGAATAAATTGTATATGTATTATTATGACTTTATTAATTGGTATTCTATTACTTCTTATGAAATTTTTTTAATATTTTAATAAAACCTATAATAAGACTAAAAATTAGGAAAAAATGAAATAAAATCATATTAGAAAAATATATAAAATTATGTAATTGTTGAGTAAAGTGATTGATGAAAAAAGAAAAGAAATAATTTTTAAATGTTAGTCATGACAAAGTATATTCGATTATATTATGAATGTTGACTCTAAAAGAACCAAACCTCTGACTTTCAGAATAGAGACCAAAACATTAGAGAAAATTAGGGAAGAAGGAGGAAATAATCAAATAAGTGTCAGTAATTTGATTAATAAAATTTTAAAAAGATATGTAGAATGGGATTCATATGAGCCCAAAGTAGGCATGATACCCATTCCAAAGTTACTAGTTGAGAAGCTTTTTGAAAAAAGAAGTAAACAAGAAATTATTGATTTAGCTATTAATGTAGGGAAAAATGAATTGGAAGACATATTATTGTTTATGAACAAAAAAATAGATTGGATTTTGTTTTTGAATTGGTTCGAGATGAGACTACAAGATTCTTCTATTGAAATCGTGCACACAGTAGAAGAAAATAAACATACATTTATAATGAAGCATGGAATGGGAGAAAATTGGTCTCTTTATCACAAAACCATTTTTGAATTAATATCAAATGAGAATTCTAAAAATCCTGTAGAAATCAAATATAATAGTAGAATCATCTCAATTGAATTTTGTGAATAATTAGAATTTTAATAGAAATTGTTTATTAGATCAACAAAGACAAAAATTTATCTTTAATAAAATCGACATATTACAAATATGGATGAACATAATGTTCAACAAGACAAAAGAAAGACAAGTACTTTTACATTAAGAATAGATGAAGATATTATAAAATCATTACAAAATGAATCACAACTTCAAGATATAAGTCTAAATACTTTGATTAATAAAATTTTAAAAAGATATGTAGAATGGGATTCATATGAGCCCAAAGTAGGCATGATACCTATGACTAAACCAGTTATAACAACTCTGTTTAATATGATGAGTGAAGAAGAAATATTAGATTTAGTTTTAAATTTTGGCAAAAATGTAGTTCAGGATATAGCTTATTTTATGAAAATGAAGTCAGATCCAGATTCTTTTTTAACATGGTTTGAGATTAGGATGAGAAGGTCTTTTGTAGAATTTAATCATCTTCAAGAAAATGATCGTCATATATATGTCTTAAAACATGATTTGGGATATAATTGGTCTTTATATCACAAAAAAATATTAGAAAAAATTTTTAATGAAATTTTTAATAAATCTATTATAATAGCAATAACTGATATTATGCTTACAATTGAATTTGAAAGATAAATTTCCAGAAATCTCTTCAGACTATTTATTAGAAAATTTATTCTTCCTTCAAAATTTCTAAAATTTTATAACTCTTTACTTTTATTTACATTTATTTTTATTTAATTCATTGACATAAAATACAATAAATAAGTTCTTTATTATTATCCTTAAAATGAAATCATGATTCTAATTTGAAGGTTTTAAAAAGACAGGAAAAACTCTCTATATAAATATATAATAGTATAAGGACATTGTCTTGGTTAGTCTATATTATTGGATCCCTAACTTTGACTAATAAATAGAACAGTTAAAGATATGTTTCTAAAAACTGATATAAATCTATAATAATTAATTTTCTTGAACTATATAATACTATGTTATCTAAATAAAATAAGATTTAAGAATAACTTAATCCATTATTACATAAGCCACAACTAATAGTATAACATATACAGTTATCATTTAATCTAACATTTTGAAATGTAATAGGATATTCATTCTTATAACCATCTTTATTGGGGATTAGTACGTTATGAGGGAAAAATGTAATTGACTCTGAATCATTTTTATCTACTAAACCAAACATAAGTTGAGAAATCTCTGTTTGATATCTTATAGGATAACTAAAATGGCCTGTTTTATTCCACCATTCAATTCCTGTAAATTGATTTAAGATTTTATAATCAAAATTTGTATCTTTAATATTAAGATTAAATGTTTCTGATTTATTTATCGTTTGATCTGTTAATATAAAATTTATTTGGTAATTTTTTCGGTCTAGATGAATTATACGCTGATACGAATGATAAATTATAGGTAGGACATTCTTAAATCTATATCTATTTATACCCAAAAAAATTGCCTCAAAATAGTTTTGATTATCAAACTGACATATGAGATTTAATTCAACTGAAAGATTTTGAATATTAAATAGTTCTAGCAAATATAACATCCAAGATTTATTAGGTATTTGATTTCCTAAATCTTTTTCTAGTTTTATTATATCAGATATAGCTACAACATTTATTGGAAAATATAATTTACCATTATTAACCACTCTACAAAACGATCCTACCCAATAATGCAATGATATTATCTTGAACTATAATTCATTAATATATCTTTATAAGCTTTAAAATTATGTATATAATTAATATATGAAATACAAAATAAATTATAATGTCATATAAAAATCGTGATTATAATATGATAGAGAAAAAATGATCAAAATATGTTATATTAATGTGTGAATCAATAATAATACTAATCAATCTCTTCAATATCATTACTGAAAAAATAACAGGTTGTGTATTCAGAATTTCGATTTTCAAATCTATATATCCGGCAATCTGAAATTTCATAGGATTTTGAGTTCTGAACATTCAACAATAATTGATATTTAGGAATTTCAGAAATAGATTCATTTATTTTTCTTGTTATTTCTATAAGAATCGGATCGGAGGATGAGGTAAGAAAATGTCCTTCATATCTGGCAGTTTTACCAGGAAAAAAGAAAAAATCTTGAACATTCAAAATCCTATTTACCATAAAAAAATTAAGTAATCTTACTTATTTAAATCATAACAAAAATAAAATAGAGAAGAATTAGAAATTTATTTTATTATTCATTTTTATCTAATAAATTTTTTAAAAGTATTAATAAATATAACCTTAAAT
>OBLS010000269.1_pt1 | contig 17640 bp, 16 predicted proteins | sample 1519901 | NCBI WGS metagenome assembly OBLS01 (sample SAMEA3113585, study PRJEB22503) | soil metagenome | reverse complement strand
GGCCGGCGAGGAAGTCGACGACCGGGTCGACGGCTGCCGGCGCGAACATCTCGGCGGACGACTCGTCGTACCTCCGGGCCGCCCGCTCGCCGAAGTGGTTCTCAGGCATGGGGGCATGCTCTCAAGCCGCCGCCGGCTGCGCGAGCGGGTTTCCGCCGGGGTGGGGCTATGCCGGCAGTGGCGGGCCGAGCCGGTGCTGTTCCGGCTGCTGGTGGAGACGGCCATCTCCGGGACGGATGCGCCGGTGCCGGCCCTGGAGCGCGACTACGTCCGCGCGATCCAGGCCGAGCCCGACCCGACCCGCAAGCTGACGCTGTCCGCCCAGGCGATCGGGCGGATCCAGCAGCGGCTGGCCCCGCTGGTCCAGGTCCTGCAGCAGGCCGCGGCCGGCGACGCCGAGCTGGCCGCCCTGTGGCGGGGGATCGCCGACCGCCGCGCCGCCAACATGCGCCTGCTCGCCGCCGAGCTGGCCGCCACCGGCGCCCTCCGCCCCGAGCTGTCGGTGGAGGAGGTGGCCGACGTGCTCTGGTCGATGAACTCCCCCGAGCTCTACCTGCTGCTGGTCGGCCGACGCGGCTGGGACCCGGACCGCTATCAGCGCTGGCTGGCCGACGCCTGGCAGCGGCTCCTGCTCCGGCCCGCCTGACCCGCGAGCGTCAGCCGTCGTCGCCCGGGTCGTCGGGATCCAGTTCGGGGAGGGGGCGGGCGAGGCCGCAGGAGCAGTTGGTCAGGGAGTCGCAGTCGGCCGCCACGACCGCCAGGAGGGTCTGGCGGACCTGGGTGAGGTGGTCGATGCGGGCGTCGATCTCGGCCAGCTTGGCCTGGGCGCGCCGGTGGAGCTCGCCGGTGCCTCGGCGGTGCTCGGAGAGGGTGAGCAGCTCCTCGATCTCGGCCAGGGTGAAGCCGAGGCGCTGCACGGCCTTGATGGTGCGGAGCAGGCCGACGGTGTCCTCGGGGTACTCCCGCTGGCCGGAGGGGCGGCGGGCCGGGGCGGCCAGCAGGCCGCGGCGCTCGTAGTAGCGCAGGGTCTGGACGTTCACCCCGGCCCGGTCGGCCAGCTCCCCGGTCCGCAGCCCGCGGCCGTTCACGCCACCCATGGGGCGGACAGCTCGGCCAGCTGGGCCAGGCCGTCCAGGGCCGGCGCGGCCTCGGCCGGCACCTCCAGGTCGGCCACCAGCCGCCCGTCGCCGGCGGTGAGGGTGAAGCCGAGGAAGGCGCAGCACCCCTGCTCGCGGACCAGCAGCTCCCGCACGGTCGCGGGGTCGGCCGAGCCATCCAGGAGCAGTCGCAGCCGGGCCGGATCGGGCCGCTCCATCCCGGTCAGGTGGGCGAACACGCCGTGGCGGAAGTCGGCCAGCCGGCCGGCGTAGTCGTTGGGGTGCAGGGTGCAGGCGATCGGCCCGTCCGGGGCCGGAGCCGGGCGGTGGATCGGGATGGGCTCGCTGGGCACGGCGACCTCCGGTGGGCTGGCGCGGTCGTTTCCAGCACCCTAGCCCTGTACCAAGGTACCGAAGTCAAGCGAAGCCGCCTCCCGGGATCGAGGATCGGGCGCACAATGGCCGGGCAGCCAACGGACGACCAAGGGAGAAGCCGCGTGAAGCTTGGCCTCCACTACTGGAACTACTCGACGCCGGCCGATCCGGCTGAGATCGCCCCTGCCCTGGCCGAGACCGCGAGGATCGTGGACCAGGCCGGGTTCTCGTCGTTCACCGTCATGGACCACTACTTCCAGATGGAGCACGCCGGCTCGGCCTCCGAGCCGATGCTGGAGGCCTACACCACCCTCGGCTATGTCGCGGCCCTGACCGAGCGGATGACCCTGGGGGTGCTGGTCAGTGGCGTGATGTACCGCTACCCGGGGCTGCTGGCCAAGATCGTGACCACCCTGGACGTGCTGTCGGGAGGCCGGGGGCGGCTGGGCATCGGGGCGTCCTGGTACGAGCGCGAGCAGGTCGGCCTCGGCGTGCCGGTGGTGCCGGTGGCCGAGCGGTTCGAGCGCCTGGAGGAGACGCTGCAGATCTGCCTGCGGATGTGGAGCGACGACAACGGGCCGTTCGACGGGCGCCACTACCGGCTGGCCGAGACGCTCTGCGTTCCCCAGCCGATCAGCCGGCCCCATCCCCCGATCCAGGTCGGTGGGGGTGGCGAGAAGAAGACGCTGCTGCTGGTGGCGCGGTACGCCGACGCCTGCAACCTGTTCGGCAGCAGCCCCGAGGACGTGGCCGGCAAGCTTGACGTGCTGCGGCGCCACTGCGAGGCCGAGGGGCGCGACTACGACCGGATCGAGAAGACGATCCTGGCCGTGCGGCCGGCCCTGGCCGACGTGGACGGGTTCCTGGCCGCGGCCCGCGAGTACGCGGCCCTCGGGGTGACCGAGATGGAGGTCATGCCCGACCGGCACCCGGTCGAGTTCGCCGAGCAGATCGCCGAGCGGGTGCTGCCGGGGCTCAGGGACATGTGACGGCTAGGGCGACGCCTCCCGCCGGCACGCCTGGTTGGCGATCGTGTAGTCCCGCAGGGCCAGGAACAGCCGCTCGTCGCGGATGTTCCGGTTCAGGCGCGAGATCACCTCGTCGGCCAGCTTGGTCGTCTCGACGCACGCCTCCGGGACCGAGGGGACGGTCCTGGCCTCGTCCTGGGCCACGGTGCGGGGCGGGACGATGGTGGTGGCGGCGCGGGCCGTCGGGACCGTGGCCGACGGGCCGGTGACCTGGCCTCGCTGCACGGCGACCACGAGCACCGTCCCCAAGGCCATGACCAGCAGCAGGTTGACGGCCAGGGCCAGGCGCTGTGGCCTGCGCAGCGGCGGGGGAGCCGGCGGCAGCAGCGACGGGGCGGGGTGGCCGGCCGGCTCGTCCAGCGGCCCGGCCTGGTCGCCGGCGTCGGGGTCGGGGTCGGCGCACAGGATGATCGCCCGCAGGCCGGTGGCCGCGTCGACCTGGGTCACGCTGCCCTCCCTGAGGGCGCTGCCGGCCGCCCGGAGGCGGTCCTCGAGGCTCGTCTTGGGGCGGTCGTCGAGGTTCATGCCGGCCTCCCGTCGGGCCCGGTGCCGAGGAGGCGGGCGAGCTTGCGGCGGCCATGGTGGAGCTGGGCCTTGATGGTGCCCGGGGCGCGACCCAGGGCGACGGCGATCTGGGCGATGCTGTAGTCCTCGTAGTAGTGGAGGGCGATGACCTGGGCCTGGCTGGGTGGCAGGGTGCGGATGGCCTCCCAGACCTCGGCGTGGTCGTCGGCCAGCTTGATGGTGTCGTCCTGGTACTGGACCGCCGAGTCGCGCTCCCGGGCCTGCTGGCGGAGGTAGGCCCGCAGGAACGAGCCCCGCTGGTTGAGGGCGACCCTGCGGACCCAGGCGCGCGGGTTGTCGAGGCCGCCGACCCGGCCCCAGTCACGGTAGGCGACCAGGAACGTCTCCTGGGCGAGCTCCTCGGCCACCAGGCGGCTGCGCAGCAGCCCCTGCAGCAGGCCGACGACTCTGGGGTACTCGCGGAGGTAGAACTCGTCGAACGCTTCTTGTCCCATGTTGCCCGCTTACTCGCTCCAGCGGCCGGTTCGGTTTAGCGGCCGGCGAACCGGCGCCCGGGGCGGGTCGCACTTGGTGTTAGGCTTGCCTAAAACTTGGCCCCGAGCGCGCCGCCGATGGCGCTGGACGAGGAGAGCATGCATGGGTGAGGTGGGCGGGGTCGAGCGGGGGCCGGCCAGGGCCGGGCGGGTGGTGGCCGCGCTCGGGCTCGGGGCGGTGCTGCTCCTGGCCGGGTGCGGGAACGACGACGGGGCCGGGGTGCGCAGCGAGGGCACGGCCAGCGGGTCGGGGACCGGCTCGGGGTCGGGCACCGGGTCCGGGTCGGGGCTGGCCGGGCAGGACCTGAGCGGCACCACCAACGACCAGCTGGTGCTCAAGGCGGTGGCCGACTACAAGACCTGGGTGGTGGCCGAGGTCGACGGCCTGGTCGCCGACACCTCCAAGTTCACCGACGCGGTCAGGGCCGGGGACGTGGCCGAGGCCAAGCAGCAGTTCGCCCCCAGCCGGGTGCGCTGGGAGCGGATCGAGCCGATCGCCGGCCTGGTCAAGGAGATCGACGGCGCGGTCGACGCCCGGGTGGACGACTTCGAGGGCGTCACCGACCCCGAGTTCACCGGCTGGCACCGGCTCGAGTACCACCTGTGGGAGAAGAACTCGACCGCCGGCACCAAGGCCTTCGCCGACAAGCTCGACAAGGACATCGCCACCCTCGACCAGCAGATCGGCGGCATCGAGTTCCCGCCGGCGGCCGTCGCCCTCGGCCCGGCCGAGCTCATCGAGGAGGTCTCCGAGGGCAAGATCACCGGCGAGGAGGACCGCTACTCGCACACCGACCTGTGGGACTTCGACGCCAACGTCGACGGCTCCAAGAAGCTGTTCGAGCTGCTGACCCCGGCCCTCCAGGCCAAGGACGCGGCCCTCACCGCCGAGATCGCGGCCGGGTTCGCCGCGGTCGACAAGAGCCTGTCCGAGTACGCCAACGCCGACGGGAGCTTCGACTCCTACACCGCCCTCAAGGCCGCCGACAAGACCCGCATGCAGGCCGAGCTGGCCGACCTGTCCGAGAAGCTGGCCCGCATCCCCGGGGTGCTCGGCCTCAAGGGCTGACCCGTCCATGAGCGGCGACCGACCGCCCGAGGAGCGCCCGGCCCGGCTCGGCCGGCGGGCCTTCCTCGGGTCGGCGGCGCTCGGGTCGGCCGCCCTGGGCGCGGCCGCCCTGGCCGCCTGCACCTCGGACGAGGAGCCGCGCGGGCCAGGGCCAGGGCACCAGGTGCCGTTCCTCGGCAGCCACCAGCCCGGGATCGACATCCCGGTGGCCCGCTTCGGCCTGCTGGCCGCCTTCAACCTGGTCCACGAGGACCGGACCCGCCTGGCCAAGAGCCTCCGCGACCTCACCGACGAGGCCCGGGGGCTGATGGAGGCCCGTCCGCCGGAGCGGCGTGACACCGCCTACCCGCCGACCGAGACCGGCATCCTCGGGCCCGACGGGCGGACCGACGGCCTGGCCGTCACCGTCAGCGTGGGGGCGTCGCTGTTCGACGACCGCTTCGGGCTGGGCGACCGCCAGCCCAGGGAGCTGGTCCGAATGCCGTTCCTGTCCAACGACCGGCTCGACCCGGCCCAGACCCACGGCGACCTGCTGCTGGCCCTCTCGGCCGACCAGCCCGACGTGCTGCTCCACGCACTGCGCCAGCTCATGCGCAGGACCAGGGACAACCTGGTCCTGCACTGGATGCTGGACGGCTACAACCGTCCCGACGCCAAGCCGGTGCCGGGCCGGACCGACAACCGCAACCTGCTCGGCTTCAAGGACGGCACGGCCAACCTCGACATCACCGACAAGGCCCTGATGGACGAGCTGATCTTCGTCGGGGCCGACGACGGCGAGCCGGCCTGGGCGGTCGGTGGCAGCTATCAGGCGGTCCGGATCATCCGCATGTTCGTCGAGTTCTGGGACCGCACCCCCCTGAACGAGCAGCAGAAGATCATCGGCCGCGACAAGGCCAGCGGGGCCCCCCTCGGCCAGGACCGCGAGAGCGACGACCCCGGCTACGCCGAGGACCCCGCCGGCCGGCACGTCCCCCTGGACGCCCACATCCGCATGGCCAACCCGCGGACCTCCGAGACGGCCGGCAGCCGCATCCTGCGCCGCGGCTTCAACTTCTCCCGCGGCTTCGACAACGCCGGGCGGCTCGACCAGGGCCTGGCCTTCGTCAGCTACCAGAAGAGCCTGACCAGGGGATTCCTGGCCGTCCAGGCCCGGCTCAAGGGCGAGCCCCTCGAGGAGTACATCCTCCCGGTGGGGGGCGGCTTCTTCTTCGCCCTCCCCGGCGTCACCTCAGAGGACGCCTGGCTCGGCCAGCAGCTGCTCGCCTGAGGGCGGTTACCGCCCGGTTGGCGGCGGCGGCCATCCTCGCGGGGTTCGCGACTCCTGGAGGTTGCCATGGCCAAGCTGGAGCGCCGGCGCCCACGGTGGCTGCCCGGCCTCGCGGTCCTGCTCGCGCTCGTGCTGGCCGGCTGCGGGCCCTCGGGCACCGACGGCGGCCAGCACCAGGAGCACGCCGCCCAGCCGGCCCACGACATGGAGGCCATGGGGATCCAGCCGATCGAGGCCACCGGCGCCAGGGCGCCCCGGCTGACCCTGACGGCGACGCCCGACTCGATGGGCGGGTTCAACCTCCGGGTCGGGATGGCCAACTTCCGGCTCGCCCCCGAGCACACCGGCGACCGGCCGGTCGCCGGCGAGGGGCACCTGCACCTGTACGTCGACGGGACCAAGCACACCCGGCTCTACGGCCGCTGGTTCTACCTGGACGGGCTCACCCCCGGCGCCCACACGCTGCGGGTCGAGGCGGTGGCCAACAACCACGCCCCCTACCACCGCGACGGCGAGCCGGTGTTCGCCATCACCGCCGTCCAGGCGGGCTGACCCGGCCGGTCCCGCGACCGGGCGCTCCGCTGTCCGGTCTGTCGGGTAAGGTAGGGGGCATGTGCGGACGGTTCAGCTCCACGAGCCAACTCCAGTTCCTGCTCGAGCAGTTCCGGGCCGAGCCCCTGGGGGTCGAGGGCCACCAGCCGAGCTGGAACGTCGCCCCGGCCAGCGACATCCTGGTCGTGACGGCCTCGGCCGACGGCGCCCGGCAGCTCCGCGCCCTCAAGTGGGGGCTGGTGCCGCGCTGGGCCAAGGACCCCAGCGGGGCCAACCGGATGATCAATCTCAGAGCCGAGACGGTGCGGGAGAAGAAGGGCTGGAAGAGCACCCTGGCCCGCAAGCGCTGCATCATCCCCATCGACGGCTTCTACGAGTGGCAGGACCAGGGCAAGGGCCAGCGCAAGCAGCCCTTCTACATCACCTCCCGCGACTTCAGCCCGCTCGCCCTGGCCGGGCTCTGGGCGACCTGGCGCGACCCGTCCGCGGCCAAGGACGAGGACGGCGGCGGAGGCGGCGACGAGCTGTTCACCTGCACCATCCTGACCACCTCGGCCAACGACCTGATGGAGTCGGTGCACCACCGCATGCCGGTGATCCTGGCCCCCGAGGACTGGGACGCCTGGCTCGACCCGGAGAACACCGACACCGAGGAGCTGGCCAAGCTGCTGGTCCCGGCCCCCGAGGAGATGCTGACCCTCTGGCCGGTGGACAAGGCCGTCGGCAACGTCCGCAACAACCGCCCCGAGCTCCAGGAGCCCCTGGAGGGCCACCAGCCGATCACGGCCTAGCAGGGCAAGGGACGGCAGTAGACTCTGGCCATGCGCTATGGCCCGCGGTTCGAGTTCGCCCGCCGCCAGGACGGCCGCCGCGTCGCCTACCAGGTGGCCGGGGAGGGCGACCTCGACCTCGTCTTCCTGTTCGGCTGGCCGACCCACCTGGGGCTGATGTGGGAGGACCCGTCGTTCGCGGCCTTCCTGGGCAAGCTCTCGTCGTTCTCCCGGCTGATCCTGTACGACCGGTCGGGCGGCGGCCTGTCGGACCGCGGGCCGGGCGGGTACGTGTTCGAGGACGAGATGGACGACGTCCGGGCGGTCCTGGAGGCGGTCGGCTCGGAGCGGGCCGCCCTGTTCGGCTGCCACACCGGCGGCCGGCTGGCCCTGCTGATGGCGGCGACCTACCCCGACCAGGTGTCGGGGGTGGTGACCTTCGGGTCGCACCCGGCCACCCTCCGCGACGAGGACTACCCCTGGGGGACGACCGTCGAGGAGCACGAGGGCCTGCTGGCGATGATCAGGTCGGGAGGGGCCTTCGACGACGGCGCCCGGTTCCTGGAGATGGTGGCGCCGCGGGAGGCCGGCGACGCCTCGGTGGCCCACTGGCTGCGGATGTTCGTCGTCTCGGCGGCCACCTTCGCCGAGCAGTACGAGGGGATCCGGTCCCTGGGCCCGGTGGACATCCGCGGGCTGCTCGGCTCCGTCCAGGCACCCGTCCTGGTGCTGCACCGGACCGGGGACCGGGCGGCCGACGTCCGGGCCAGCCGCTACATGGCCGAGCGCATCCCCGGGGCCCGCTTCGTCGAGCTGCCCGGCGACGCCCACTTCCCCTTCTTCGGTGACCAGGACACCGTGGTCGGGCTGACCCAGGAGTTCCTCACCGGGGCCACCCCGGTGCTGGAGCCCGACCGGGTCCTGGCCACGGTGCTGTTCACCGACATCGTCGACTCGACCAGGCTGGCCGCCGAGCTGGGCGACCGGCGCTGGCACCGGGTCCTGGAGCGGCACAACGCCGCCGTCCGTTCCTGCCTGGCCCGGCACCGGGGTCGCGAGGTCACGACCACCGGGGACGGGTTCCTGGCCACCTTCGACGGGCCGGCCCGGGCCATCCGGGCCGCCGACGCCATCCGGGCCGGGCTGCGGGACCTGGACCTGGAGGTCCGGGCGGGGCTGCACACCGGCGGTGCGAGCTGCTGGGCGACGACATCGGCGGGATCGCCGTCCACATCGCCGCCCGGGTCCTTGGCCAGGCCGGGGCGGGCGAGATCGTCTGCTCGCGGACGGTCAAGGACCTGGTCGCCGGGTCCGGGTTCGCCTTCGCCGACCGCGGCACCCACAGCCTCAAGGGCGTCCCCGACTCCTGGCAGCTCTATGCGGTCGAGCTGGCCGACGGCTAGCCCGGTCGCGCCCCGGCCGGTCCGCTGGCCGGTGATGTACCAGCGCTGGAGCTGGCTGGCCTTCCTGCACTGGCCGTACCCGCCGGAGGTGGTGCAGCGGCTGCTCCCCTCCAGCCTGCGGGTGCACGAGGCGGATGACGGTGGAGCGGGACGGGGCGGCCATCCGCCACCACAGCCGCCGCCGCTGGCCGGGCCCGCGCCCGGCCGCCTCGGACGTCACCCTGAGGTCGGTGCCCGGCTGGCCCCCGGCGAGCTGGGCCAGCTCGACCACCACCTGACCGCCCGCTGGCAGCTCTACACCACCCTCGGCGCGCTGCTGGCCCGGGCCACCGTCGACCACGAGCCGTGGCCGCTGCACCGGGCGGTCGTGCGCGAGCTGCGCGGGAACCTGGTCGCCGCCGCCGGGCTGCCGGCGCCCGAGGGTGCGCCGGTGGTCCACTGGTCGCCGGGGTGCGGACCAGGATCAGCGGGCGGCCAGCGACGCCAGCGGGGTCCCGGCCATGCGGGCCAGCACGGCCACCCGGCCGCCCGGGTACAGCGCAGGGGCCAGGCGGGTGAACGCCTCGACGTCGCCGAGGTTGCCCTGCATCAGGTCGTAGTGCATCGGCACGACCGTCCCGATCCCGGCGTCGCGGGCCAGGGCGAGCGCCTCGGCGGCGTCCAGGTTGCCGACGATGTCCTGGGCCTCGCGCTCGGCGTCGCGGCCGTTGATGGGCAGCAGGGCGACGTCGACCCGGTGGCGCCGGAGCAGCTCGGCCTGGCCGTCCCAGCGCAGGGTGTCGCCGGCGTGGTAGAGGCGGCCGTCCGGGGTCTCGAGCACGTAGCCGAGGTAGCGGACCTGGTCGCCGTCGGCGGGCAGGCCGTGGCTGTAGGCGTCGGTCGCGTGCACGCCGTGCAGGGCCGGGACCGGGTGGACGGTCACGTCCCCGGCGGCGATGGGCTCGCCCGGCCGCGCCCCGACCAGGCGGCCGGGCGGCAGGCCGGCCTCGGCGGCGTCGGGCACGGCCGGGGCCGGCACCACCACCCGGACCTGGTCGTCCAGCTCCAGCAGGTCGCGCAGGGCCGGGGCGTCGAGATGGTCGAGATGCTGGTGGGTGGCCAGGAGCAGCTCGGTCCCGGCCAGGTCGGCGATGCCCACCGGCGACGGGAACCGCCGGTCCGGGTGGTCGGAGAGGAACGGGTCGACGGCCAGGCGGGTGGCCGGGGTCCGGAGCAGGAAGCCGGCCTGCCCGATCCAGGTCAGCTCGGTGGTCATGCGGCGGCCCCGCCGGGCGCCGGGAACCGGGTCCGGGACCAGCCGTAGTGGGGCTGGCGCGGGGGCGGTGCCGGCCGGAGCGCCGCCTCGGGCGGGCCGAGCAGGCGCAGCAGGGTGCCGGCGGGGGCGAAGGCGTCGTCCACCGCCTCCAGGGGGGCGGCCGGGTCGAGCCCGGCCTCCAGGACGGCCCGGGCGCAGGCCACGCCCAGGTCCCCGTCCAGCAGCTCGCGCACGATCGCGGGCAGGGTCTCGGGGTCCTGCAGCAGCCAGGAGTGGGTCGCCCCGTGGACCACGACCAGCTCGCCGCCCGTCCGCCGGGCGGTGTCCCGGGCCGAGGCCAGCGGCACCACCAGGTCGCAGTCGCCGTGCACGGCCACCACCGGCGTGCCCGTCCGCCCGACATGGTCGAGCAGGGGGGCGCTGGCCGCGGCGTACAGGGCCGACAGGCCGGGACCGAACAGCCGCCAGGGCGCGGTCAGGTGGCCGACCATCACCGGGACGGCCAGGCGGCTGAGCTTGGCCGCCTGATCCAGGTCGCGGGCGAACGGGACCGTGCCCAGGGTGTCGGCCAGCAGCATCGCCCCCAGCACCCCGACCGACGGCGGCGCCCACCCGACCAGGCGGACCAGGCTGTCCCAGGGCGCGCCGACGCTGGCGTCGACCAGCAGCAGGCCCACCACCCGCTCGGGGCTGTGGGCGGCCAGCTCGGTCACCAGCCGGCCCCCCAGCGAGTGGCCGGCCAGCACGGCCCGCTCCACCCCGAGCTCGTCCAGGACCCGGCCGAGCAGGAGCCCGTACTCGTCGAGGCCCTTGCCGTCGTCGGAGATCCCGCTCCCGGCGACGTCGACCGCCACCACCCGGAAGCCGGCCCCGGCCAGCCGGCTGAGGGTCTGCACGTACATCCTGTCCGTCAGCAGCAGCCCGCTGGCCAGGACCAGGGGGATGCCGTGGCCACCGACGGCCACCCCGACGCGGCGGCCGCCGACGGTCAGGCGGTGCCGGGCCAGCCGCGGGCCCGCGGCCGTCGGGAGGGCAGGTTCCCCGGCGCCGTCACCGCCCGTTCTGTCGGTCCCGATCATCACGCCGCCCCGGCTCCCGCGCTCTCCGGCAACACGCCCGTCACCCGCCGGTTACCTCAAGTATGCAAGCTGGAAGCGAGTGCTGCAGCATCGGCCCAATCCGGGTGATACTGGCCGGGACCCGATCGGGATGTGTGAGCACCATGACTGACGTCACGCGCACCGCCACCCTGTACCGCCGACTCGCCGGCAGCTACGACCTGTCCACCGCCTGGCTCGAGCCCTACCGGCGCCGCGCCATCTCCCAGCTCCGCCTGCGCCCGGGGGACGTGGTCCTGGACGTCGGCTGCGGCACCGGCATGAGCTTCGAGCCGATCCAGGCCGCCATCGGCCCCGAGGGGCGGCTGGTCGGGATCGAGCCGAGCCCGGAGATGCTGGCCTCGGCCCGGGCCCGGGTCGAGGACGCCGGCTGGTCGAACGTGACCCTGCTGGAGGCCAGCGCCGAGGACGCGGCCGTCCCGGGGCCGGTCGACGCGGTCCTGTTCGCCTTCACCCACGACGTCGTGCAGTCCCCGAAGGCCCTGGCCAACACCCTCGGCCAGGTGCGGCCCGGCGGGCGCCTGGCCGCCGCCGGGCCCAAGTGGACGACCTTCGCGCCCCAGCTCAACCCGCTCGTGTGGCAGGTGGCCAGCCAGTTCGTGACCAGCTTCGAGGGCTTCCGGCGCCCGTGGGCCGAGCTGGAGCGGGCCGTGCCCGGGCTCTGGGTCGAGGAGGCCTACTTCGGCTGCGTCTACCTGGCCTGGGGCGGCCTGCCCAGGAATACTGGTGCCGTGCGCAACCACGTCCACCTCACCGACCTGCCCGACCTGGCCGGCCGGCACCTCGGCTACAGCGGCTGGCACGACATCACCCAGGACGACGTCTCGGCGTTCGCCGCCCTCACCGACGACGAGCAGTGGATCCACGTCGACCCCGAGCGGGCCGCCGCCGGGCCGTTCGGGGCCACCGTGGCCCACGGCTTCCTCACCCTGGGCCGGTTCACCGCCCTGCTGGGGGAGATCCTGGCCGTCGACGGGGTCGCGACCACCCTCAACTACGGCCTCAACCGGGTCCGGTTCCCGGCCCCGGCCCGGGTCGGCGGCCGCCTCCGCATGGGCCTCGAGGTCAGCGCCGTCGAGCAGGCCGGCGACGGCATCCAGGTCCTCTACGCCGCCACCTTCGAGGTCGAAGGCCAGACCAAACCGGTCTGCGTGGCCGAGGTGATCTTCCGGTACTACGGGTGATCCCGGCCCGCCGGGGCGCCAGGGCCGAACAGAGGCTGGGGCGGGCGGCGCTGGCCACGGCGCTGGTGTTCGCGGTCAACGGGTTCCTGCTGGCCTCGTGGGTTTCGAGGCTGCCGGCGACCCGGGACCGGCTGGGGGCCAGCGTGGCCGAGCTGGGCCTGGTGCTGCTGGCCCCCGGGTTCGGGTCGCTGCTGTCGATGCCGTTCAGCGGGCGGTGGTGCCGCAGGTTCGGGAGCCGGGTGGTGATCGCCGCCACCACCGTCGCCGCCTCGGTCGCGCTGGCCGCCCTGGCGGTGGTGCCGACCTCGTTCACCCTGGGGCTGGCGCTGTTCGTCTGGGGGTCGTTCTACGGGTCCTGGGACGTGGCCATGAACGTCCACGGCAGCGCCGTCGAGCAGCGGGCGGGTCGCGAGTGGATGCCCCGCTACCACGCCTGCTGGAGCGTCGGCGGCATCGCCGGCGCCGGCTGCGGCGCCCTCGCCGCCCAGGCCGGCATGCCCCTGACCCTCCACTTCTCCGCCGTCGCCGTGCTCTGCACCGCCCTGGTGATGGCCGCCCTCCGCGCCTTCATCGAGGACCGCACGGAGGTGCCCGCCCGAGGCGCCCCGGGCACCCTCGAACCCGCCCTCCCGGTGCCAGGCCCCCCGGAGGGGGAGCGTAGCCCACCGCGAGAACAGGTGGAGGTGGGTATCCACAACCCCGGCCGGCGGGGGCGGAGAAGGTTGCCAGGCCGCGTCCACAGCCCCGGCCCGCGGGTGTTGACGGGGCGGTTGTTGCTGGTGGGGGTGGTGACCCTGTGTGCGACCACGTTGGAGGGGGCGGCGGCGGACTGGCTGGCCCTGTACCTGACCGATGAGCGGGGGGCGACCCAGTCGCTGGCCGCGGCGGGGTATGCGGTGTTCGCGGTGGCCATGGCCGGGGGGCGGTTCTCGGGGACGGCGGTGGCGGAGCGGCTGGGGCGGGACGGGGCGGTCAGGGCCGGGGGGGTGGTGAGCTTCGTGGGGGTGCTGCTGACGGTGCTGGGGCCGGGGCTGGTGTCGGTGTACCTGGGGGCGGCGCTGTGGGCGCTCGGGGTCTGCCTGGTGTTCCCGGCCGCGGTCAGCGCCGGGGGGGAGGCTCCCGAGCGGCCGGCGGACGCGATCGCCGCCGTGACCACCATCGGGTATGGCGGGTTCCTGCTCGGGCCGCCGCTGATCGGGCTGCTGGCCGAGCAGGTCGGGCTCGGCCGGGCCCTGCTGGTCCTGCTCGTGCTGGCCGGCGGGATCGCCGCCCTGGCCCCGGCGGTCCGCTCCCGGCGGAGCCGGGCCGCCCCGGTGGGCTAGCATCCTGGTAATGCTCTACGGCAGACGCGCCCAGTGCGACGCCCTCGAACGGCTGCTCGCGGACGCCCGCCGGTCGCGCAGCGGGGTCCTGGTGGTCCGAGGCGAGGCCGGCGCCGGCAAGTCCGCGCTGCTGGAGCATGCCGCCGGGCAGGCCGACGGGATGCTGGTGCTCAGGGCGACCGGGGTCGAGTCCGAGGCCGAGCTGCCGTTCGCCGCCCTCCACCAGCTGCTCCGGCCGGTGCTGGGCCTGGCCGGCCGGCTGCCCGAGCCGCAGGCGGCCGCGCTCGGCGGGGCCCTCGGCCTCGCCGTCCCACGGGCCGAGGACCGGTTCCTGGTCTCGGTGGCGGTGCTGAGCCTGCTCGGCGAGGCGGCCGAGGAGCGGCCGGTGCTGTGCCTGATCGACGAGGCCCAGTGGCTCGACCGGTCCTCGGCCGAGGCGCTGGCCTTTGTCGCGCGGCGGCTGGAGGCCGAGGGGGTGGTGTGCCTGTTCGCCGCCCGCGACGGCGACCCGCGCGACTTCGCCGGCGCCGGCCTGCCCGAGCTGCGCCTCGAGGGGCTCGACCCGGAGGCGGCGGCCGCCCTGCTCGCCGGGGCCGGGGCCGACCTGCCGGCCGAGGTGGTGGGCCGCCTGGTCGAGCGGACCGGCGGCAACCCGCTGGCCCTGCTGGAGCTGCCCGGGTCGCTGGCCCCCGACCAGCTGGCCGGGCGGGCCCCCCTCGATGACGTGCTCCCCCTGACCACCCGGCTGGAGCGGACATTCGGCGAGCGGGTCCGCCGCCTGCCCGACCCGGCCCGGGCCCTGCTGCTGGTGGCGGCGGCCGAGACCACCGGCGACCCGGCGGTGGTGCTCCGGGCCGGCGCCCGGCTCGGGGCCGGGGCCGGGGAGCTGGCCGAGGCCGAGGCGGCCGGGCTGGTCCGGACCGGCGACGGCCGGCTGGCCTTCCGGCACCCGCTGGTCCGGTCGGCTGCCTACCAGGCCGGGACCCTGGCGGACAGGCAGGCCGCCCACCGGGCCCTGGCCGAGGTGCTGACCGGCGAGGACGCCGCCGACCAGCGGGCCTGGCACCTGGCCGCGGCCACCGTCGGGCCCGACGAGGAGGCGGCCGCCGGGCTGGAGCGCTCGGCCGACGGGGCCCGACGGCGGGGCGGGCACGCCTCGGCCGCGGCCGCGCTGGAGCGGGCGGCCGGGCTCACCGGCGACCACGACGAGCGGGGCCGGCGGCTGGCCGCGGCGGCGACCGCGGCCTGGCTGGCCGGCCAGGCCGACCGGGCGGCGGCCCTGCTCGACCGGGCCGAGCCGCTGGCCTCGGACCCGCGTGGCCAGGCCGCCGTGGCCCACCTGCGGGGGTCGATCGAGGCCAGCCGGGGCATCGCCCTCGACGCCTCGGCCATGCTGGTCGCCGGGTCGGAGCTGGCCGCGGCCGTCGATCCCAGCCAGGCCCTGCAGATGCTGGTCGAGGCGAGCGAGATCGCCAGCTACGCCGGTGACGTGACCCCGACCGCCGAGCTCGGCCGCCGGGCCGCCGCCCTGCCCGTGGCCGACAAGGCCGGCGAGTTCCTCAGCGACCTGCTCCAGGGGATGGGCCGGGTGGCCGAGGGCGACGCCGCCGGCGAGCCGATGCTGCGCCGGGCCATCGCCCTGGCCGGCACCATGGAGCAGCCGCGCCGGCTGCTCTGGGCCGGGGTGGCCGCCTTCTTCCTGGGCGAGCACGACACCGGGAACGCCCTGTACGCGCGGGCCGTGGCCAGGGCCAGGCAGGAGGGCGCGGTCGGGCTGCTGCCGGTGACGCTGGAGTACCTGGCCCCGGTCGAGCTGGTCGCCGGCCGCTTCGACGCGGCCACCGCCAGCGCCACCGAGGGCCTGCGCCTGGCCCGCGAGACCGGCAACGACACCAGCGCCTGCCGGCACCTGGCCACCCTGGCCCACCTGGCCGCCCTGCGGGGCGACGAGGAGGCCTGCCGGGCCAGCGCCGCCGAGGCGCTGGAGCGGGCCGCCGCCCGCGGCCTTGGGCTGCTTGCGACCCTGGCCGGCAACGCCCTCGGCCTGCTCGACCTGGGGCAGGGCCGGACCGCCGAGGCGCTGGCCCGGTTCCAGCGGCTGCTGGCCGCCGGCCCGGGCGCCGGCAGCCCCTTCTTCGCCGTCTACACCGTGCCCGACCTGGTCGAGGCGGCCGTCCGGAGCGGCCAGCCGGAGGCCGCGGCCGCCCCCCTGGCCGCCTTCGGGCAGTTCGCGGCCGCCGCCGGCACCCGGGAGGTGCAGGCCCAGCTGGCCCGCTGCCGCGGCCTGGCCGGTCCGGACGAGGAGGCGGCCGACCGGTTCGAGCAGGCCCTGGCCCTGCACGACGGCCAGGGGCGCCCGTTCGACGTGGCCCGGACCGAGCTGGCCTACGGGGAGGCGCTGCGCCGGGCCAGGCGGCGGGGCGAGGCCCGCACCCACCTCCGGAGCGCCCTGGAGACCTTCCAGCGGCTGGGGGCGGCACCCTGGGCCGAGCGGGCCGGGGCCGAGCTCCGGGCCACCGGCGAGACCGCCCGCAAGCGCGACCCCAGCACCCTCAGCCAGCTCACCCCCCAGGAGCTCCAGATCATCCGCCTGGTCGGCGAGGGCGGGACCAACCGCGAGATCGGCGCCCAGCTGTTCCTCAGCCGCCGCACCATCGACTACCACCTGCGCAACGTGTTCGTGAAGCTGGGCGTCTCCTCCCGGGCCGAGCTGATCCGCCTCGCCCTGGGACAGCGGTCAAGTCTCCGGGTTTGAGGCGGTACGTGGCCGCCGTGGGCGGCGCGCAGGCCTGAGCGCCGCACGGACGGCTTGGCGCCGCATGCGGCGCCGGATCCATGACCGCTGTCCCAGCCGACCGGTGACTACACCGATACGACGGCCCGGGCGCCGGAGGATCCTCAGGGTGCGCAAGCCCCCGCATCGCAGGAGGTCCGGATGAGTGTCTCGGTCAACAAGCTGTTCGGGCTGGAGGGCGACAACTGGACGCGTCATGCCAACCCGGTGAGCGTCTGGACCCGGTTCGCCGTCCTGCCCCTGCTGGCCCTGGCCGTCTGGAGCCGGGAGTGGATCGGCTGGTGGTCGCTGGCCGCGGTCGCCCTGGCCCTGGTGTTCATGATGGTCAACCCGCTGCTGTTCCCCCCGCCCCGATCGACCCGCAACTGGGCCTCCAAGGGCGTGTTCGGCGAGCGCATCTGGACCGAGCGGGCCACCGTCGAGCTGCCGCCCCAGTTCCGCTCCAAGGTGCTGCAGGTCACCTACGCCATCCAGGTGGCCGGCCTGGCCGTGCTGGTCTACGGGCTGGTCCGGCTGGACCTCCTGGAGGTCGTGTCCGGGCTGGTCATCCTGCAGACGGCCAAGGCCTGGTTCATCGACCGCATGGTGCTCCTGTTCGAGCACATGAAGGCCGGCAATCCCGAGTACGCGGCGTGGGAGTACTGAGCAGGCATCGACACCCCTGCCATACTTCGGTTCATGGACACCAGTTCGAGCCACACCATCGGGGCCGCCCGTGACGTGACCCCGCCGGGGAGCCGACGGAGCCGTCGCCGGCGGCGCCCGACCGGTGAGCCGCCGCCGCTGCCGCGCCACCTGGAGAGCACCGGCGTCGGCTGGATGGTCGCCGCCCTCGGGCTGGTCATCCTCACGCTGCTGGTGTTCATGGCCGGCCGCTACGGCCGCGGGGTCTCCTTCGCGGTGGCCGACAACCGGGTGGTGGAGGCGCTGGCCAACCTGCGCACCCCCGGGCTGACCAGCCTCATGCTGGGGCTGAACGGCCTGCTCGGCTCCTTGTGGACGGTCAAGGTCCTGGCCTGGGCGACCCTGATCGTGCTGGTCGTCTACAAGCGCTTCCGGCACCTGTTCATCGGGCTGATCTGCTTCCAGGTGGTCAGCCTGGCCGTGGTCGGCCTCTCGGCGGCGGCGCGGCGGCCACGCCCGTTCGGCGTGGAGCTGGAGGGGTCCTGGGCAGGCTGGGCGATGCCGTCGCGGCCGGTCGCCTTCCTGGCCGCCGCCCTGATCATCATGCTGTACACCCTGGTCCCCAAGGGCCGCTGGCGGCAGGCTGGCAAGTGGGTCGCCACCGGACTGGTCACCCTGCTCGCCCTGGCCCGCATGTACCTGGGCCTCGACGCCCCCAGCG
>OBLS010000268.1_pt1 | contig 17656 bp, 12 predicted proteins | sample 1519901 | NCBI WGS metagenome assembly OBLS01 (sample SAMEA3113585, study PRJEB22503) | soil metagenome | reverse complement strand
AGTCATAATCAATACGAGCTACTCCTCTGCCAACATCTCTAGTATAAGCTTCAAGTACTTTTAGCGAGAGTGTATTCTGGCTCACGATGATACCTAGAACTTAACTCATCTTTATACCTTATTAGCTTTCGCCTCCGCCTCTGCCCTTCAAATAACACGTTTGAGTAGCATCCAAGTTAGCTGCGGTTAGCATAAACTTAAATCACCTATTCAGAATCCTTGATTTGATTACTTAAGTTGGGGAAGAGAACCTTAGTTCGAAGAAGAGGTAGGGGCGGAAAACAATTTAGAGCGATTATAGTAGGCAGGTTAGCTCCTGCAAAGTATCCCTATTATAATTTGGATGAAAATCATTCTGGAGTAATTGTTGATCTGGTTCGTGAGAGGGGGAGGGATGCCCCATTAGCCAAAGTGCGTTTTGAAAATGGTATTAATTCCTATATCCCCGCCTCTGAAGGATCGAAAGTCGGAGATAATATTGAAATGGGACGAGGAGCTGGAGCAACAGCGAGGAACATACTTCCATTAGAATCCATCCCAGATGGAACCATAGTATGCAATATTGAAAAGAATGTTGGCGATGGTGGAAAATTGATCAAGTCTGCTGGTTCATCAGCCGTAGTGTTTTCTCATGGTATGGAAGGCGTTATTATCAAGTTTCCTTCTGGCAAGTTTTCTACGCTAAATAGCAGGTGCAGAGCTATGATAGGGGCTATTTCAGGTGGGGGAAGGAGAGAGAAACCATTTTTGAAAGCAGGCAACAAAGAAAGGTATATGCATTCACGTGGAAAGCTCTATCCTAAGGTTAGAGGAATAGCTCAAGCAGCTGTATATCACCCACATGGAGGCGGCAGACATCAGCACATTGGACGTCAATCTTCAGTAGGTAGAACAACCCCTCCAGGTAGAAAAGTTGGAAACATTTCTCCAAGAAAGACTGGGAGAGGAAGAGTCAAAGAGCGCAGGTAATTTGATTTTATAAAAGCAGAACAATTTCTGCTCTCCGATCCACACCGAAGGGTGACCAGGAACCCATTTCGAACAACCTTCATTATTAAAAGCAGCTGAGAAATCTCAATTACTGAGAGTTTAAAGTAGCGTGCTGATCTGTATCATTCGATTTATTGACACATGAATGACGATGCCGATTAAATTCATATTCTAGCAGACTATAATCAGTTGTCATGACCAGATATACGATGTCATTCGTTATCTTTGTATCATTTATTATCATTGGAGGGAATATTATATACTACCAGCCAACCCCTCAAGAAGTAAACGCTCAACATCACGGTGCACCACCTCCTGTAGCAACCATTGGAGAAAGAAAGTTAATTTCTAAGGATGGAAAACATATATTGTCTGACTTCTTTCACGATCATAGCGGTGAAGTCAAATTAATGTTCAAAGACAAAAGAGGAAGTTCATCAAGTCACACGATCGGGGGCAACCAAGACGTGCTTACCAACGCATGGATAGCTGATCCAGGATCTTCTATAACGATTAGCGGCCCTGTATTTAATCAAAGTGGCACATATGATGTAGATTTGGAGTTAACCACAATCGACAATGACAAGACAGACTTGGTGGAGCCATTACATTACCCCGTGGATATCAATGTTTCATAGAGCTCAGATCTGTCTTAGTCGCAATTTGTTCAATAATCAAATTGTTAAAATGAGATTCTTTCCATGATCCTGTATCTAATTTACTTCCAGCCAAATTTCTCGAATTATTACGACAGGCACATACAGATTTTGCCAGCTATTTCCGCCATTATGCACAGCGCAGAATCTTCTACTCGCACTCTCTTAGTCGCCGATCCGAATTATCACAGCCTTATTGATAGCATGACAAATATCAAATCTAATACCAGCTGAGAATTTTGAATATCAAATTGGATCTTTCCTTTTTACCTATTGAATTAAGATCTTCGATCATAAGGAATATCAGTAAAGCGTTAAGTTCCCAAAACAGTGTAATTGGTATTAAGGAAACCAACTCAATGGCCTCCGACAGAAATGAAAATGGAGTAGTTAGTGCCACGGACGATAATGACCCATTATATATTGTTCAGTGGGTCAATGGTTCATTAAAAGATTTCAAACTTTTTGTAGAAAATATACTTCGAATTGATTATGTTGGGTACATGGTAGCCGAAGATATAGAAACAGTTGATACCTTAACAATACTAAAACAAGGCGATGTCGAACAGTTTGGAGTACACATGTGTAGTCATTGTGGTACATTCTTTAAGAGCATAGAAGAAAGAACAGTACATGAAAGGATTCACTATTTCATATAGAATTGATCGAGCTCTCGAACAAAACAGCAACATAGTGCGTGGTGGGATAATACACTCATTAATTCATAAAGGCCAGGCCATGTGTGTCATTTGCTGGATATGCAACAGCTAAGAAAGTGATAAGAATCAGGGTTAGAGCCCCCTTTGCATGGATTATTGATTTTCCTCTCTATGTGAGTGTTAGAAGAAAATTGACACCATTGTCTTGTTTTAAAAGCTATAATGTATTTACAATTCTTGTGTTATGCTTAAACATTGCATACCAGAATAATCAGGAATATAGGTATTGGTGGCATACCAGATGAGACTATTTCTAGCATCAAAAAAAATGTTGACAAAGCGAGATCCCATCTTAATTATCATGTGACCGAAGAAGGTAAAGTGATTAGTCTTGACAAAAAATGTGAGTATTGCCAGGTTTATATGCAAGAATAATGGTTAGATTTACTGACTCACTGATTCGATAAATTCCCCAATAATGTTATACCATAAATAACATCGAATATTGTATTTTTGCTCGTCCTGTGTCTAAGGAGAAAGCACTTGGGTTAAGAGGAACGGTTGTCTTTTGCTGTGCTGCGAAATGGAAGATGGCCTCCGAAGATATGACCCAATATATTTCCGAGATAGAATACTATACACTTCCATTTCAATGATCTGTTGTAGTCATTAATGCTTGTAAATGCCTTGGATTAATCATTATTGTGACCCGTACATTTTGAGTTGAATCATAAGTATATGTCATGTTCATCAACCTAAAATATTGAAAGATTAAATCAAATTTTTGAACTTCTAGCACAGGATACCGGTACTGTTCCTCACCTAATCTTCTTATTTTACGACCACTTGCTTTGCCCCTATATTGAAAATCACGGATAATAGCGACTGATCAAAAGGAATTTGTAGTTGATATGAAATCTGCGCACAGCTATAAGATTGACAGGAACTCTAATCGATAGTAACAAATCATCCTCTCACTTTTTTGGTGGCTCTTCATCCAAAAATAAGGAGTTTCTCTATATGTTTGCAGGCTAGTAAATTGAGCTTTCAGTCCTTGATTCCGAACCCTGTGTCGGGAGGTCGGGAAATTTGTCCCTGGTATTCTCTTCAACAACTGAGGTAGCCTCTTCAATAATTTTCACGGCCTCATCATCTAGGCTTAGTGTTCCATTAGCTATTTCAGGAGAAGGTATCTGCCCTGTACCAGACATTATATTACCCAATAGATCAGAAATTTGACCAAAAGATTGATCTGCATGAGGCATCATAGTGGAAAGTCCACTCTGGATCCCTTTTATGACAGACATCGCTGGACTAAGTGTGATCACGACATCGCCTAGCTCAGTCATAGTGTTAAGCCGTAATTGTATCTGTTCTAATGCCAGCTTGGCAGAACTAACCATCTTGTTCATCCTTCTGATCTGAGATAGTTCATTAGATAATAGTTTTGCATAGCGGCTATCATGATTCTGCATTGCAGTTACTATCCTACCGAAAATTAGTTTATCCTTTTCCTGCATTTTGCTCGATATCGTCTCTAACTTTGTAACCTGCATCTGCAATTTGCTTCTAGCTTCCTCTATACGTGGCTTGAGTGGGGCTTGTGGTTTTACACCTTCAAGTATCTTATTTCTAACGGCTTCACCCATACTATCGCCTTGCTGTTTATTCCATTTATTGCCAAACGACATGATAGTAATGCTACAGTTAGATTGTCATTATTCTTAATGCATATTAAAAAAAATTGTTAATGAGCTTTAATAAATTATAATCAGTATGGCTAAGAAAATTCTTGTCCGTCCTTTGGGTTATCATCCTCTACCTGTTATGAAGATCGAACTCATTAAAAGACTCACTAATGGTATCTTAACCTCTCTAGAAACTACGAACCTTTTTTCTTATAATGCAAGGTGCGATCATCATGAATTTTTTCGATCAGGAGGAATTTTCGCTAAAAATCACACTCAAGCTCGCCATACACCTATAATCCACTGTGCAGCTAACGGCAATCCACGGTTTGTGAATCTAGAAGTTGGTTATGCCACTACTCGAACTGTTAGAGCCATAATTTTAGTTGGCCTTTCAATTCAATGACGAAGAAAATGAAAGACAGCTAAAGTATTTGGTTTTCTGTCGTCTCTCGGAAGAGAAGTTTTTAAATATCCAAGTTTTTACTTTTCGACGGAGGAAGACGAACTTTACAAAATGCCTGAGCGTAGGAAACCCTTGATGTCTCCATTCACACGATTAGGAATAGCGTTACTTGCTGTTGGAGCCATCATAGTTGGTTTAGGAACCTATTATGATCGTGGTGCCATTTCACTGTATGGCCTGCTCTTTGTAGTGGCCGGTTTCGTGTTGTATTTTGCTTCTTCTATTATTACCTATAAAAAGACTAGGAATTGAAAAATAGTCATCAGGATAGGTATATAGCAGGTTTGAAAGGACGAGAGGATCTAGCTTTGGACTGTGGATCGTTTTTCTTTGCATTCTCCTCCTCTTCGCCAAACACTGAAATTTCTATGTTAGAGTTACCCAATTCAGATGAAATCAGCGAGGCAGCGTCTTTAATCACTGTCAGCTCGCTTAGATTTTTGATACTTAATTTATGTACGCGCCGCTCCACCGGAGTCGAAAGAACATCCGCCATAATCTTCTTTATCAACTTTACATCTGACCGAGCTTTACAAGTTTCTGGATCTTCACCTAGTGCTCTCATGACATCCCCCAAGCTCGAATTACGGTTCGCAATAATTAGTTCAAGTATTTTTCGATATATTTTCCATTTCCACTTTGCCGAAGTGTAAATATTGACATTAGTAGGTTTCATTTTTGTAACCTTCAAAATATTTTGTACGTCTTGTATCAGATTCTTAATTAGGTCTTCAGATTCCTCAGCAGTGAGATCATTGTATTCCTCCATTGCGATTGGCCAATCTAGATCCTCTTTTATTTTACTAGTGTCTCCAATGATGCCATTCCAAACTTCGCCAGCCAAAAAAGGGGCAAAAGGTGCAATCAATTTGATCCTTGTCTCTAGAAACGTTGATAGGATTGTATTTACGACTGTCCCAGTTCTTCCCTTGGATTTGATTCGCTTGATATACCATTGTAAATCTTGCTCCATGGAGTATAATATTGTGTGCAATACCTCTCTCACTCGTAGCCGATCCATTAGTACCGTAGTGTCTCTTATCCTCCTCTGTATCATACTCAGAATCCACTTGTCCTCAGACTCGGTAACGCTTTGACTGTGGTATATCTGCTTTAGGGACTCTTGGCCAGGAGTAGAGCTGGAAAGATGTATCGCCATTTGGTAAATATCATTCAATCGAGATCTAATACCCCGAAGAGCCTCAAATGAAAAATCTGCGTCTTGAAGAATTTCTGCTGAGCTCAACAAAGCAACTCGAATTGCGTCCGCACTATGCTCTCTTATTGCCTGTCGTAGGGGTATAATATTTCCGAATGATTTAGACATTTTCTTACCATCCATAAGTACCGAACCATTTACTACAATTTGCCTAGGCCAATTGGCTCTGTCAAATAAAGCTACGTGATTAAAGACAAAGAAGGTGAGATGATTAGGGACCAAATCCCTCCCAGAATGCCGTGTGTCAACAGGATAATAGTATGTAAATTCCTTTCTTATTTTTAATACAAGTTCCTCGGAAAGTTTAGTCTCCTCGGAGATTCTCTTCAATGAGCCTTCTCCTAAAAATACATAGTCAAAAAGGGACTCAGTTAGATTGTTAACAGTAATATTGCCATCATCATCAGAACGAAAATACCTTGAAATAATGTAGTATGCAGTGTATATTACAGAATCGGATAGGCTTTCGATAATCCAATCTTGGTCCCAAGGTAATCGAGTCCCAAGGCCAGACTTCCTCGCGCAGGCTCTCTCCTTCAACCAGTCTACTACGTAATTGAATTCAGATCTTATTTCATCAGGAACGATATCCATTTCATTAATGCATTGGTGAGCTAACTCTTTCCATTTAGCATCACTATAATTAAGGAACCATTGATCACTTAATACCTTTACAACACATTCCTCTCCGCACCTACATTTGACTGGTTTTTTGACAAATTCATAAAGGATTTCTCCATTTCCGCTCTGCAGTAGCTCAGATCTTATATGATCTTTTGCTTCTGAGACTATCATACCTGCATACTTTCCAGTATTTTCCTTTAACCTTCCCTTGTAGAATTCATGAGAATATAAGTCTGCAGTAGCTTTTTCCAATAGAGGATCGTGTTGATCCTTCACACCTAGCCTTTCAATTATGATTCGAGAGGGAATAATATTAGCACCCTCATAGCCTTCAGATTCGATAATTGTTATGGGTTCGACTATTTCATGATCATGCATTTCTTTGGAGGAATTACTATTTTTGAAATCTAGCAGGGCCTGATAATCATATGGAGCATGCGCGGGGACAGACATGACCAATCCGATGCCATCTTTAGGATCCACGAAGGAGGCAGGATATACAGGAAGGTTGGTCTGTGTTATAGGATTATTTACATACTGTCCCACCAGTTTCATCCCCTCTATTTCGTGATCGATATCCACACTATGACCTTGATGCCTTAATTTCATTGCTGCATCACGACTGATAATCCACATTGGTTCATTACCTTCCCCTATACGTGCAACTACATACTTTACATGGGGATTAACCCATAGATTGGTAACACCATAAACCGTTTCAGGCCTTAGTGTAGCCACTGGTAGTACATATTTGTCATCTAGAAGGAACTTAATTAAAGTATACTCGATGAAATTAGGTTCTATGTCTCCTAATGTATCATGCTGGCTAACGGGATTTTGGTCCCTAGGACACCACCCCACTGGATGAGACCCTTGGATTATGAGGCCTTTTTTCTTGAGAAGGTTAAATTGCCATGATATGAACTTAGAAAACGCTTCATCGATAGTAGTGAATTCCCTTCTCCAATCTATTGAGAATCCCATTTCCTTCATCCCTTCTTTTATTTCCTGGTGGAAGAATCTTGCTATATTCACTGGCTCTTTGAATGATTTTATTATCTCAGAGGGAACACCATATACATCGCGAAAAGTATTATACAGATCCGTATCCCCTGATCCCAGTCTACGGGACATTGCTAGTATGGGGGTACCTGTATAGTGGAAGCCCATTGGAAATAATACATTGTACCCTTTCATCCTCTTGTAACGAGCATGAACGTCAGCAAGTGTGTACGTTCTCCCATGTCCTATATGCTGTGGGGAATTTGGATAAGGATATGCAACTGTTACTAAATATTTTTGCTTTGTAGGATCAGGATTCGATCCGAATGTTTTCTGTTCATCCCAAATCCGCCTCCACTTTTTCTCGGTTAAATTCCAGTCTGGTCGAGCAGCATGCTTTTGTGGACGGAGGTACGAGTCAGGCATAGCATTTCATCGCCCAATGGTTTGTGAAACCATTTCTTCTAATGATGACATTGTTTCTCTTATTTTATGCCTTAATTTCCCGCCCCCTTGACCAAATGCTGCATTTCCTCCACCTGATCCGCCCAGTGTCTGTGAAAGCCGATGCGCTAAATCACCTGCCTTAATCCGTTTTCTGGCAACTTCTCCGGCAAATGTAATAACACGTATACCTTGGCCTTTACCAATAAGTGCAACAAAAATCAAGTATGGATCACTCTGAGTTGCCGTCTCACCTAATGAAATATAGTAATCATCCCCAAGCTCCTCATCATACGTACTAAATAATTTAATTCCATCAGATGAAATTACTTTCGAATCTTTGAAAATGGAATTCATGACAGAGGGTAGAGTTTTTCTTGCGATAGCTTTAATCTTCCTTTTTGTCTCATCTGCTTCGTCAACAGATTTACGCAATGATTCAACCACCTTTTCCTTACTTGCTCCTAGGATTCGCGAGATGGAATTAAGCTGATTATCTTGTTTTTCCACATAGTCTAGAGCAGCTTCCCCCGCTACGAATTCCAGTCTTACGACACCATCCTGAATTCTTTCAGTCCTAAAAATCTTGATAAGGCCTATCTCACCGGTACGACTAACATGAGTTCCTCCACAGGCTTCTATATCCCAATCCTTAATATTTACAATTCTGACTGTACTGGATGGGACCACACCTCCCTGATAAATTCGAAATGAATAATTTCTTTCAGCATCGATACGGTCGAATGTGTCTATAATCACTGGGTTATCCTGCCTCACAACCCTATTTGCAGCTCTTTCTATCCCCTCGATCTCCTCTCTGGTAAGTGATGAATGGTGGGTGATATCCAGTCTCGCATAGCCCTCGTCCTTGAACGCAGAATTTTGCCATACCCACGGTCCAAGAATACTTCTTGTCGATGCATTAACAATATGCGTAGCAGTATGATGTTTAGTGATTCGATCTCTTCTTCTTGGATTGATGCGGATTCGCACCTTCATACCGGGCAAGAGGACCTTGGAAGAACTTATTTTGTGAATTAATATTTCATTTTGCTTTATGACGTCTAATACTTTAATACCTTCAATGTCACCGGTATCAGGCTCCTGACCTCCACCCCGAGGATAAAATATAGTCTGATCAAGGATAACGTATTCGTTTTCTATAATGGCCAAGATTCTGGCATCGGCCTCAGTCATAGAATTATGTTCGTAATATAGCAATCTAGTTGGTTGCAGTTCTTCGATGCCAGTAATTGGTCTAAGATTATGGGAAGTATGATGAGATTCATGCAATTCAGATAGCTTTACATAAAAGGCTTGAGGGATATTTTCGATTACTCCTGATTCTACAAGGAATTCGGGCGTGATGCCGTCTGATTCATACAGTCTTATTAGATCATCAACTGAAAGGCTTTGTTTCTTGCCCTTTATTGACGAGGTAATGGAATTCATTCTTTCCTTTGACCCCAAGTATCTATTAGACTCAATTTGCAAAATTGTTTTAACATCATTTACGTGTTCTTCTAGTTCCGGGTACATACGTTTGAGATATCCAATGTGTATGTCAGCGATTTCAGCCAAATTAAAATTCCAACCCATTCTCTCTAGTATCGCCAATGCTCGCCTAAGAATTACTCGCAGATTATAGCCGCCCCCCACGTTGGATGGAATTGAACCATCGCTAATGGCAAAAAGTAAAGTCCTAGTATGATCAGCGACAGTATACATTGCCTCAAAGGGATTAACAATTCTGTTCAAATCCTCATATGAAATTTTTATTTCCTTCGCAAATGTGGCCTTGAGAGCTCTTAGGTCTGACTCTGTTCTCTCAAGTGCATTCGAGACAAACTTAAAGTAACTTTCTAGTATTTCTTTATTTAGCATAGTCCCAGTTTTGCTCATCATCTCCTTAATGACTGGACCGAATGTACAGTCGTAACTGGTCGGAGTGCCCATTGTTATCCATGAGAAACGTTCCAATCCTGCTCCCATATCTATAATTCGATGTTTCATAGTTCGATATTCATTTTCGTTTCCTTCGAATTCGGTGAATACTGCGTTACCCAGTTCAAGCCCATTAACAAAATATTCTAGTGAATACCCAAAGGCTCCTGCTCCCATCCAGACGTCCTCTACGAACGTAATAGCCTTAGGATCAATTCCCAATACTTTTGTCAACAATTGGTAATCTAACTCCAAGCAACGATCTTTCCAATACCCTCCTTCCTCATCTGCATCGCAGGTTTGACCTATCATACAAAAGGTCGTGTAGTGTCGACCACTGAGGCCCACATTTTCAATGTCATTAAACCGAACGCACATTTGAGGTACAACTAGTGGATTGGCAGGAAGTTCAAAAAACACCTGGTTCTGAACCACTCTCTGGAAATCAACAATGGAGGCAACTGTATAATAAAGGTCATCCCGCCATCTGCATACAACAGGGTACCTGTTTACTATCGCGTGCCCATTTGACCCAAAGAATGCTTCGACTTCCTTCCACGTATCAATATAGTCTAGGCATTTGCTTGTTGGAGGACTTCCAAGAAATCCATAAGCCTCGTGATCGGGGCAAACTGCCCTATCTACAAGAGACCAAAAAAACTTACCACAAAGAATACATTTATGCCGCCGAAATCCAACTTTATCAAATAGTGCTACTTTATAGTATCTATCTGGATTAGCAGAAAACAGAGCAGAAAGTTCCTTTTTGCCCAATACTTTGTATGCCTTGTTAAATAGAGTAATAATGGTTTCGATCCGGCTCGATATTTGGCTGATACACAGAACAAGTTGATCCGAAGGACGCTATCTTCCCATGTCAGAAATGTTGAATTCACTTACGAATTGGATCTAGAACAGATTATTGTTGATATCCAAGGCGGTTTATTCAAATAGGAAGAAAAGGACCCGGCCCGACTAATAGTGCTATAATTCTACACCGGTTTTCATTCACGACTGGATATTATCATCATATCTATAGATACAGCGGTTTTTGCAATAGCGGACTTTTTGTTTATATAAAATATGAATGGGGTTTATTGGTCTGCAGGTTAGTAATGGTGTGGAGTAAGAAACATCATACAAACTCTATATTGATAATGGGTAAAGACGCGGCAGCTTTTATGGTTCTTTATATGAATACTTCAAATACTTAGCCTCAAAATTATCTACCTTTTAATGTACGATTATATATCTGGACAGACTGCAGACCGCAAATCTCTTCGTATATATCTGTCATGTTCAGGAATCTCAATTCAACGAGAAAAAATATTTAGTTGCAATATGTTCCGTAAGATAACTCGGAACAATAAAGCTGAACTGGACCTTATTTGCCAAGTTAATTACAGCAAGATTCAAATCCATTTATTGTTTAACTGATGTGGTTATGGCTAGGAAGATGGTAATTTTATTACCTGCCATTTTAGCCGCCTTTACTATAGGAATATTGGGTCTCCTACTAGTCCCTTCCGAGGTTAAGAATAGAGATCTCAGTTTTCCTATAGGCACAATAAAGATCGACAATGATACTATCAAAGTAGAGGTGGCGAAATCACCTGAAGAGCGACAAAGATGGTTGATGTTTAGAGAGGATTCAATTCCTCTAGACTCGGGAATGCTGTTAGTATATGGAAAGCCAGACCTTTACGCACTATGGCTGATAAACATTCAATATAATCTTGACTTGATCTGGTTTGATGAAAATGGGCACGTAGTATATACCAAAGAAAATGCACAAATCTGCAACAACCCGTTTGATGCTTCAAAATGTACTTACAAGAATACCTCGGTGGCAAAATATGTGATAGCTGCTTCATCAGGATTCATCGCAAATCACAATATTTCATCTAATTCAAGAATGGAGATAATTTCAATTTGATGCGACCCTCCTTTGATTGTATTAATACGATTTACGGTGTGATGTTTTCATAAATCAATCGACTCATTTCGAGATCACTATCTGTCAGATTTTGGTAGATATGCAATCAGGTATTGTAAAAGGAATCACTTAGATAGACACACGCTGATAATGTAGATTGTTTAAGTGGGGCTATCCTTCTAAAAGAATACTATTCGCATACTTCAGCAATGGGAACGGACTTGTACTAAATTCCTGAATCTAATCATATATCGCACTGTTGTCATACCCGGCCTAGGTCAGTCCCATAATGAATACGTAAAAGAAAAAAATTTCCTTAGCAATCACAATGTTGTACAAGTCAATCAGGACATCCAAGGAGTCACATGGGAAGCCCGTCGCAATGCTGCTACGACATATGCGAACCCGTGATCACAAACCTCCCAGTTGAGCGAAAGCTAAGCGACAAAAACAGTTTATATGTGAAGCGCTCATAAGATGTGGATATTTTGTATGAAAAGTCTTCAGGATAAAGACATCAGGTATCTAGATCAGAATAGGTTAATGTATAGAAGCAGGACTGAATCAACTCTCGCAAAATTGCTATCTTTTTTGGATCAGGAATTTGATTATGACGTAGCATTTCCAGGAATGACTAACGGTGAACCATTAACTGTAGATTTCAAAATTAGAAATAAGTATATTGAGGTAGTTGATTCAGAGACGGATCTCCAGAAATTCAATGCTATAAAAGAGAAAAGTCCCGACGCTAACATCATTGCTTTAGGATCATCAAGATATCTTGCAAAGGTAGACGAATTAGGATCAGTCTTCGTGTACGACTCCCATGAGAATGAAACTAGCTCGATTTTTATCGAGGACCCTTCACTAGCGTTTGATTATGCACATATTCTTCCCTTAGTCCAAAGGTGCTCTATATTGCATGGACATACGTCAAATGTGATGGTAGAGATAATCGGTACGACAAGGAATAACCTTGTAATAGATTTTGGAGATGCTAAACGGATCATCAAACAGGCTTTGAATTTGATGGATCACAAGTTCTTCATTAGCAAAAAATATGTTGTAAAAGAGGACGAAAAGCACTATTTTGTTTCCTTCAAAGGTCTACAAGGGGATTTCAACTTACAGGTCCCTAAGGCAACGACATTTATGTTGTCAGGTGAGGCAACCGTTGAAAATCTTTCAACCGAAATAATACGGCTGCTTGCTCCAAAGATGCCATCCAATATCGATGCGTTGGGAGTATATATTTATGAAGGAGCCAACAAAGGTGCCCACATTATAAGCGGATTGGATAGAAAATCTTGATATGGTCTCTATATTCAGAGGCAGTTCACGACTATGATTTCTGATATCTTGATCGAATAGATGGCTTGAATAATGTGTGTTTGAACCACAGTCACCAGAATCTATTCTCTGTACTGCACAATGTGTTGCTACCATGATATAGTTCTATGTAAGTGACATGATCCCTTTTGGCTACACTTTGTTTGGAAGCAGCGAATCTCGCAATGTCATTTTCGAGTGTAGAACAAATGCATTTATAACTATCCTTCTGGGTCTTTACCTCTAGTATGGCAGAGATTGGAACCCAACGGATATTTCTGTCGCCTTCTTCCATTGCAGTAATTGGTGCGTCAGAAAAACCCGGTGTAGGAAGGGCAATATTTTCTAACATACAGAGAGGATACAAGGGAAAGATTTATCCTGTTACTCCTTCTAATCCTACCGTTTTCAATCTGAAGGCGTACAAGAGCGTGCTGGATATTCCTAATGATATCGACCTTGCAGTCATCGCGACTCCTAACAAGACTGTGCCTTCGGTTATGGAGGAAGTTGGTAAGAAAGGAATTGAAGGAGCGATAATAGTTACCGCAGGATTCAAGGAGGTTGACAGTGATGGTGCAAAACTTGAGAAAGAAGTGGGAGAGATAGGTGCTAAATACGGGACAAGAATCATTGGTCCTAATTGCTTGGGGATTATGAGTCTTTCACCAGAAAACATGATGAATGCCACTTTTCTCAAAATAACGCCTAAACATGGAGGGATTGCTTTGGTATCGCAAAGCGGCGCAATCTGTGCTGCCACGGTAGAAGATGCCATCGCACAAGGAATAGGATTTTCAAAGGTTGTTAGTATGGGAAACAAAGTTGATATGGACGAAAATGACGTGCTGGAGCTTTTAGCGTATGATATAGAAACAAGGGTAATAGTAATGTATCTGGAAGATATCCACGATGCAAGAAGATTTATGAAGATAGCAAAGAAGACAACTAAAGAATACAAAAAGCCTATCATTGTCCTTAAGTCAGGAAGAACTCCTGAAGGGGCAAAAGCAGCAATGTCGCACACGGGGGCACTAATGGGATCAGATGAAGCCTATGATGCGCTTTTTGATCAGTCAGGAGTTATTCGTGTAGATACGATGCAGAGCCTATTCGAATTCGCTACGGCATTTTCAAAACAATTGGTTCCAACTAAAGGTTCAGGAGTGGCTATAGTGTCAAATGCAGGAGGACCAGCCATAATCTCCACCGATATATGCGCTGAATTTCGGCTGAAAATGGCAGACTTATCTGCTTCCAAAGATGTAATTTCAAAGGTCATTCCCCCTCATGGATCGGCTAGAAATCCGGTTGACATAGTTGGAGATGCTGATTACAAGAGATTCGAGAAGGTATTGGTTGAATTGCTATCCAATAGTAACGTTGGCGCAATAGTAACAATGTGTACCCCATCTGCGACTTTAGACTATACTGAACTCGCAAGGACTATCGTAAATACTTCGAAAGGAACAAAGAAGACAATGCTTGCTGCCTTAATGGGTTTAGCTGAGGGTGAGGAAAACAAGAAAGTACTATCTGAAGGAGATATCCCACATTTTATGTACGCTGAACCAGCTATACAGACACTTGCTGCAATGTATAGCTTCAGAGAATGGCTCTCAAGAGAAGAAGAACTACCAAAGCACTTTGAGGTAGATGTTGACAAGGTAACAAAAATTTTCGATCACGTTAGGAGTGAAGGTCGCTCCAACCTACTGGAAGAGGAGGGGTACGAAGTTCTTCAAGCGTATGGTTTTCAAACACCAAAGAGTTACTTGGCAAAAAGCGAAGATGAATGCGCCGAGGCAGCAAGAAAGATCGGATATCCTGTGGTTATGAAGATAGTCTCTCCCCAGATCATTCATAAGTCGGATGCAGGAGGCGTCAAGGTTGGGCTTTCCAACGAGCAACAAGTTAGGAAAGGTTACAATGATATCATAGGAAACATACGAAAATACAATAAGGACGCTCTAATCAAAGGGATTTTAGTCCAAGAGATGGTAAGATCCGGTAAAGAAACTATAATCGGTACTAAACGTGATTCCTTGTTCGGTCCGTTATTGATGTTTGGTCTAGGAGGCATTTATGTAGAAGTTCTTAAAGATGTAACATTTAGAATAGCTCCTGTGACCGAAAAAGACACTATTGAGATGATCGAGTCTATAAAGTCAATTAAATTATTGAAGGGAACGAGAGGCGAAAAACCTTCTGACTTGAAAGCTTTAGCAGAAAATCTCCAAAGATTATCACAGCTGGTAACTGATTTTCCCGAAATACAAGAGTTTGATATGAATCCACTTTTAGTGTTCGGAGAAGGAAGTGGAACAAGGGCAGTAGACGTAAGAATTGGATTAACTAAAGCTTAGTTCAATCGAACAACGTTAAAGTCAGTACCACCCTAGTTTTATCTTTATTCTCAGATAAAGGAAAAGTAATGATCTGATAATCAGATATGCTTTATTCTTAGTTAGCCTTCTAATCCTCATTATTCGATATCTGATGAATGACATTCCGATGCTTTTGATTTTATTTATCTAATTTTAAATATAATGATATCGCTGAGTTGCTCCCCTTATTGCCAGCCAAATTGAGCGGCATATCCATCTGACGAGAATGATGCCGAAATTGACGGCGGTTTTGGCGGTACTAATTAACATTAATGTATAAGAGAGTAAGATTCTATTAGAACAATTTAGGGTAGAATTACTCCCTGAAATGAGGATAGTAGCAAACCCGATGACTAGAAATATTGAGGAGAGCTAGCAAGTGCCAAGAAAGCACATAAATAAGAATTGAAGAACCGCCAACTTACAATTCGGCACATCAATGAGCTAATCGATTTTGAAGGATATGCTATACAAATCTGGATTATGTTGGCAGCATTTCTGACATACAAAAAACGCACGTACGCGTACTTAATAACTTAAAGTATTGTTCATACGAACTCGTACCAGTGACTGCCACTATGTTTTAGAGTATTAAACGACTGAGGCAATGAAATATTATTCAGACCTGAATGTAGGTAAGCATTGATTCAATCGAAATAATAGAGGTAGGAATGCCATCGGTAGCAGTAATATTTGATTTGAGCCAAACCCCGGTCAGTTAGATTAATTAGAATAGACCGTGTTAATATTTTAGTAATCGAATAATTATAAGCATTAGATTGCCTAAAGTAATTATGTAATACACTACCACTACATTATACTTTGGGAGTAACTCAATTATGAACAGTTAAGGGCATGGACATGAGCCATCCAGGACGTATGAAATCTTGAATCAATCTTGAAATAGTATATATAGGCAACTGGTTGCCTGACCATTATGAGCACCGCTTGGAGAGTTCTTATCTGTGACTCAATAGATAAGATAGGGGTCGAAATATTGACGAAGGCTGGAATGATTGTTGATTACCAGCCAGAAATATCATTCGAAAAGCTCCAATCCCTGGTTAACGGATATGATGTTTTAGTTGTGAGGAGCAGGACCACTGTTTCTAAAGAGGTAATTGAAAAGGGAAATTCTCTTAAGGTCATAGCACGTGTAGGTGTCGGTCTGGACAACATTGATACCAACTATGCGAAAAGTAAGAACATTGAAGTCATAAATGCCCAAGAAGCTGCAATAAATGCAGTGTCAGAATTAGTCATAGGTTCTATGATATCATTGGCTCGCCTTATCCCCTTTGCGCATTCTGAACTGTCAAAGGGAAATTGGATCAAAAAGTCTTTGATTGGAACAGAACTGAGTGGGAAATACCTTGGCATTGTAGGTGTCGGAAATATAGGCAGAAATGTAGGACGTATTGCTAGAGCTTTGAGAATGAATATTATAGGCTATGACATTTACCCTATTAGCAGAGAATACATCAACGAGGTTGGCATGATTAACGCTGATCTAAATACACTAGTTGAAAGTTCTGATTTCATAACCATTCATGTTCCGCTGTCGTCTGACACATACCACCTCTTTGATGGTGATCTTCTTTCTCGAATGAAAAAGTCTAGCTACCTTATAAATACTTCGCGAGGAGGAATCGTGGATGAGACTGCCCTATATGATCTTTTGAAAGATCAAAAAATAGCTGGTGCAGGGCTGGATGTTTTTGAGGTCGAGCCGCCTGTTGATAAGAAATTCCTAGAAATGCCGAATGTCTTATGTACTCCTCATATTGGTGCGCAAACAAAAGAGGCACAGGAATTGGCAGCCAGAGTGATTGCTGAGAAACTCATACACAAATTCCAAGAGGCGTCAGTTTGACAATAACAAAAATGAAATTGGTCTAGGATTGCGTCCTGGAGTTAGTTTGTAGCATGATAGGTTATTAAATCAAGTCCTAAATTTTCGTATTGTAGACATTGTATTATCCGCCAATTTTATTGTAAATGCTCCTGCTTCGTCGCTAGAAATATGAGATAAATCCTCGAGAAATTTGGCCTTGTCTTTACCTCTTTCGTATACTCCTGCTGATTCCTTAATGCAAAGAGGGAATTTTTGCATCTTAAATCCATTTGAAATAAGATAACTAACAAAACTCCTATACGCGTTAATGTCATACCAATCGATTCCCCTCTCCTCGCAAAACATAATCCATACATCAATAGTGTTTTGAAAAAGTGCCTTTGAACGAAGCAGATCAAGCGCCAATGATAGATTACGATACAAGTAACGCCTCACGGATTATTGAGTTTAACTGTAG
>OBLS010000267.1_pt1 | contig 17657 bp, 14 predicted proteins | sample 1519901 | NCBI WGS metagenome assembly OBLS01 (sample SAMEA3113585, study PRJEB22503) | soil metagenome | reverse complement strand
TGGTGGGCCTGCCAGGACTTGAACCTGGGACCTCATCCTTATCAGGGATGCGCTCTAACCGCCTGAGCTACAGGCCCGGGTGACGAGGGGGCAATGTAGCACAGGGGGTGGGGGGGCATCACTCCCGTAACGTGCGGCTGTGGCCTCGGAACTCGGCGATGACGGTGGTGTCGGGGAGGCGGACGGTGACGTCGTAGATGCCGCTGCGGCCGGCGTGGTGGCGTTCGGTGGCGGTGGCGATGAGCTCGTCGTCGAGGTGGGCGGGGGCGAGGAAGGCGATGTCGCAGGCGGCGGCGACGGTGGTGGGACCGTAGGTGTTGCAGGCGAAGGCGAAAGCGGTGTCGGCGAGGAGGAAGACGTAGCCGCCGTGGCAGATGTTGTGGCCGTTGAGCATGGTGTCGCGGACGACCATGCGGGCGGTGGCCTGGCCCGGGGTGATCTGGTCGAGCTGGATGCCGAGGTGGCGGGAGGCAAGGTCGGCTTCGTACATCCTGGCGGCGGAGCGCTGGGCGAGGGCTCGGGGGTCCTCCGGCACTCGGTCTCCTCGGGGTTGGGGCTTCGGCAAACCATGATGATCCGGTTAGGCTGGAGGCGGCAGGGAGGTGGGCGCGCCCAGGGGCGGGGCGGTCATTTGGGCGAGGGGTGCGGGATGGTGCTGGCTGAGATCGAGACCGTGCTGCTGGACGAGGCGCGGGTCCAGGTCGGGGTTGCGGAGCTGGCGCGCCGGATCTCCGAGGACTACCGGGGGCGCGACCTGCTGCTCGTCGGGGTGCTGAAGGGGGCCGTGGTGTTCATGGCCGACCTGTCGCGGGCGCTGACGGTGCCGCACGAGGTGGACTTCATCGCGACCTCGTCGTACGGGTCGGCGACCGAGACCTCCGGGGTGGTGCGACTGCTCAAGGACCTCGACCGCGAGATCGAGGGGCGGCATGTGGTCCTGGTCGAGGACATCGTGGACTCGGGGCTGACGCTCGACTACCTGCTGGCCACCCTGCGGCCGCGGCGGCCGGCCTCGCTGGAGGTGTGCGCGCTGCTGCAGAAGCCGGACGAGCTGCGGGTCGAGGTGCCGGTGCGGTACAAGGCCTTCGACATCCCCAGTGTGTTCGTGGTCGGGTACGGGCTCGACTACGCCGAGCGCTACCGGAACCTGCCGTACGTCGGCACCCTGCGGCGCGAGGTATACGAGCGCAGCGGCGGCGGTTAGGGTTTGCGGATCCGACTCCGACGAAGGAGGGACGGTGGACGTCGTCACCGCGCTCGACCGGCTGCCCAAGGTCGAGCTGCACTGCCATGTCGAGGGGACGATGCGACCGGGCACGGTCGTGGAGCTCGCCGGCAAGAACGGGGTCGAGCTGCGGACCTCGGACCCGACCGAACTGTACCGGTACTCCAACCTCGACACCTTTCTGGAGATCTTCTGGCTGGTGCAGTCAACCCTCGGGAGCCGTGAGGACTGGGCCCGGCTGGCCTATGAGAGCATCGTCGACGGGGCGGCCCACGGCCTGGTCTACCGGGAGACGTTCTTCACCCCGGCGCGGCACCTGGACGCCGGGCAGGACCTGGCCGACATCGTGGCCGGGCTGGCCGAGGGGCTGGCCGCGGCCGAGGGCGAGACCGGGGTCCGGGCGATGCTGATCGCCGACATCGACCGGGCCTACGGGGCGGCGGCCGGGCTGGCCATGGTCAAGCGGCTGGTCGAGCTGCGCGAGGGCGCCAGCCCCGGGGCCGAGCGGGTCATCGGGGTCGGGCTGGACTCGACCGAGCTCGGGGTCGACCCGACCGACTTCGCCGAGGCGTTCGAGCTGGCCGGCAAGGTCGGGCTGCGGCGGACCTCGCACCAGGGGGAGGAGACGCCGCCGAGCCACATCTGGGCCGGGCTGGACGTGCTCGGGTCCGAGCGGATCGACCACGGGCTGTCGAGCCTTGAGGATCCGGAGCTGACCCGGAGGCTGGCGGGGGAGCGGATCCCGCTCACCGTCTGCCCCAACTCCAACGTGGTGATCGCCAACGCCGTGCCGCGGCTGGAGCTGCACCCCTACCGGCGGATGCGGGAGGCCGGGCTGCTGGCCACCCTCAACACCGACGACCCGGCCCTCACCGACCTCGACCTCGGCCGCGAGTACCAGTCGTGCATGGAGGCGTTCGGCTACCGGTGGGAGGACATGGTGGCGATCGCGCTGGACGGGGTCGAGGCCACCTGGCTCGACGAGAGCGACAGGCGCGAGCTCCGGGCGCGGGTCGAGCGCGGGGCCGCCGAGCTCACCCAGGAACTCGACCCGCCGCGGTGACGCGACTGTTTCACGTGGAACGCCCGACCCGGCCTAGACCCCGAGCAGGCGCTCCACCGGGTCGATCGCGAAGTAGATCAGGAACAGGAACGCGATGATCCAGAGCAGCAGGCCCGGCTCTCGCCAGCGGCCCAGGAACGCCTTGATGAGCACGTAGGCCAGGAACCCGGCCCCGATGCCGTTGGTGATGGAGAAGGTGAACGGCATCAGGACGATGGTGAGGAAGGCCGGGATGGCGATCTCGGGGTCGCCCCAGTCGATGTCGGCGACCTGCCGCATGAGCAGGAACCCGACCACGACCAGGGCCGGTGCGGCCGCCTCCTGGGGGATGACCTCGACCAACGGCGTGAGGAACACCGCGACCAGGAACAGCAGCGCGGTGACCACGCTGGCCAGGCCGGTGCGGGCGCCATCGCCGACCCCGGCGGCCGACTCCACGTAGGTGGTGTTGGACGAGGTGGAGGCGGCCCCACCGGCGGCCGCGGCGATGCTGTCCACGAACAGCACCCTGCTGACCCCGGGCAGGCGGCCGTCGCGGTCGAGCAGGCCGCCCTCGTTGGCGACGCCGATGACCGTGCCCATGGTGTCGAAGAAGTCGGAGAGCATCAGCGTGAAGATGAACAGCACGGCCACGATGACCCCGACCTGGGCGAAGCTGCCGCCGAGGCTGAAGGCGCCCAGCAGGCCGAAGTCCGGGGAGCCGACCACGCCGTCGGGGACCGCGGGGACGGTCAGGGCCCAGCCGGAGGGGTTGACGTTGCCGGCGGCGTCGACCCGGGGGCCGACGTCCACGATCGAGTTGAGGATGATCGCGAAGATGGCCGTGACCACGATGCCGATCAGGATGCCTCCCCGCACCCGGCGCACGACCAGGGCGATGGTCAGCAGCAGGCCGAAGGCGAACACCACCGTGGGCCAGCCGATCAGGCGGTTGCCGACGCCCAGCTGGACCGGGACGGTGGTGTTGGCGACGTCGGGGATGCGGCGCACGAACCCGGCGTCGACGAAGCCGATGAAGGCGATGAACAGGCCGATGCCAACGCTGATGGACTGCTTGAGGGCGAGCGGGATGACGTTCATCACCCACTCGCGCAGGCCGGTCACGACCAGCAGGGTGATCACCAGGCCCTCGATCACCACGATGCCCATGGCCGCCGGCCAGGTCATCACCGCGGCCAGCTGGAAGGCGACCACGGCGTTGAGGCCGAGCCCGGCCGCGATCGCGAACGGGTAGCGCCCGTAGACACCCATGAACAGGGTCATGGCCGCCGCCACCAGCGCCGTCGCGGTGGCCAGCTGGGCCAGGTCGAGGCGCTGGCCGTTGACGTCCTGGGCGCCGCCGAGGATCAGCGGGTTGAGGACGACGATGTAGGCCATGGTGAAGAAGGTGGCGAACCCGCCGCGGATCTCCCGCTCGATCGTGGAGCCGCGCTCGGAGATGTGGAAGTAGGCGTCCAGCCCGGAGCGGGGCGGGGTGCCTTGAGGGTCGGACCGAACGTTCGACTCGGTGGCCATCGCTGATCCCTTTCCCAGAAGGGCTGCAGGCGGGAGAAGTTGAGCGCAGCGCCTCCCCGGGTGTCAACGCGGCTGGCGGCCTGGCATTTCACCCGGCGATCCCCCAGGATTGGGACGAGCGTTCCCGTTCCGGTCAGGTGGTGAGGAGTTGGACGCAAGGACGGCCGCCTCGCTGCTGGGCAGGGTCGAGCCCTTCCAGGCGCTCGACGAGCGGGCGCGCCTCACCGTGGTCGAGCACGCCAACCGCCGGACGGTCGACAAGGGCCAGATGGTGTTCTGGCAGGACGACCCCGGCGAGGCGATGTTCGTGCTCCTCGAGGGCACGGTGAAGCTGACCGTCTGCTCTCGGGACGGCGAGCTGATCGAGCTCCACCGCCATGCCGCCCCGGCCATCTTCGGCGAGCTGGCCCTGCTGGACGGGGGGCCGCGGTCGGCCTCGGCCGAGGCCGTGGAGCGCTCGACGCTGCTGGTGGTGACCCGCCCGGAGCTGCTCCGGCTGCTGCGCAGCGACGAGCAGGTGGCCGAGGCCCTGCTGAGCACGCTGGGGGCGATGGTCCGCCGGACCACCCGCCAGATCAGCGACCTGGCCTTCCTGAGCCTGCAGGGCCGGGTCGCGGCCAAGCTGCTCGACCTGACCGAGCCGGACGGGGCCCGGACCCGCCGGGTCACCCAGGTGGAGCTGGCCACCATGGTCGGGGGGGCCAGGCAGACGGTGAACCAGGCCCTGCGGTCGCTCGAGTCGCGCGGCTACATCCGCTCGGCCGGCCGGGTGTTCGAGATCCTCGACCGCGACCAGCTGCGCCGCCTGGCCGGCGGGTAGGGGAGCGGGCCCGGCGCGGGCCGGCAACGCAAAACGTCCGCCGGGGGCGGGATGTGACCCCCGGCGGACGCCTCCCCCCGTTCGCTAGAGCCAGTCGGACCGGTGGTAGGACCGGTGGTAGACGTGGACCCGGTGGATCGGCGGAAGCGCTGCCATCAGCACGATCCCGGCGAAGACGAGCACGATGGCCGGGGTCGGGGTGGCGTCGGTGGTGGTCTCGGTGGCGGGGGTCTCGACGGCCGGGGCCTCGATGGCCCGCTCGACCGCGGCGACCTGGTCGTGCTCGAGGATCGTGGCCGCGCCGGCCGGTGCGGTCGAGGCCAGCAGGGAGAGGGCCCCGAGCATCAGGGCGGTGGCCGCGGCCAGGGCGACCAGCAGCAGGGTCAGCTTGGAGACGATGCGGATGGTCATGGTGTGTTCACTTCCTCTCGGTCACGGCCTGATGGCGTACCAGCAGTCTCGGTCCTGGCGGCAGGACCGGGCAGTCCAGGCGCCGACAGCGGAACTGTCGTCTTGCTGACGTTCCTGATGCCGGGAGGTTGCCCGGCTGGGCCACGCACGGCGTAAGCTCCGGCCGACGTGGACCTCCAGCACAGGGCCGGCGTCCTGGCACGGACCGAGCTGTTCGGTGGGATCGACGGGGCGGCGCGGCGGCGGATCGCCGAGCACGTCGCCGAGCGGGTCGTCGAACGGGGTCAGTGCGTGTTCGTGCAGGACGAGCCGGGCGACCGCATGTACGTCCTCGCCGAGGGCGCGGTGAAGCTGTTCGTCGCCTCCCGCGACGGCGGCATCGTGGAGCTGGTCCGGCACCGGCCGCCGGCCACCTTCGGCGAGGTCGCCCTGCTGGACGGGGGGCCGCGGTCGGCCTCGGCCGAGGCCGTGGAGCGCTCCACCCTGCTGGTGGTGACCCGGGCCGAGCTGCTGCGTCTGCTCCGGGCCGAGGACCAGGTGGCCGAGGCGCTGCTCCGCACCCTGGGCACGATCGTCCGCCGCACCACCCGCCAGGTCAGCGACCTGGTCTTCCTCGACCTCCAGGGGCGGATCGCCCGGCAGCTGCTGGCCCTGGCGACCGACGGCGACGGGATGGCCCGCACCCGCCGGGTCACCCAGGCCGAGCTGGCCTCGATGGTCAGCGGGGCCAGGCAGACGGTGAACCAGGCCCTGCGGTCGCTCGAGTCGCGCGGCTACATCCGGGCCGACGGCCGCAGCTTCGAGATCCTCGACCGGCGACGGCTGGAGCATCTGGCCGAGCGGTAGAAGTTTTCCGTGGATGTCAGGTAGCTGACAGCGCCGGCGCCGGGAAGGCTCTTTGATAGCGGAACGCACCGTCCAGGTGGGGAGGTCAGCTGCGCGTGCAGGCGAACGGTCACGACGATCCCGGTCAGGCGAACCAGGTGCCGCCGGTCTGCGAGTTCCTCGAGGATCTCAAGGGCCGGCGGGCCGTCGTCACCGGCGCCGCCCGGGGCATCGGCGAGGCGGTCGCCAAGTGGCTGATCATGGCCGGGGCCGACGTCACCGTGGTCGACAGGGACGCCGAGCACCTCAAGGAGTCCTTCCGCACCGAGGGCTGCCAGGTCATCGAGGCCGACCTGTACGAGGAGGACGTGGTCGGGGTGGCCGACGAGCTGACCCGCAACGGGCCGGTCGAGCTGGTGGTCAACAACGTCGGCATCACCACACCCCACCGGCTGCTCGAGATCGGCCCCTCGGAGCTCGACCTGGTGCTCGGGACCAACCTCAGAGGGCCGTGGCTGTTCACCGACCGGCTGGTGAAGGCGCTGATCGAGGACCAGACCCGGACCCCGGACCGCACGCCGCGGCCGCGCGGCTCGATCCTGTTCATCTCCTCGCTGCACGACCGGTTCGTGGCCCGCGAGGCCCACTACAGCGTCAGCAAGGCCGGGGTCGCCATGCTGGTCAAGGCGATGGCCAAGGACCTGGGCCGGCACCGGATCAGGGTGAACGCGATCTCACCCGGCTGGATCCGGACCGCGGAGGACACCAGCACCCCGGAGCAGGTGGCGAAGTACGCCCGCCTGCGCCCGCGGATCCCCGCCGGGCAGGCCGGCGTCCCCGCCGACGTCGCCCGGGTCGCCCTGTTCCTGCTCAGCGACGCCTGGTCGGGCTATGTCACCGGCCAGAACATCGCCGTGGACGGCGGGCTGTCCCTGCACAACTGGCTGGACGAGTAGCGGCCCCCGGGGCGTCAGCACCACCAGGGCCAGACCGGCGTAGACCAGCAGCCAGCGGTTGGCGGGCACGGCCACGGCCAGGGCGGCCATCGCCAGCCCGAGCACCACCCGGTGGCGCAGGCGCATGGGCACCTCCCCGGTCGCGGCCGTTCCTCCAGGTCTTCCGGCAAGCATGCCCACCACCCGGCCGCCGGAACCGTCGCCGGCCCGACCGGCCGAGTGTCAGCTTCCTGACATTTCCGCGCCGGGCGCCCGGCGCATGCCGGCCTTGAAGCCGCGGCCTGGACCGGCGACTATCTTCTTGTAGTGGTGCATCACGGTAGAGCGGGGCAATCAGCCCGACGGCCGCCCGGCCCGGGCGGCGGCTGATGGCGGACCAGCTGGTGGTGGTCGCCCTCCGCGTCGTGTTCCTGGTCTACGTGACCCTGGTCCTGCTGCACTCCACCCTTGAGCGGGTGTACGCGCTGCGGAGCCGCCGCCAGCGCCGGGCCCGAGCGGCCGCGGCCCCGGTCCCGGCCCCGGTCCGGTGGCCGGCGGTCGACGTGGTCGTCCCCGTCTTCAACGAGGACCCGTCGCTGCTGGAGGCGTGCTGCCGCTCGGTGGCCGGCCAGGACTACCCGGGGCCGCTGCGGGTCTGGCTGGTCGACGACGGCTCCAGCAACCGGGCGGCCCTGCTGGCCGTCTACGAGCGGTGGGGGGAGCGGGGCTGGGAGGTCAGGCTGCTGGACCGGAACATCGGCAAGCGGGCCGCCCAGGACGAGGCCGTCCGCCACGCGACCGGCGAGCTGGTCGTGCTGATGGACTCCGACACGGTCCTCGCCCCCGACGCCATCCGGCAGGCCGCCGCCGCCTTCGGGGACGACCAGGTGGGGGCCGTCTCGGGCAGCGTCGGGGTGCTGAACGCGCCCACCAACCTCCTCACCCGGCTGATCCACCACCGCTACCGCCTCCGCTTCCAGGTCGAGCGGCCGGCCCAGGGGTTCTTCACCTCGCTGCTGTGCTGCTCGGGGCCGTTCGCCGTCTACCGGCGGGCCCTCCTGGCCGAGCTCTGGCGGCGCTACCTGACCCAGACCTTCGGCGGCGTCCGCTGCACCAACGGGGACGACCTGCACCTGACCAACCTGGTCCTGGCCACCGGCCACCAGGTGCTGTTCGAGCCCCGGGCGATCGCCAGCACCAGCGTCCCCCGGTCGCTCGGCCAGTACCTGCGCCAGCAGCTGCGCTGGAACCGCAGCTTCTACCGGGAGCTGCGCTGGACCTTCCACGGCATCCGGTCCCGGCACCCCTACCTGGCCCTGGACGTGCTGGCCAGGGCCCTGCTGCCCCTGCTGCTGGCCGCCGCCCTCCTGCTGCTGGTGTCCGAGGGGCTGCTGGTCGGCTGGGAGCTGCTGGCCACCGACCTCAGCCTGGCCCTGGCCATGCTGTGCGTGACGGCCGCGTTCCTGCTGGTCCACGGGGCCAGCGTGCCGTTCCTGCTGCTGTACGGGCCGCTGCACGTGGTCCTGCTGGTCCCGGTCCGGGTCTATGCCCTGGTCACGCTGGCCAGCCCCCGGTGGGAGACCCGCTAGGCCAGGTCAGCTGCGGGTCCAGTCCGAGCCAGGCGACGCCCTCATCGACGCGGTTCAGCTGCGGGTGCGGGCGAGCAGCCGCCTGGCGTTGCGTTCCCCGACCTCGTTGCCCTTCCCCTGGAACAGGGCGATGGCCCGCTCCAGCTCGTGCCCGGACTCACGGCCGCGGCCGCTGAGCAGCAGGACCTCGGCCAGGTCGACGTGGGCCTCGGCCCGGGAGTCGAGCTGGTCGGTCTTGCCGGCCAGGTAGAGGGCCTCCCTGGCCAGCCGCTCGGCCTCGGCGTGCTCGCCCCGGCGGGCGATGGCGATGGCCCGGATCGAGCGCCACTTGATCTGGGCGTCGGCCTGGTCGGGGGCGGCCAGCCGCTCGCAGGTGCGGGTGATGTCCTCGGCGTCGTCGTTGCGGTTCCGCTGCAGCCGGACCCTGGCCAGCAGCGCGGCCACGTTAACCCGCGGCCCGGTGCCGCCCATCTCCTCGAGCTGGCGGTAGCCGTTGCGGAGGACCTCCTCGGCGGCGGGCAGGTCGCCGGCGAGCATGTCCACCATCGCCCGGGAGATGCAGTCGACCGCCCTCGGCAGCAGCGATCCCTCTTCCCTGGTGATGGCGGTGGCCGCCTCCACGAACCGCCGCGCCTCGTCCAGGTCGCCGCGGTGGGCGGCCACCCTGGCCAGCACCCGGTAGGCGGTCGCGGCCAGGCTGGAGACGCCACTGCGCTCGGCCTCGGCCAGCGCCTCGCGGCTGCGCCGCTCCACGACCTCCAGCGGCAGCGGCCCCCAGTACAGGGTCAGGCAGTGCATGCCGATGGCGTTGGCCTCCCAGCCCGGGTCCTTGGCCTCCCGGGCCAGCGCCCGGGCCCGCTCGGCCGCGGCCTCGGCCTGGGTCAGGCGGCCCCTGGTCCAGTCCAGGTAGGCCAGGAGGTGCCAGGCTTTGGCCAGACCCAGCCGGTCGCCGAGGCGCTCGAAGGCGGCGATGGCCAGCTCGACCTCGTCCCGGCCCTCCTGGAGGAACAGGCGGGGGTCGTGGACGGCGGTGATGCCGAGCCGGCCGATGGTGGCGTGCAGGGCCAGGCCCTCGTTGCCGACCGCCGTGGCCGACCGGGCCAGCTCCTGGTAGGCCCTGGTCGCCTCGGTGAGCTTGCCGTTGCTCTGCTGGGCCTCGGCCAGCGGGGGCAGAGCGGACAGCCGCAGCGGGTGCTCGGCCGGGAGCAGGCGGACCGCCCGGCCCAGCCAGGCCTGGACGAGCCGGGTGTCGCCGCGGACGGCGGCCCGCTGGCCGGCGACGGCGTAGCGCTCCCCGGCCCGCCTGGCCAGCTTCTTCATCTGGTCGCCGCCCGGGTCGAGCCGCCTGGCGTAGCGGTAGGCCTCGTAGAAGTGGTGGCCGACGATCTCGTCGAACTGGCTGCGCCGGTCCTCGGTCTCCCGCTCCAGCCAGTCGGCGTAGCGCTCGTGCAGCTCGGCCCGGCGGTCGTCGGGCAGCCGCTCGTAGGCCACCGTCTTGATGGTGGCGTGCCGGAACCGGTAGCCGGGGCCGCTGTTGGGCGGCAGCGGCGCCGAGGTGGGACCGTGGTCGGCCCGGATCAGGTCGAGGCGGACCAGCTCCTGGAGCCCGGTGGCGAGCTCGGCCGCCGGGGCCTCGGGGTGGAGGGCCTCGACGTCGCCGAGGTGGAACTGCTGGCCGACCACGGCCGCTGGCTCGATCACGGCCCGGCCGTGGGGGCCGAGCCGGTCCAGGCGGGCCAGCAGCAGGGCGTGGATGGAGGTCGGCACCGTCCGGCCGCGCCGGTCGGCCGCCTCCTCGGACTCGACCTTGAGCGTCCAGCGGCCGTCGACCGCCCGCAGCCGGCCCTCGTCCCTGAGGTTGGTGACCAGCTCCTCGACCAGCAACGGATTCCCTTCCGCCCACTCGTAGACGTACGCTTGGACGGCCTGGTCGACGCGACCGCCGAGCAGGTGGACGACCAGCTGCTCGCCCTCCCGCTCGGGCAGGGGGGAGAGCAGGAACGACAGCGCGTTGGCCTTGCCCCCCGGCCACTGGGCGCGGCGCGCGAACAGCTCGTCCGGCCGGGCCATGCACAGCAGCACCAGCGGCGCGTCGGCGTACTCGGCCACGTGCTCGACGGCGTCGAGCAGGATCGGGTGGGCCCACTGGAGGTCGTCGATGACCAGCACCAGCGGACGGCGGCGGGCCAGCGTCTCCAGCAGCCGCTCCAGCGCCCAGAAGGTGTCCTCGGGCAGGCCGGTGTCCTGGCCCAGGCCCAGCAGCTGGGCGATCCGCTCGGTGACCAGGTTGCCCCGCTCCACCCCGGCCAGCAGCTCGGCCAGCCGGGCCCTGGCCTGCTCGGCCGAGTCGTCGGGGGCGATCCCGGCCGCCTGGCGGACGATCTCGACCATCGGCCACAGGGTCACGCTGTCCCCGAAGGCCGGGCAGTGGCCGCGCAGGACGCTGGCCTGGTCGCCGAGGCCGGCCACGAACTCGTCGACCAGCCGCGACTTCCCGACCCCGGCCGAGCCGAGCACGCTGACCAGGTGGCAGGTCCCCTCGGCGGCGGCCCGCTCGAACAGCTGCCGCAGCAGCTCCTGCTCGCGGCCCCGCCCGATCATGGGCGCGATCGGGGGGCGGGCCCGGCCCGGGCGGTCGGGCAGCACCTCCAGCAGCCGCCAGACGTTCTGCGGCTCGGCCGCGCCCTTGACCGTCAGCGGCCCGGCCGGCTCGGCCTTGACCGCGTCGGCGACCAGCCGGTAGGTCTCCTCGCCGAGCAGGATCTCCCCGGCCCCGGCCAGCTCCTCGAACCGCTTGGCCAGGTTGACGGGCGTGCCGGTGAGCTCCTCCTCCAGGGTGCCGGCGTCGCGCACCAGCACGTTGCCGGTGTTGATGCCGAGGCGGACGTGGAACTCGAGGCCGCGCTGCTCGCGCACCTCCTTGGCCAGCTCGTCCAGGGTGGTGCGGAGCTCGCCGGCCGCCCGCACGGCCCGCAGGGCGTCGTCCTCGTGCAGCTCGGGGACGCCGAAGGCGGCCATGAAGCCGTCGCCGTGGCGCTTGCCGACGCTGGCCCCCCGGTCGCCCAGGGCCGTCCGGACGGCCTGGCCGTAGCGGTCGAGCAGCCGCTGCATGGGCAGGGGGTCGAGCTCGCGCTCCAGGTCGGTCGACTTGACCACGTCGCAGAAGACGACGGTGACGATCCGGAACTCCTGGGTCGAGGTCCGGGCGCCGACCGCCCTGCCGCACTCGGGGCAGAACTTGGCCCGGTCGACCAGGCCGTTGCCGCAGTTCGGGCATGTCGCCATGTCCAGGAGTATATGGACCATCGGGCAGGGGAACCGTCCTGTTGGTGACAGTTCCAGCAAGCGGCACGATCGTCAGGAATTCGGGTACTCCAAATGGCGCCCGCTGGCTAGGCTGTGGCGTGGCGGAGACCCAGAGCGAGGAGTGGACGGTGGCGCCGGAGCGCAAGCGGAGTGCCCGCGACTACGAGCAGGCGCTGAAGCGCCAGGAGCTGGCCGCCGGCCGGGCGCTGGTCCAGGCGCTGCCCGCCGAGGGGTCGCCGGGGACGCGGGAGCTGGCCGCGGCCAAGCGCGTGCTCACCCAGGCCCTGTTCGAGCTGCGGCGCCTCGGCCGCGACCTCGACGAGCAGATCGAGGGCCTCCGTTCCCGGCAGCCGGGCCCGGCCCGGTCAGGTCAGGGCGCTCAGAGCCGCCCCGGCCCGGCGCGGGGTGCCGGGCCGGGGGAGCTGGACCGGTTCGAGTCGGTGCGCAACGCCGTCGAGGAGGTCGCCGAGCGCTGGGAAGGTCGCCGCGACCAGCTCGGCGCCGAGCTCGACCGCCGCCAGCCCCACCAGCGGCAAGGGCAGCGCCCGGCCGAACGGCAGGGCCAAGGCCGGGGGCAGGGGGGTCGCGCAGGTCAGCCGCAGACCCGGCAGGGCGGGCAGCCGCGTGGCGACAGGGACCGCGACCGCGGCGACGGCCGGGGTCGCGATGGGGCCAGGGGCCGGGAGGGGGTCAGGAACCGGGGGGGCGCTGCTCCCGCTCGGCCAGAACGACCTCGATCCCCCCGGTCACGTCGTTCACCAGGTTGAACAGCAGGGTCAGGAGCACGGTGACGATGCTCCACACGACCACGCCGAGCAGCCCGATGAACGCGTACCAGCGGAACACGGTGCCGGCGGGGAAGCCCACCTCGATGTTGAAGTTGAGCGCGAACTCGGTCACCGACTGGAACACGCCCATGTTGACCAGCACGAACCAGATGACCGCGAACACCAGCAGGCTGATCAGCATCAGGCAGAAGTAGAAGACGACCGAGAACTTCAGCACCGACCAGGGATCGAGCCGGCGCAGGACCAGCCGCGCCCGCCGGTCGACGGCCGGCGCCATGGCGGAGGCCGCCGGGCGCGGCGGCAAGGGCCGCGTCTGCACCTGCGGGTACTGGCTGGACATTGGCTACTCCTCGTCCTTGACGACCGGTGCCACGGCGACGACCCGGCCGCTGGTTCTTGCGAGTCGCATGATGCGCACACCTTGGGTCGCCCTGCCAGCCCGGCGGACCTCGTTGACCCTTGTCCGGATGATCTGCCCGGCATCGGTGATCAGGAAGATGTCGTCCTCGTCCTGCACCACGTGGGCGCCGGCGATGAAGCCGCGGGCCTCGGTCAGCTCGGCGGTCTTGACGCCCTGGATGCCCCGGCCCTTGCGCGTGTACTGCTCCAGCGGGGTGCGCTTGCCGTAGCCGGCGTCGGTCACCACCAGCAGGTCGGCGTTCGAGCGGACCACCTCCATGGCCAGCACCTGGTCCTCGCGTCGGAGCCGCATGGCGGTCACGCCGCTGGTCTGCCTTCCCATCGGGCGCACGTGGGACTCGCTGAAGCGAACGGCCATGCCCTTGCGCGAGACGAACAGGAGGTCGTCCTCGCCCGAGGTGAGCTTGACCCCGATGAGCTCATCGTCGCCTCGCAGGTTGATCGCGATCAGTCCAACTCTCGGCGAGTCGTACTCGTTGAGAGCGGTCTTCTTGACCATGCCGTTCTTGGTGCCTAGGACGAGGAACTTACCATCGTCGTAGTCGTCCAGGTCGAGCACTGCTGCGATCTTCTCATCCGGCTGGAATGTCGCTCCTGGGACGTTGGCCACATAGGTGCCGCGGGCGTTCTTGGCCGCCTCGGGCAGCTCGTGGACCTTCACCCGGTAGACCCGGCCCTTGTTGGTGAAGAACAGCACCCAGTGGTGGGTGTTGGTGAGGGCCAGGAACTGGACGATGTCGTCCTCTTTGAGGTTGGCCCCCCGCACGCCGCGGCCGCCCCGGTTCTGGGCCCGGTAGTCGCCCAGGGCGACCCGCTTCACGTAGCCGGTCCTGGTGACGGTGACCACCACCGGCTCGGCCGCGATCAGGTCCTCGATCGACAGCTCGCCCTCGTCGGGGCGGATCTCGGTCCGCCGGGGGTCGGCGAAGCGCCGCTTGATCTCGACCAGCTCGTCCTTGACGATGCCGCGCACCTTGGAGGGGTCGTCGAGGATCGCCTGGAGCTCGGCGATCCTGGCCTGGAGCTCGGCGTACTCCTCCTGGAGCTTGCGGCGCTCCAGGGCGGCCAGCCGGCGCAGCTGCATGTCCAGGATGGCCGTGGCCTGGATCTCCGACAGCGAGTACCGCTCCATCAGCTGGGTCCGGGCGACGTCGGCCGACTCGGCGTTGCGGATGAGGTTGATGACCTCGTCCAGGTGGTCGAGGGCGATCAGCAGGCCCTCGAGGATGTGGGCCCGCTCCTTGGCCTTGCGGAGCTCGTAGCGGGTCCGGCGGACGACGACGGTGACCTGGTGGGCGATGTAGTGCGACAGCATGTCGGCCAGGTTGAGCACCCGGGGCACGCCGTCGACCAGGGCCAGCATGATCACGCCGAAGCTGTCCTGGAGCTGGGTGTGCTTGTAGAGCTGGTTGAGCACGACCTGGGGGACGGCGTCGCGGCGGCACTCGATGACCAGCCGGGTGCCTTCCTTGTTGGTCTCGTTGGCGATGTCGACGATGCCGGTGAGGCGGCCCTCGCGGACCAGGTCGCGGATGCGGATGAGCAGGCGGTCGCCGGAGACCTGGTAGGGGAGCTCGGTCACGACCAGGCGCTGGCCGCCGCGGTTGTTCTCCTCGATGCGGACCTTGGATCGGACCCGGATCGAGCCGCGCCCGGTCAGGAAGGCGTCGCGGATCCCGGCCGTGCCCATGATCGAGGCGCCGGTGGGGAAGTCGGGGCCCTTGACCCAGCGGAGCAGGTCCTCGCTGGTCAGCTGCGGGTTGTCGATCAGGGCGACGGTGGCGTCGATGACCTCGCCCAGGTTGTGGGGCGGGATCTTGGTCGCCATGCCGACGGCGATGCCCTCCGACCCGTTGGCCAGCAGGTTGGGGAACCGGGCGGGCAGGACCACCGGCTCCTGGCTCTCGTTGTCGTAGTTCGGCGTGAAGTCGACGGTGTCCTTGTCGATGTCGCGCAGCAGCTCCATGGCCAGGGCGTTCAGCCGGGCCTCGGTGTAGCGCATGGCCGCCGGCTCGTCCCCGTCGGCGGTGCCGAAGTTGCCCTGGCCGTCGATCAGGGGGTAGCGGGAGGCGAAGTCCTGCCCGAGGCGGACCATGGCGTCGTACACGGCGGTGTCGCTGTGGGGGTGGTACTTGCCCAGCACCGACCCGACGATGTACGCGGACTTGCGGCGCCCGTTCGGCGGCCGCACGCCCTCCTCGTTCGCGCCCCAGAGGATGCGCCGGTGCACCGGCTTGAGCCCGTCCCGGACGTCCGGCAGCGCCCGGGCCACGATCACGCTCATCGCGTAGTCGAGGAACGACCGCTGCATCTCCTCTTCGATCTCGATCGGCTCGATCCGTCGGGCGTCAGGCACGTTCGTTTTCCCCTTCTCCGGTGAAGCGTGGTGCGGACATCAGATGTCGAGGAACCTGACGTCCTTGGCGTTGCGCTGGATGAAGTTGCGGCGGTACTCGACGTTCTCGCCCATCAGGATGGTGAAGATCTCGTCGGCGATGGCCGCGTCCTCCAGCCCGACCTGGAGCAGGGTGCGCCGCTCCGGGTCCATGGTGGTGTCCCACAGCTCGTCGGCGTTCATCTCGCCCAGACCCTTGTAGCGCTGCGGCTTCACGTTCCGGCTCTTGGCCGGGTTGCGCTTGAACCACTGCTCGCGCTCGGCCTCGGTGTAGGCGTAGAAGACGTCATCCTCGCCACGGCCGTACTTGATCTTGTAGAGCGGCGGCTGGGCGATGTAGACGAACCCCGACTCGACCAGCCCCCGCAGGAACCGGAACAGGAAGGTCAGCAGCAGGGTCCGGATGTGGGAGCCGTCCACGTCGGCGTCGGCCATGAGCACGATCTTGTTGTAGCGGGCCTTGGTGAGGTCGAAGTCCTCGCCGATGCCGGTGCCCATGGCGGTGATGATGGACTGGATCTCGACGTTCTTGAGCGCCTGGTCCAGCCGGGCCTTCTCGACGTTCAGGATCTTGCCCCGGATGGGCAGGATGGCCTGGAAGGTGCGGTTGCGGGCCTCCTTGGCCGAGCCGCCGGCCGAGTTCCCCTCGACGATGAACAGCTCCGCCTGGCGCGGGTCGCGCGAGGAGCAGTCGGCCAGCTTGCCGGGCAGCGACGACGACTCCAGCAGCGACTTGCGCCGGGTCAGCTCGCGGGCGTTGCGGGCCGCCATCCGGGCCCGGGCCGCCTGGATGCACTTGACCACGATCGCCTTGGCCTGGGGGCCGTGCTCCTCGAACCACTCGTCGAGGGCCCGGTTGGTGGTCTGCTGGACGAACCCCTTGATGTCGGTGTTGCCGAGCTTGGTCTTGGTCTGGCCCTCGAACTGGGGCTCGCGCAGCTTCACCGAGACGATCGCGGTCAGGCCCTCGCGGACGTCGTCCCCGCTCAGGTTGGGGTCCTTCTCCTTGAGCAGGGCGCTGTTGCGCGCGTAGCGGTTGATCGTCGAGGTCAGGGCGGCCCGGAAGCCTTCCTCGTGGGTCCCGCCCTCGTGGGTGTTGATGGTGTTGGCGAAGGTCGAGACGGCGTCGTTGTAGCTCGAGTTCCACTGCATGGCGACCTCCACGAAATGGGAGTTCGCCTTGCCCTCGAAGTAGACGATCTGCGGGTGGACCGGCTCCTTGGAGGCGTTGATGTGGGCCACGAAGTCGCGGATGCCGCCGGCGTACTCGTAGACCTCCGACTTCCCCTCGTCCCGCTCGTCGACCAGGCTGATCCGCAGGCCGGCGTTGAGGAAGGCCATCTCCCGCATCCGGTTGGAGAGCGTCTCGAAGCGGAGCTCGGTCTCCTCGAAGATGTCCGGGTCGGGCCAGAAGCTCACCGTGGAGCCGTGGCCCCTGGCCTTGCCGACCCGCTCCAGCGGGGCGGTGGGCAGCCCCCGCTCGTAGCTCTGGCGGTGGCGCCAGCCGTCGCGGACGACCTCGACCTCGAGCCGCTTGGAGAGGGCGTTGACCACCGACACGCCGACGCCGTGGAGGCCGCCGGAGACCGCGTAGGAGTCGCCGCCGAACTTGCCCCCGGCGTGCAGGGTGGTCATGACCACCTCGAGCGCCGGCCGGTGCTCGACCGGGTGCTCGTCGACCGGGATGCCGCGGCCGTCGTCGGTCACCCTGACCCCGCCGTCGGCGGTCAGGGTGATGTCGATCCTCGTGCAGTAGCCGGCCAGGGCCTCGTCGACGGCATTGTCGACCACCTCGGTGACGAGGTGGTGCAGGCCCCGCAGCCCGGTCGACCCGATGTACATCCCGGGCCGCTTGCGGACCGCCTCCAGCCCTTCGAGGACGGTGATCGATTCGGCGGTGTAGCTCGTGACCATTGAACTCCTCAGTCAGCCCCGAAACAGGCACGACGCGGGCAGGCACGCCGTCCGTGCGGAACCAGACGGTGCGCAGTCGCAGTGCGCAGGGAGGGGGAAGATCCCACCGACAAGTATAGCACGAAACTCCCGCTCCCATGCCTCGTTCGCGCAGGTCAGAGGCTACATCAGCCCCGCGACAGTGCCCGTTGGCCCGACGTGGCCAGGTTGGCCACGGGTCGCGGGAGCTGTGGAAACTTCCCGGTGCCTCCCGGGTCCCTCGGCTACCCTCCCGACCGGGGCTCCCGCCACCGCCGGAGGCCTCAGCGACCTGCCCTGCTAGGTCGCCGGCCGGGTCTCAGCGACCCGGCCCGGGTCACCACCGGGCCGCAGCAGCGTGGTCCCGGTCAGCGCCGGGGGCGACCCTCGTTGGTGCGGACCTGGATTCGGCGGACGAGGCCGGGGCCGCACT
>OBLS010000266.1_pt1 | contig 17657 bp, 19 predicted proteins | sample 1519901 | NCBI WGS metagenome assembly OBLS01 (sample SAMEA3113585, study PRJEB22503) | soil metagenome | reverse complement strand
CGGCGACGACGCCGGTCGAGGTCTCGGAATGCGTGAGGAACACGACCTTGGCGCCCCCGGTCTCGGCGAGCCGTGCGGCGAGATCGTCGGCCGACGGCGACTCGCCCCACTCGTAGTCGATCGGGTCCACCTCGCAGCCGAAGCTTCCGGCCATCGCGGCCCAGCGCTCGCCGAAGTGGCCGGCCGAGACGACGACCACACGGTCGCCCGGCCGCGTGAGGTTGGAGATCGCGGACTCCATCCCGCCGGTCCCCGACGACGTGTAGAGGAGGACGTCGCCCTCGGTTCGGTACGCCTCGCCGAGTCGGCCGAACGTGCGCTGCAGAACCTCGCGGAAGTCCGAGCTGCGGTGGTGGATGATCGGCCGGCTCATCGCCTCCAGCACTTGCGGCGGGACCGGCGTCGGGCCCGGCGTGAAGAGGTAGCGCTTGTCGGCCACTGCCGTGGAGGCTAGCGCGTGGGTCGTACTACCCTCGCCCGGGATGGAAGCCTTGCTTGCGTTCGCAGCCGCCCTGCTCTCGCTGCGCCTCGCCGGGAGGCTGGCCGGCCGCTGGGGCGCACGGCGCGCGCCCGAGCTGCTCGCGTGGGCCGTGTCGCTCGCGGCCTTCGCCCTCGCCGCCGGCGCGCTGGCCTGGGGATCGGCCGCAGGGTGGAGCGGTGCCTCGTTCCGGCTCTACTACCTGTTCGGCGGCCTGCTCACCGCGCCGCTGCTCGGCGCCGGCTCGATGCTCCTCCGCGGTCACCGGTGGGTGATTCCTGTCGTCCTCGTCTACGCGGGCCTGGCCGTGGGCGCCGCGATCTCGGAACCGTTGTCGATGCCGGTGTCGGGCGACGAGATCCCCGAGGCCCAGGAGCACCTCGACTACTTCCCCCTGCGGATCCTCGCGATCGCCGGAAACGTTGCCGGCACGGCGGCAGTCTTCTGGGTTGCGATTGCCACGATCAGGCGCCGGCCGCTGGCGATGAGCCTGATCCTGGCCGGCGTCGGCATCGCCGCCGTCGGGAGTGCGGTTGCCGGGCTCGGAGTTGCGCAAACTGCGACATTTCTTGCGATATCTTCGCTTCTTCTTTACGCAGGTTTTACGATTTCCAGCGGAAAACGCGCACCTTCGTTGCCTGGGTAGGCACACCGGTCTGCTAATAATGGCGCCGTCCGGCGGCCGGAGCCGACCGGATCCAAGGAATCGACGGAGCGTACGTCGGCTCTGGAGCGCACTGCGGAACATCGCGCCCGGGCCCGAGCTCCGCACGAACGGAGGATCAGCTCGTGCCCGGAAAACTCGTTGGACTGCTCGCTGCTATCGCAATGCTGCTCGGCCTCGCGGGCGCGACCAGCGTGCCTGCGGGGCAGGCGTCGGAGCAGGTTCGCGCCATGCCTGACGGCAGGGTCGTCATCCGCAAGATCAAGCGGTACCAGCGCGCGACCTGGCGCTGGCAGCGGCTGATGGGCGTGGCCAAGACTCCAAACCGCGGCCGCTACCTCCGGACGAGAGATGTCACATTCAGGCTGGTCGTGCTGAAGCAGTGGCGCGTGCGCGCGATCCGCGCCAGAGTCAAGGCACACAACCCGCCGCACGAGCGTCACTGGCGCTGCCTCCAGCGGCACGAGGGGCCGTGGCGCGATGCCCATGATCCCTACTGGGGCGGGCTCCAGATGGATCGCTCGTTCATGCGGCAATACGCCCCGCGCCATCTCCTCCGCCGCGGCTGGGCGAACACCTGGACGCCGGTGGAGCAGATGTGGGTCGCGGAACGCGCTTTCCGGGCCGGGCGGGGCTTCTACCCCTGGCCCAACGCGGCCCGAGTCTGCGGCTTGCTCTAGGCCGTCAGACGGCACCAGAGCCGCTGGGCCACGGCGAAGAGCTCGTGGTGGCCGCGTGTCGCGCCGGCGCATGCGAAGTAGCGCCTCGAACGCCGAGGCGCTACCCCGTTTCGCCTTCTCGACGAGTCGGCTTCCTGGGATGAGGCCTCCACGTGCCCGGGTTACATCGGACGCGCGGAAACGTCACACCTGACCGCGGTCGCCCTAGCTCGGACCGCCCGACGAGAGGTGCCGCTCGAGGCTCGCGAGAACCGCCTCCCAACCGTGGGCATGGAGGCCCCGGATCTCCTCGCCCGCGAATCCACTGTGCGTGAGCGAGACCTCCGTCCCGCCGCCGGCCTCTGCGAACTCGACGGTGACGAGCGTGTTCTCGCTCCCGGACATCTCGTCAGCCTTGCTCTCCCACGACCACGTGTAGACCAGCCGCTCCGGCGGCTGGATCTCCTTGTACTCGCCGACGACGACGTGGGTCTCGTTCTTGTCCGTGTCGGTCATGGCGAGCCGGTAGCGGCCTCCCGGCCGGAGATCGACCTCGGCGGTCGGCGTCTCCCAGTGCGGGCCGGCGCGCCACCAGTCGAGAAGCACGTCCGGGTTCGTCCAGGCGTCGAACACCCGCTCCCGTGGCGCGTCGAACCGGCGGCTCATCCGGAGAACGACATCCTGAGCCTGCTGCGTCATTGGTTTGCTCCTTCCCCGCCGAGATAGCGCTCGACGGCATCGAATTTCCGCTCCCACAGCTCGCGATGGCGCTCGATCCATCGCTCCGCCTCCGTCATCGACGCACCCTCCAGGCGCAGCCGGTGCTCGCGGCCCTCGACGATCCGCCGGATCAGGCCCGCATCCTCGAGGACGCGCACGTGCTTGCTGATCGCCGGCTTGGAGAGGTCCAGCCCCTTCGAGGCTTGACCGACGGTGGCGGGCCCCTCCGCGAGCCGCGCGACGATCGTCCGCCGGGCGTGATGCGAGAGGGCGAGAAAGCTGCGATCGAGTTCCCGCGAACTGTTCACCTAAAGGTGAACTATATAGGATCCCGCCGATGGGGCGCGGCAGCAGGCCGAAGGTGCGCTGGGCACGGGATCGCCAGCGCAAGAAGAAGGGGCGCGACAAGGCGAAAGCCACATCGTCCGCCGAGAAGGCCGCGGCGCCGCGGCGCCGACGTTCCACGAGCTCCGGCTAGGTCAGCTGCGAGAACGGGCTCGGCGTCGCCTCGATCTTCGGGATCGAGAAGCGGGCGATCGCGCCGAAGTGAGGTGCCGGCTTGCAGGCCTGGGCAATGCCTGCGTCGCAGGCGACCGACAGGAAGATGAAGGCGTCCTCCAGGGAGAAGCCCCACTCGTCGACGAGCAGCCGGGCGGCCTCCTCCGAGCACTGCTCCAGCGCAGCCGGGAAGTCCTCGGCCGTCGCGTGAGCCACCCAACGGTCGGCGAGCTCGGTCACCGGCCAGCGCGCCTGCTTGCCCTTCAGGACGTCGAAGCGCACTGTGACTTCACCGGCGATCTCGACGCCCGTGAAGCAGATCTCGCCGTCTCCCATCGAGGCGTGCATGTCCCCGACGGCGAACAGCCCGCCCTCCTGCCGAACCGGGAAGTAGATCCTCGAGCCCGGTCCGTGCATGTGGTTGTCCAGGTTCCCGCCGTGCTGACCTGCCAGGCCGTTCGTCACGGTCTCGGAAGCGGTCGCGACGCCGACGACCCCGACCATCGGGCGCGCCGGGAACCGCACCCGCTCGTTCATCTCGACCATCCCGTCCTCGACCTTGAAGACGCGCGTGACCGGCGCGGACACCTTGTCGATCAGCTGGCCATAACCGGGGATCAGGGTCGCGACGCCCCAATCGATCGGTTTCACCTCGAGCACGTCCACGACCAGCGAGTCGCCCGGCTTCGCGCCCCGGACCGCGACCGGGCCGGTGGCGCTGTTCACCCGCTCGAAGTCGATCTCCGTCACCAGATCGTCCTCGCTGCGGATCTGGCCGCTGAAGCAGTCGTTGGTCTGGAAACGAACGGTCGCGCCGGCCTCGACCTCGAGCACCGGGTCGAGGTCCGGCCCGAACGCCCAGATCACGTCCTCACGTGCGACCACGTGCTCGACGTCGACTGTCATCGCCCCACCGCGTAGCCTTGCATTCCGCGCGGGCTGGCCCCGGCCTTGAGAGTCCCGTTCTCGCGCCCGACCGCGCTGACACGACCGAGCGACCAGTCCCCCGCGGCCTCGACGTCGTGCCCTCGGTCTCGAAGGTCGTCCAGGACGTCGCGCCCGAACCGCTCCTCGATCGACAGCGAGCGCAGCTCCACTTGGCGTGGATAGAAGGATGCCGGGAAGTGGTCGGTGTGGAAGTTGGGCCCGTCGATGGATGCCTGGAGGTCGAGCCCTCCATGGACATGGTTGAGGAAGACATGCAGTGACCACTGGTCCTGCTGATCCCCTCCGGGCGTCCCGAACGCCAGATACGGCTCGCCCCCTCGGAGCGCGATGGACGGCGAGAGCGTCGTGCGGGGCCGCTTCCCCGGGCCGAGCGACGCGGGTAGCCCTTCCTCGAGCCAGAACATCTGCGCCCTCGTCCCGAGCGGCCATCCCAGAGCGGGAATCACGGGCGAGCTCTGGAGCCAGCCGCCGCTCGGCGTCGCCGAGACGAGGTTGCCGAAGCGGTCCGCGACGTCTAGGTGGACGGTGTCGCCGCGCGTGGGCTCGCCGGCGCCGACAGTCACGGGCGCGTCCACCAAGGTGGGCAGCCGTCCGCCTCCCGGCCGGAGCTCACCCGAGGCCGACTCGCCGACGAGCAGGCGACGCTCGTCGCTGTACTCAGGCGAGAGCAGGTGGTCGAGTGGCACGTCGATGAAGGTCGGATCGCCGTAGAAGGCCTCGCGGTCGGCGAACGCGAGCTTCGCGCACTCGACGATCGTGTGAACGTACTCGGCCGAGCCGACGCCGAGGGCCGGCAGCTCGAACGCGGCGAGCAGGGCGAGTTGCTGCAGGAAGACCGGGCCCTGACCCCACGGTCCGGTCTTGCAGATCGTGTACCCGTGGTAGTCGAACGTGACCGGCGCCTCGACCGCCGCCTCCCAGCCCGCCAGATCCCCGCCCGCGAGAAGACCGCCGTTCTCGGTGCTGAAGCGATCGATCTCGTCGGCGACGAAACCCCGGTAGAAGGCGTCTCGCGCCCGGTCGATCCTCGCTTCCCGGCTCCCGGTGCCGGCCTCCTCGAGGATGCGCCGATAGGTGGCGGCGAGCGCCGGATTGCAAAAGTGCGTTCCCGGCTGCGGAGCCGGGAGATAGAGCTCCGCCGACGAGGGCCACGTCCGGAGCAGAGGCTCGGTCCGCTCGATCGTCGCAGTCATGCCGGGAATCACCGGATAGCCCAGCTCCGCGTACCCGATCGCCTGCTCGAGGACATCGTCGAGGCCGAGCGTGCCGAAGTCGCGGAGCAGCAGCAGCCAGCCGTCGAAGGCACCCGGGACACAGGCCGCGAGCAGCCCGGTCCCGGGAACGAGCTCGTGACCCAGCTCGCGAAAGCGCTCGATGGTCGCCGCGGCAGGGGCGGTGCCCTGGCCGCAGACGACCAGCGGCTCCCCGCGGTCGGCGCTCCACAGCACGATGGGCAGGTCGCCGCCGGGCCCGTTCAGATGCGGCTCCACGACCTGAAGCGTGAAGCCGGTCGCGACCGCGGCGTCGAAGGCGTTGCCGCCGCGTTCGAGCATCGCCATGCCGCTCGCCGCGGCGAGCCAATGGGTCGACGCGACCATCCCGAAGGTGCCGCGAAGCTCGGGGCGCGTGGTGAAGCTCAACGGTCCGGGGCTCCCGCCAGCTCCGGCGAGGGCTCGACGAGGCGCGGCGCCTCGGACCCGCGCCGGACGAGATGACACGCAACGAGATGTCCCCGGCCCGTGACATCGACGAGCGGCGGCTCCTCGTCGGTCGAGCGCGGCGCCGACTCGTGCTCCAGCGGGCACCGCGTCCGAAACCGGCACCCCGAGGGGGGCTCGATCGGGCTCGGGATGTCGCCCTCGAGCACCACGCGGCTGCGGGTGCGCTGAAGGTCGGGGTCGGGCTCGAGGGCGGCGGAGAGGAGCGCCTGCGTGTACGGATGTTTCGGCCGCGCAAAGAGCTCCTCGCGCGGAGCGACCTCGACGATCTTGCCGAGGTACATGACCGCCACGCGGTCGCACAGGTACTCGACGGTGGCGAGATCGTGGCTGATGAAGAGGCACGAGAAGCCGAGCTCGGCCCGGAGATCACGCATGAGGTTGAGGACCGAGGCCTGCACCGAGACGTCCAGGGCCGAGACGGGCTCGTCCGCGATCAGCAGGCTCGGGTTGACGCTGAGCGCGCGGGCCAGGCCGACGCGCTGACGCTGGCCGCCCGACAGCTCGTGCGGATAGCGGAACCGCAGCTCGGGCCGGAGGCCGACGGAGTCGAAGAGCTCGACGACCCGCCCTTCGAGCGCGGAGCGTCGCGCGAGCCCGTGGAGGCGGATCGGCTCCCCGACGATCTGGCCACAGGTCATCCGCGGATTGAGTGAGGAGTACGGGTCCTGGAAGACGATGTGCATCCGGCGCCGGTGCGGCCGCAGGCCGCGGCGCGACAGATGGGTGATGTCGGCCCCGTCGAGCCGGATCGTCCCCGCCGTCGGCTCGTAGAGCCGATTCACGCAGTAGCCGACCGTCGTCTTCCCACTGCCGGACTCGCCCACGAGGCCCAGGACTTCGCCGGGAGCGATCGAGAACGACACGCCGTCGACCGCGTGCACGACGCGGCCGCTGTTGGCCACTCCACGGCCGATCGTGAAGTGCTTGACGAGCCCTTCGACCTCGAGGACCGGCTGCGATCCGTCGCTCATTGCTCACCCGGATGGAAACACGCGACGGCGTGGTCTCGCCGAACCTCGCGCAGCTCCGGCACCTCCGACCAGGACTGCTCGTCCGCGCGCGGGCACCTGTCGGCGAACGCGCAGTGGCCGGGGAGCTCGGCGAGTGACGGCACCCTCCCCGGAATCTCCTGCAGCCTTCCGTTCCGCGCGGCACCTGCCCGCGGCACGGCGCCGAGCAGCCCGATCGTGTACGGGTGCTGCGGGTGGGCGAAGAGCTCGTGCACAGGCGCTTCCTCTGCCTTCCGGCCGGCGTACATCACCACCACCCGGTCGGCGAGGTCGGCGACGACACCCAGGTTGTGCGTGATCAGGACGATCGCCGTTCCGAGCCGCTCGCGGACCTCGCGCAGGAGGTCGAGGATCCCCGCCTGGATCGTCACGTCGAGCGCGGTCGTCGGCTCGTCGGCGATCAGGATCTTCGGATCGCACGCGAGCGCCATGGCGATCATGACCCTCTGACGCATGCCGCCGGAAAGCTGATGCGGGTACTCGTCGAGGCGGCGGGCCGGATCCGGGATGTGCACGAGGTCGAGGAGCTCCAGGGCCCGCGCCCGCGCCTCGCGCTTGGAGACGTTCATGTGCTCCTGGATGACCTCGTCGACCTGGCGCCCGATCCGGAACACGGGGTTGAGCGATGTCATCGGCTCCTGAAACACGAACGAGATCTGCCGGCCGCGGACCTTCCGCAGGTGCGATCTCGAGGCTCCGAGCAACTCGGTGCCGTCGAAGTTGACGCTTCCGGTGACGGTCGCGGTCTTGGGCAGCAGCCCGAGGATCGAGAGCGCCGTGACGCTCTTCCCACACCCGGACTCGCCCACGATTCCCAGCACCTGCCGGGGCTCCAAGGTCAGCGACATGCGGTCGACCGCGTGGACGGCGCCGTCGTCCGTATCGAATCGGACCGAGAGGTCCCGGACATCCAGGAGGGTCTCGATCAACGCTCGGTCTTCGGGTCGAGGACGTCACGGAGGCCATCACCCAAGAGGTTGAACGCGAGCGCGACGATCACGATCGCGAGGCCCGGGTAGACCGCCAGGCTCGGCGCCTCGTTCAGGTAGGGCTGGGCGGCGTTGAGCATCACGCCCCACGACGGGGTCGGCGGTTGGACGCCGAGACCGAGGAACGACAGGACCGCCTCGCCGATGATGGCCGCAGGGATCGTCAGCGTCGCCTGCACGAGGAGCGTGCTGGTCATGTTCGGAAGGATGTGCCGGCCGATGATGACGGCGTCGTTCGCACCGTTCGCCACGGCGGCGCGGACATAGTCCTCCTCCCGCAGCGCGAGCGTCTCACCCCGGGCGATCCTGATGAGCGGTGGGATTGCCGCGATGCCCAGCGCCAGCGTGGCGTTCAGGAGGGAAGGCCCGAGGATCGCCGCGAGGCCGACGGCGAGGATCAGGAACGGGAAGGCGAGCAGGACGTCGGTGACCCGCGCGATCACCGTGTCGAGCCAACCGCGGTAGTAGCCGGCGATGAGGCCGATCGGCACGGCCACTGCCATCGCCAGGACGGTGGCGAAGAATCCGGCCTGGATCGAGGCCCGTGCACCCCAGATGATCCGCGACAACGTGTCTCGTCCGAGGTCGTCGGTGCCGAGGAGGTGCTCGCGCGACGGGCTCGCGAGCAGCGCCTCGAAGTCCGTCTCCTCGGGCGGGTACGGCGCGACCCACTCCGCGAACACCGCCGCGAGGATCGCGCCGACGACGATCAGAAGCGACACGACGGCAGCGGGCCGACGGAGAAAGCGCCGGCGGAGGATCCTGCGACGGCGCGCGCGCGCCCCGAGCGGTCTCGCTTCGACGTAGCTCAATTGGACGTTCCCGCCACCCGGATCCGCGGGTTGATCAGGGAGTAGGCGACGTCGACGAGCAGGTTGACGATGACATACCCGACCGCAACGACGAGCACCACGCCTTGAAGGAGCGCGTAGTCGCGCTGCGCGATCGAGTCGACGGTCAGCCGCCCGAACCCCGCGATGCCGAAGATCTGCTCGGTGACGACGGCACCCGAGATCAGGGCGCCGAGCTGAAGTCCGATCACCGTCGTCACCGTGATCAGGCTGTTCCGGAGGGCGTGCCTGCCGACGATCGACCACTCGCTCAGCCCCTTGGCGCGGGCTGTCCGTACGTAGTCGGCGCCGAGCGAATCGAGCATCGCCGACCGCATCTGCCGCATCAGCACAGCCGACAGGCCGGTGCCGAGCACGATCGCCGGCATCAGCATGTGCTTGAGGTTCTCCACCGGATCCTCACGAAACGGCACGTAGCCGCTCGCGGGCAGCCAGTTCAGGTTGACCGCGAAGACGATGATCATCAGCAGGCCCAGCCAGAAGTGCGGCACGGAGAGGCCGAGGAGGGCAACTGAGGTCGCCGCGTAGTCCGAGGCCTTCCCGCGTCGTACCGCAGCGATCACTCCCGCCGTGATCCCGATCACGGTCCCGATCAGCATCGCCAGGAAGGTGAGCTCCAGCGTCAGGGGGATCCGCGTGACGATCGTTTCGGCGACAGGCAGGCCGCGCGTGTCGGTTCCAAGGTCGCCCTGGAGCGCGAGCCCGACCCAGCGCACGTACTGCACCGGAAGCGGGTCGTCGAGCCCGTACTTCTCCCGGATGTCGGCAAGAACCTTCGGATCGCGGTCCTCGGCCGCATAGGCGAGCGCGGGGTCACCCGGGATCGCGCGCACGCCGACGAAGACGAGCACGCTGGCCAGGAAGACGACGATCAGGGCGGCTCCAGCCTTGCGCAGGATGAAGGCGCCCATGACCGTCGTCTCGATTCCCTAGATCACCTGTACTCGGCGAAGTAGGCCCGAATCAGGCCGTCGCCGAACTGACGAACACCCTTGACGTTCGCGGTCACTCCGTGGCGGTTGACGGGGTGCCAGAGGTAGATCAGCGGCAGCTCCGAGCGAAGCACGCGGAAGGCGGCCCTGTACAGCGTCTTCCGAGCGTTCGTCGTCGCGGCCTTGCGAGCGTTGTCGAGCAGGAGGTCCATCCGGCCTGTCCCCCACCCGAGGTTGTTCAGCGAGCCCTTCGAGTGGACGAACTGGTAGATGTTGCCGTCCGGGTCGACGCGGCCCGACCAACCGATCGCGAACGCCTCGTAGTTGCCCTGATCCTGCCGCCGGAGCGCGGTCACGAACTCGGTCGGCGCCAGGTCGACCTGGAACCCGGCCGGCCTCGCCAGCGACTGGATCACCTGGCCGAGACGCGCGGCGACCTGGTCCGTGCCGATCATCAGCCGGACGCGGATTGGGGTGGACATGCCCGAGCTGCGAATCAGCGAGCGGGCGCGGTTGAGGTCGCGGCCCGGGCACTTGATGCTCGAGTCGTAGTAGGGGCTCGCGGGCGGCACCGGAAGACAGCCGGGAAGGACGGTTCCTCCGAACACGACCCGATTGATCACCCTCCGGTCGAGCGAGAGCTCGAACGCCTGGCGCAACGCCCTCCGGGAGGCGAGCGGGGTGCCGACGTTCTCGAACGGCTTCCCGATCCCGTTCTTGTTCCCGATGTTGATCGAGATCCCCTGGTAGCCGATCGACGTCGCCTTCAGGACGCGCAGGCTCCGGTCCCGCTGGATCGCCGGGAGGTCGGTCGAAGCGATCCGGTCGAGCACGTTGATGTCGTGCGAGCGCAGGTTTGCGGCGCGCGCGCTCGTGTCCGTGATGATCCGGAAGACGATCCGGTTCAGCTTGACCTTGCCGCGCGCGTAGTAGAACTGCGACTTGTCGAGGACGATCCGGTCGCCGGCAGTCCGGCTCGTGAACTTGAACGGACCGACGCACACGGGCGCCGATGCGAACCTCGTCCCCAGCTGCTCGAGCGCCCTCGGCGACATGATCATCCCCGCGCGGTCGGCGAGCTGGGCCAGGAGCGGCGAGAAGCGCGCGTTGAGCCGCAGTCGCACCGTGTAGTTGTTCACGACCTGGACGGCCGTGATCGGCGAGATCTCGCTGGCCCGGGCCGATCCGGACAGAGTCCTGTGCCGGTCGAGCGAGGTCTTGACCGCGGCGGCATTCAGCGGCGTTCCGTCGTTGAAGCGGATGCCGCGCCGAATCCTGATCGTCATCGTCTGCTTGTTGCCCGAAAGGCTCGGCAGCGCGGCTGCGAGCTGCGGAACGATCTGAAGCCTCGCGTTCAGGTCGTACAGCTTCTCGCACATGTGCAAGAAGACCATGCGCCCGACGAAGGTCCGCGCGAGCGTCGGATCGAGCGCGTCCGGATCTTCTGCAAGGCCGATCGTGAGCGTCCCGCCGGTACGCGACTCGGCGGCGACCGAGCCGCCGGCGCCGGTGGCGAGCAAGCCTGTCGCCACGAGTGCGACCACGGCGAGAGCGGTCCGCGACCTACGGGTGCGAATCCTGTTCATGGGTTCCCTCCTGACGCTGATGCGAGTCCATCCCCAAGTCACGCCCTGAAGCGGCGCGACTTTACCATGTGTATCCATTTGACGACTGATTGGATCCAATGTTGGTACCCTCTTTTCCGTGGACGTCGCCCTGTCGTCTCGTGCCTACTACGGACGCCTGGGGGCGATCGGACTCGCCGGTGGGCTCTTTTCCGGATTGCTCGGCGTCGGCGGCGGCGTCGTGATGGTGCCGCTCCTCGTGTTGTGGGGCGGCTACGGCCAGCGGGACGCACACGCCGTCTCGCTTGGCGCGATCATCCCGATCAGCGCCGCCGGCATGATCGCGTTCGGCGCGGCCGGCGAGGTTCGTCTGCCGGAGGCGCTGGCGCTCGCGGTGGGGTCGATCGTCGGAGCCCAGGCCGGCGCACGCCTACTTGCCCGCGCGGAGGAGCGGAAGCTCAAGCTCGCCTTCGGCGTGCTCCTGCTCCTCGTGGCAGCGTTCATGGTGGTCGGGCGCTGAGCACGCTCGGGCTCTTCGTCCTGCTGGTCGCCTTCGGAGCGGGCGCCGGCGTGCTCGCCGGGCTGCTCGGGGTCGGCGGCGGCATTCTGCTCGTACCGTTTCTCGTCCTCGTCGTGGGGATGACGCAGCACGAGGCAGAGGCCACCTCGCTGCTCGTGATCCTCCCCACCGCCGTCGCGGCCTCCGTGGCGCTGAGACGCCGGCACGTCGGCGACCTGCCGACAGCGCTCGCCGTGGGCTTCGTCGGTGCCGTCGGGGCGGTTGCCGGCGTCCTGCTTGCGCTTGCACTGGACGCCGATGTTCTGCGTCTGGTCTTTGCCGCCCTGCTCGCCTTCGTCGGGGTCCGTCTCATCGGAGACGCCCGCCCGGTTCGATGAGTGCCACCCGGTCGGCCGACTCGGTGAGCACGGTCGAACGCCTCGCGCTTGCGATCCAGTCCCAGGTGCTGAGCGGCGAGGTACCGGTTGGGACGCGTCTCCGACAGGAGGCGCTCGCCGAGGAGTTCGGCGTGAGCCGGACGCCGGTGCGCGAGGCGCTGCGCCAGCTGCAGGCGACGGGCCTCCTCGAGCTGCTCCCCAACCGCGGAGCAGTGGTTCGTGGGCCCTCGGCGAGGGAGATCCGCGAGGCCTATGAGGTGCGGGCCGAACTGGAGGGTCTCGCGGCGGAGCTCGCCGCAGAGCGGATCAGCGACAGCGACCTCCTGCGCCTGCGCGAGGCCCAGTCACTGTTCCGGAAGTCGATCACGACGCTGATCGCGCGCCGCGCGCGCCGCCGCGCGCCGTGGAAGGACGAGAGCGTCTGGGTGAAGGCGAACGACCTCTTCCACCAGGCGATCCTGGACGCCTCGGGAAACGGGCGGCTGAGCGAGACGATCGCCGACCTGCATCGACGGTTCCCCCGAGACCTCACCTGGATCGCCCTCTCGCAGAGCTCGCGGCTCCTCGAGGAGAACGTCGAACAGCACGAGGCCGTCCTCCGGGCGATCGAACGCCGTGACCCGGTCGAGGCCCGCAGAGCGATGGTCGACCACGTGCGGAGCGCGGGAGAGCTCGTCACGCTGCACTTCGAGCAGGCGGCCTCCGCGGCCGAACCCGCGGGTTAGGCGCTCAGCTTCTCGCGCAGGAGCTGGTTGACGACCTTCGGGTCGGCCTTGCCCTGCGTCTCACGCATGACCTGGCCGACGAAGAAGCCGAGCAGGCCCTCCTTCCCTCCGCGGTAGGACTCGACCTGGCCCGGGTTCGCCTCCAGGATCCGGTCGACGATCGGCTCCAGCTCCGAGGTGTCTGCGACCAGCCCATCGCCGAGATACGACTCGGCCGTGAAGCTCGGGTCACCGCTCTTCCCGAGCGCCTCGAGAAACCGATCGCGCGGGATGCGCGACCGCGCTTCGATGAGCTTCCCGAGCTCGTCCGCGTCGACCGCTCCCGGGTCGACGCCCGATGCCGCGAACTGGTTCATCAGCACGTTCGCGACCGCCCGCCGATCCCCCGGCACCCTCTCGTAGAGCGAGTCCCGCCCACTCGTGACGAGGTCCGCGGCGGTGGCGTGATCGAGCTCCTCGGCGAGACGGTGGATCCGGGGGCCCGGAAGCTCCGGGAGCTCGCCGCGGGCGAGCTCGACCAGCTCGGCCGACGGCTCGATCGGGACGAGGTCGGGCTCGGGGAAGTAGCGATAGTCCTGCGCCTCCTCCTTCGAGCGCAGCGGCGGCGCGGACTCCTTGCCCGGGTCGAAGTGCAGCGTCTCCTGCTCGACCTCGCCCCCGGCCTCGTAGACCCCGATCTGGCGCGCGACCTCGCGCTCGATCGCCCGGGCGGCGAACGCGAACGAGTTCAGGTTCTTCAGCTCGGTGCGAGTTCGAAGCTCGTCGGAGCCCTCCGGACGAACGGAGACGTTGACGTCGAACCGGAGCGACCCCTTCTCCATCTCCGCATCGGAGATCCCGAGCTCGACGACGGTCTGGCGGAGGAGCTGGAGGAACCGGCGGGCCTCGTCCGCGGAGCGGAGGTCAGGCCGCGTGACAATCTCGACCAGCGGCGTACCAGCCCGGTTGAAGTCGACGAGCGTCGCGCTCGCTCCGGAGATGCGGCCTTCTGCGGTTCCGAGGTGGACGTTCTTCGCCGCGTCCTCCTCCAGGTGCGCGCGGACGATCCCGACTTCGGTGTCGCTCTCGCCCGGAACGACGAGCCGGCCTTCCACGCACAGCGGCTCGTCGTACTGGGAGATCTGGTACGCCTTCGGATTGTCCGGATAGAAGTAGTTCTTGCGGTGGAAGATCGCCCGCTCGGCGATCCGGCAGTCGAGCGCGAGGCCGAGCTTGATCGTCCACTCGACCGCCTTCGCGTTCGGCACCGGCAAGGAGCCGGGGTACGCGAGGCAGACCGGGCAGGTTCGCGTGTTCTCCGGCTCGGAGTACGCGACCTCGCAGCGGCAGAACATCTTCGTCCGCGTCTTCAGGTGGATGTGGATCTCCAGCCCGATCACCGGCTCCCACCTCACTGGAGCCTGCCCGGGACGAAGTCGAAGGCGATCGCCCGCTCGAGCGCGTGGCCGGTGCGGAAGAGCAGGTTCTCGGAGAACTGCGGGCCGATCAGCTGGAAGCCGACCGGGAGCCCGCCCGAGAGGCCGCAGGGAATCGAGAGCCCGGGCAGGCCCGCCATGTTCGACGGGATCGTGAGGACGTCCGAGAGGTACATCGCGAGCGGGTTCTCCGCCTTTTCGCCCAACTTGAAGGCGACTGTCGGCGAGGTCGGGCTGACGAGGACGTCGAACTGCTCGAAGGCGGCTGCGTGCTCCTCGGCGATCACCGTCCGAACCCTCTGCGCCTGGCCGTAGTAGGCCTCGTAGTAGCCCGCAGAGAGCGCGTAAGCGCCCAGCATGATCCGGCGCTTCGGCTCGTCGCCGAAGCCGGCGTCGCGCGTCTTCTCGTACATCTCGCGAACGTTCGCGCCGTCGACCCGCAGCCCGTAGCGGGCGCCGTCGTACCGGGCCAGGTTCGAGGAAGCCTCGGCGGGAGCGACGAGGTAATAGCACGCGAGGCCGTATTCGACCGAGCGCGGGAGGCTCGTCTCCCCCACCTCGGCGCCGAGCTCGCGACAGAGCTCGATCGTCCGGTCGACCGCGTCCTTCACCCCCGGCTCGATGCCCTCGGCCTCGTTCAGCTCGCGCGGAACGCCGACGCGGACGCCCTTCAAGTCCTCCCGGTCGGGGATCTCGACCGGCTCGGGCAGCTCGACGGTCGTCGTGTCGCACCGATCCCGGCCCGCCACGATGCGGTAGAGCAGCGCGTTGTCGCGGACCGTCTTCGTCATCGGGCCGATCTGGTCGAGGCTCGACGCGAACGCGACGATCCCGTAGCGCGAGACGGTTCCGTACGTCGGGCGTAGGCCGACGATCCCGCAGAGCGAAGCGGGCTGCTTGACGGAGCCGCCCGTGTCGGAGCCGAGGGCCCATGGTGCGAGGCCGGCGGCGACGGCCGCGGCCGAGCCGCCAGAGGACCCACCCGGGACGCGCTCGGGATCCCACGGGTTGCGCGTCGGGCCGAACGCGGAGTTCTCGGTCGAGGAGCCCATGGCGAACTCGTCCATGTTCGTCTTGCCGAGCAGCGGGAGGCCGGCCTCGCGGCAGCGCGCCGCCACGGTCGAGTCGAAGACAGGGACGTAGCCGGAGAGGATCTTCGACCCCGCTGTCGTCTCGACGCCCTTCGTCGTGATCAGGTCCTTGAGCGCGATCGGAACCCCGGCGCCATCGGCCTCGTCCACCGTGCGCAGGTACGAATGAAGCTCGCCGTCCCGCTCGCGGATCGCGTCGAGGTAGGCGGCGTGCAGCTCCGCGCCGGAGGCCTCGCGACGTTCGACAAGCCCCATCGCGTCCTCGGCGGTCAGGCGCAGCGTGTCGAGAGTTCGGCTCATGACGTGGACTCGTCGCCGGGGTGCCCGGGGTGGTTCGAGGCAAGGACGCAGGGAGCGCCCGTATCGAATGAGATACGGGCGCGACTGAGGACGCAGCCTCGGGCCGCCCCGGGCGGCTCGGCGGCACAGCTCCGCGTCGTGAGTCGAGCTCTTGTCATGCGGGCGGCACCTTGAAGAAGCCTCCATGCCGATCCGGCGCATTCGCGAGCGCCTCGTCGACGGGAAGCGACGGCCGGGGCTCGTCCTCGGCCCACACGTTGACGAGGTCGAGGGGATGCGCCGTCGGCTCGACGCCGGAGAGGTCGAGCTCGGACACCTTGGCCACCGCCTCCAGAATCGCGCTCAGCTGGTCGGTGAACCTCTCGATCTCGTCGTCCATAAGCTCGAGCCGCGCCAGCCGCGCCACGTGGAGGACTTCGTCGCGTGTGATTGCCATCAGACCGATCCTTCCAAAAAGAAAGGCGGGCCTCTCGGCCCGCCTTTGAGTACGAAACGAGAGAGTGCCTAGACCGGCATGACGTTCGACGCCTGCAGGCCCTTGTCGCCCTGCACGACCTCGAACTGAACCTTCTGGCCCTCAGTCAGCGAGCGGTAGCCCTCCGACTGGATCGCCGAGTGATGGACGAAGACGTCGTCGCCGTCCTCACGCTCGATGAATCCGTAACCCTTCTCGTTCGAAAACCACTTCACGGTGCCCTCAGGCAATCGTTCCTCCTTCAACTACGAACGACGGCCCGGGCACCGAGCCGCCGAACAAACTGCAACAACGGGCGAAACCCTAGCAGCGCCTCAGGCGAGCGGCTTCGACCGTGTTTCGAAGTAGTGAAGCGATCGTCATCGGCCCGACGCCGCCCGGAACCGGGGTGATCAGACCGGCGACCTCGACGGCGGCCGGATCGACATCGCCCCGGAGGCCGTCGTCCGTGCGGTTCATGCCGACGTCCACGACGGTCGAGCCGGGCTTGACCATGTCCGGGGTCACCACATCCACCTGGCCGACGGCCACGACGAGGACTTCCGCCTCGCCCGTGTGGGCGCCGAGATCCGCGGTGCGCGAGTGCGTCGTCGTCACCGTCGCGTTCGCTCCGAGGAGGAGCATCGACATCGGCTTGCCGACGATCAGGCTCCTCCCCACGACCACCGCCCGTGCGCCTTCGAGCGGCACGTCGTACTCCTGCAGGAGCCGCATGATCCCGACCGGCGTCGCCGGCACGAACCGCGGCTCGCCCATGTACAGCCGGGCTGCGTTCTCGGGGTGGAAGCCGTCGACGTCCTTGCCGGGGTCGAGCCGGCGGACCGCGGCCTCCTCGTCGAGGTGGTCAGGCAAGGGCGACTGGACGAGGATCCCGTCGACGCCGTCATCGGCGTTCAGCTCCCCAACGAGGCGCTCCAACTCCTCCTGCGAGGCGTCCGCCGGCAGCCGGTGGTCGATCGAGCGGATGCCGACCTCCTGCGCCGCGTCGTGCTTGCGGCGGACGTAGATGTCCGACGCCGGATCGTCTCCGACCAGGACCGTCGCGAGGCCGACGTCGCCGAGCTGGCGCACTTCCTCGGCGATCTCGGCGCGAAGCCGCTCCGCCAGTCCCTTTCCGTCCATGAGTCGTGCTGCCACGGCGGCGAGGTTAACCTGCGGCCGTGGAGCTACGGCGCTGGCCGCGGAAGAACGACCCGGCCTCGATCGAGGCGCGGCAGGAGGCGCTGGACGGCCGGGTCGACTCCGAGGTCTTCGGCCACGACCTGACTCCGTGGGCAAAAGCGCAGGAGGCACTGACCGGCGTGTCGGTGATCCCGACCGCGGTGATCGGGCCGCTCACGATCTCGCTCGGCGAGTACGAGCTGACCGAGCCCGAGGGCGCCGTCGTCGAGCGTGGGCGCACGACCGAGGACGTCTTCGTGCCTCTGGCTCATACCGAGGGGTCGATGTCGGACTCGCTCTTCCGAGGGGCGAGAGCCGCCGGGGAGTCGGGCGGCTTCCGAACGTATGTGCTTCACGACAGAATCACCCGAGCATCCTGCTTTGTCTGCAATTCCGCGGGCGAAGCCCTGGCCCTGGCGACCTGGATCGATGACGAGGTCGATTCGATGCGCGCCTGGATCGCCGAGCTGGACGACCCGTCCGTCTCGCGCCACGCGAAGCTCCGCGAGGTGAAGACGCACGTCGTCGGCCCGATGTGCCACGTCCTCTGGCGCTGGA
>OBLS010000265.1_pt1 | contig 17659 bp, 18 predicted proteins | sample 1519901 | NCBI WGS metagenome assembly OBLS01 (sample SAMEA3113585, study PRJEB22503) | soil metagenome | reverse complement strand
AACTTCACTCACCGAAATTGCCTGCAATGAGATGGAAGTCAATGCTATTTTTTGCAGCTACTATTGCGACCTTCAATGCATTAAAGTTTGCCGGAATTATCTAGCTTCGTTGCAAATACATGAATAAGGCGCATTGACAGCCTTTAACCTGACAATATTACTAGTTTAGCATATTAGAACATTATGTTGCATCATGTGATCAATAAATGGTCGCTAATATGAAACTGGGGCCAGAAATGTGATTCATACTTCTCTTAACATTTCTCCACATCTCCATGGGAAACGGTGGCGAGGAAAACGACCAATGTAATTACTCTCGCCGCAATATCTTCGATTTAAGGGGAACTTGTGATTCTGAGAGGCTTGATTGGTATTCAGATGACTGTGTAAATGGAGCGCTAGGAACTACTGGTCAAAGTGAAGGTGACGATGAACCTTATAACAATGGTGGCAATGTAGAAATCACGTAGTGAAGGATGCGACTAGGATGACGAGTTCTATGACGAAAATGGAGGCTTCAATGGGTCAGATGTATATTGTATTGACGAATGAGGAATCGATGAGGATGATTATGATGGATAGAACCTATATTTGCTCTACTGCTAGATGTCGGAATCTTACTTTGAGCTCGTGAGTATTATTTGCTACAACATCACGATTTGCAAAATCTAGTCGAAATCGTCATCGAAATCGTCCATCATGTCTTCCCTAGTATCCATATAATCTTCGTACGGATTTTCAATATTTGGTGTCTTTGAAGTATTACATGGTTGGCTCTCGCTGCAAACCTTAGTCTGACAGGCCTGACCATCTATGCATACGGTCGAAATAGCAACGGAGGACTGGTTATTAGGCAATTGGGCGAAAGTCCTTGAATCGGAAAGATGATTTGTGTCTAGAATGAATGCAAAGGCAGCCAGAAACGTCACTATAGCAAAAACCCTTTTTCGAGCTTCCATAACTACGAGATCCTCATTTGCAGTATTTTAGAATTAAGACCAATTCAACCATATTATAGTAAAGATACATTAGCATAGTAGATCAGTATGAAAATAAATTAACTAGAACGAAATCTCATCATTGTTTTTAGCTAATAATAATATTGGAGTTTCTAGTAACCTTATCTGAAGAATCCCCCATATAGTATCAAAGACAGATCTATTACGAAGTTAAATGAACAACAACACAATTTTGGCAATCGTCTTTCTGATGGCAGGTACGTTGTTAACTACAGCAGTAACAATGCTACCAGCTGCATATGCAGGAGGAGACAATGATAATGGGGACGGAAACAAACAAAAAGTTGAAGACGGATCAGCAGGCTCAATAGCTGACTGTGACGACAACGATGTAGAACGAGCTGGATTTGAGTGCTTTGCAATAGCGGAGATAGGCGAGGATAGTTCAATGATATTAGCAGAGCTAGGCGATTCAACCACAGAGGAACAAGAATAATCTAAAGATACTATTCCCTTGGGCAAAAGCTCTGGGAGCTACAACCTCTTTTTTCACTCCTTCTGCAAAGTCTTCCTTTCGGAGTTATTTCAACAAAATAGATACAACAGATCAAATGTACATAAAAGTTGGACGTCCTTTTAAAATACGCATGGAAAAGCGGGACATCTGACTTGTACCAGAAGTAAACTTTTTGCATCGTCTAACCTGCGATTACGCCATCTCCAAATGTTGTCACAGCTTGAAACCTCCTTTGCGAGATCTCCTAAAGCCTTCTGATTGCGCCAAAGAAGATATAGAGTATGGCTATAATTTCAAATCTTCCGACAACCATATTAATTATAAGAAAAGTTTTTGATACTAAATCCAGGCTAAGAGTGGTTATTCCAGTACTTAATCCCGTGGTTGTTAGAGCAGAAACGGATTCAAAAAGTGAGTCTATAAAGTTTCGTTCAGCAAAATAGCTTAGCACTATGCCTGTGATAAATGATACCAATACAAATAAACAGATAACAAGTAACGATTCTCTAAAAGTTTTGTCCTCCCTGTGCTTTACTGCTCTACCCTCATAGTTGGAATATGACTTGTTGTATCTTGATGACACAGAAGATATTGACCTGCTCGATGCATCGATTGAAATCTTCCTCTTTGTTAGCCTCTGAGCAAAATGCAAAAGTCTGCCGACTTTAATACCGCCTGCAGTAGAAAATGCACACCCTCCAATTAACATAATTACTATCAATAGAATCCTTGATTCAAATGGAATTGAGGACATATTGATATATTGAAAACCTGAATTAGTAGATGCGCTTATTGTATGAAATGCAGAGGTAAGCCAATTTGAACGCACGACTTGTTCACTTAATAGAAGATGAAAAGCAACAATAGATATGAGCATGATGCCAAAGTACATCAATACTTCTGGCCGTAATTGTGTGGTCTTAACCTCCTTACTAAATACAGCATAATGGAACGCGAAAGGTAAAGCCGAAATTATCATCCCTGCTATGAGGACTAGCATCTCTAGGCCATTTTCGGCCGATACGTACGTGGAAGTAGGAACAAAGCCGCCACCTGTAACTGTACTAAATACTATAGCAATGGAATTAAGATTATTAATATGGCCAAGAGAATATAGTAGTAGGGTTAAAGATGCTGTATAAATCGTAAAAATGACGCTAATTGTTATGATCAGTTGTTTGGACCTAAGTAAGCCTCCACCAATCATTCCTCTCATATGTACTAGTTTCCTTTCAGGATAGAAGAGCATCACCACAAGATATACAAAACTTAGTCCACCTACCCATTGGGTATATGATCGATACAGGCCAAAACTTTGAGGTAGTTCTTCAGGTTGAGTTATCATAGAAAGGCCTGTTGTAGTAAACCCAGATGCGCTTTCGAAAAAGCTGTCGACAAAAAGTGATAATGGATCTATCTTCTCTCCAAATGGATTCACATACATATATGGAATACTACCAAAAAAACTCAGTAATACAAAGCTGCTTACTATAAGTATTGATGCCTGTTTCAGGTTTAATGGAACCTTTTCTCCATAAGCATTTAATACAAATCCAGCTGAGGACATGGAAGTTAGTCCAAGAAAAATGCCAGTCGCCGTCTCTGTTTCATTTAGCATAGTAGCCAAAAAAGCTGGAGCAAGAAGAAGGATCCCAGCAAATTGCATCACAAACCCAAGATTACCTAATATTGGCTCATAATGATATCTTATGATAGATCTGTAATTCCTAAAAGCTCTTTCTAGCACAGATGTTCTTATGGCATTAGCCAACTCCTCTTGCGTCACTAGGCCAAGGATGTGTATGTTGTCGGTAATTGGAATATGTTTAATTACGTTAATCCTCATGAGTTCAAGTGCTTGCCTTACAGTTCCATTTGCTGATAGCGTTACCACAGGGGAAGATGCTATGCTCTTTAGTAATATTTGATCAGAGTCTTCACCTTTTATGACAACTTTATCTAGTACATCACTATCAGTAACTATTCCTACAGGTTTTCCATCTTTTGTCACCATGACAATTTCTGCTTTCTGTGAATGCATCTCTCTAACAGCTCTCGCAACGTCAACATCTTCCTCCAAAAAGATAAGTCGACCATGAAGATGTGATAATATTGGCCGGTCGAGAGGATCTGCTACCATTTGCCTCTTGCTTTAGGACACCTGTCATGAAGGAATAATAAAAAGTTATCCTCAACTAACCCAAGTGATTAATGATGGTAATCCAGGCAAAGGACATGCTCACAACATAGAGCAGACATGAGCTTTGAAGTTCAGATATAACCCGGGCGAAGGTGATTAGGAGATACAACTAGATACCTATAATATTCCATACTCAGATCCTATCAGCACAGGGAGCACAGAATTAAAATCCAAAGATATTGCTCCCAAATGAGCTGCTCATCTTGATGCAGAAAAGATATCCATTTTTATGTCACCTACATGGTACAAATGGTACAGCGTGAAATATACCTCGAGATGCGTCGTTGGAGAAGCATATTGTCATTATTCAATGTATGTGTTCAACTGTCGTGGATGTATTTGTTGAATTGGCATAGGAAGCTAGAACAAAATAAAAGAAGGTTAGTCATGCATTAGAAGGAAACATATAAGGAATGACCGTAACGAACCATCATTTAGACTAGACTCATTTTCTTTAGTTTCTCTCGAGCTACTCTTTCCCACCATAAATCCAGCAAATTGCATAGGCTCGCAATCATGAACGTTGTATAGATAAAGTTTAATCCGTGTGCTATCTAAATATTGAATAGAGCAATTTCGTGAGCCTTAGATATGGGAATTCCTGAGAAGATAAAAGCGATTCAAGACGAAATTCATAAGACACAGATAAACAAAGCCACAGAATTTCACATAGGGCTGCTTAAAGCAAAAATTGCTCGTCTTAGGCGAGAAATGGATGAAAACACTCACGGGAAAATAGTGTCTACAGGAGGTGCTAGCGCCGGTTTCGATGTTAGGAAGGCAGGAGATGCCACTGTTGTACTAATAGGGTTGCCTAGTGTCGGCAAATCTACACTTTTAAATGCACTGACGAATGCCAAATCTCGCGTAGCATCATATCAGTTCACGACACTAACAGCGGTACCCGGGATGATGGATTATTCTGGCTCAAAGATCCAGATCCTGGATATGCCTGGGATTATAGAAGGAGCTGCCTCAGGAAAAGGACTTGGCAAGAGAGTTCTCTCCGTTGCACGGTCTGCAGATCTGGTGCTGATGATTCTTGATGTCTTTCAACCTCACCATTTCTCCCTTTTGAAAAAAGAGCTGTCCGAAATCGGTATAAAGATAGACCGGAAACCACCAAACGTGGTATTAGAAAAAGCCTCAGTCGGGGGGGTTTCAGTTAGTACGCAAGTTCCTATAGCCGTATCGGAAAGACTAATTAAGGAAATTCTGCATGAGTACGGGATACACAATGGCCGTATAATAATAAGAGAACCTGGCTTGACGGACGATCAATTGATCGACATCCTATTAGGCAATAGAATATACATTCCCTCTTTGACTGTTCTGAACAAAATAGACTTGGTGAATCAGGGTTTTCTCAAAGAAGTTCAGTCTAAAATCGGAAATAACTTTATTCCCATATCCGCAGATGCAAATATCAACATCAGTGCTTTAAAGCAAGCGATATACCAGCGACTAGACCTCATAAGAATTTATTTACGTACAAAGACGGGGGAAACAGACTATGAAGAACCGTTGATAATTCGTAACGGGAGCAGCGTCGCAACAGTTTGTAATAAAATACACCGAAAAATGACAAGGGACTTTAAATACGCCCAGGTCTGGGGAAGAAGTGCCAAGTTTGGCGGTCAAAAAGTTGGGCTGGATCACACACTGGTGGACCAAGATGTTCTAACTATTACTAAAAAAGTAAGCGCGTTCTAGTTTCAATTTTGGTAGTGAAAATAGGTGCTCAATTGCTATATTTGAGAATTCAGATGACGTGAATTTTAAATGTCATATGAAGCCAAATATTGTTCTGATATGGTAATTCAAAGATAACGTAATAGTCATACAGATGCTTCTTAACAGTCATGAGATCATAATGAAGTAGTTGTCGTATTGTCCTGGTTATGAGAAGATGTTAACCCGGACACTTAGCCCGCCGGCACCACAACTTATTCCTTTATCTTCATCCACGCTAAAACCCTCGGTCCGGTGATTTTTTATTATTATTTGTTATCTGTCTCTTCGGAAGGCGCTTGCTGTGATTGATTATTCTTATTTCTATCGTTTTTCCTTTTGCCAATCTGAGTAATCACCATCAATGCAATAATTGCCGCGATTATAATATAATTTACAGGAGGGCTAAGGATCTTGGTAACAACTCCTGCACCTGGAATTACGTATGCAACTTTTCCGATATAATCATCTTCTCTAATTGGAAAATCAGTTCCAGGAATGGATCCGTCGTTAGCGTCGCCCTTTGTCCTAATAATTTGGTGATTTCCCTCCAAATCGTCGAAGATTTCTGCGACTCTGTGAACTATTACCCTGTCAGCTCCGTCAGGTCTGTCGAATACAATGATATCTCCTACCTTGAGATCCTTGAAAGAATCACCATCTCTAACTACCAATATATCATTTACATTCAAATTTGGAACCATGCTTCCACTGGATACTACATAGAAGGGGTTACCAGTATCAAAAACAAAACGAAGTCCAAGCCAAATAATGGCAACACCAATTACGACAATCACCACGTCTTTTATAATGCTTGGTATCCTTGACTCATTCTTCTTCAGCAAGTTTAATCTTTCATTTATGCCAGTTTCGTTAGATAAACCTTTAGTTTAGTCAAGTTGACCTTTTTACATATATGTTTCTAGATAACAACAAAAAAACAATTTTTGATTGACTGAGGGAGAGATCGGAATTCTGGATATTCTGTGTTCACATTTTAGGAAATATTGTGATTTTGGAAATAGTACAACTTTTTTTTGGCAGCTCAGTCAAATGCCTTTTCCTCATCTTTATGATATAAATCAGGATTAACTCTGAGTCTTCATAGCTGCCTACTATTCTTATGTTTTTTGATATTTAATACATATTCATCGATAGCCCGGTTAGCAAGCAAATCCGCTTCCCTGTTAAAATCTCGTGGAATGTGTCGATAGCATACTGACTTGAAATACTTCTCCAAATTATTGATTTCTCTAAATATAATCTTTAACTGTTTTGATCTCACTTTATAGGAATGATTTCTCTGTTTAACAACAAGCTCACTATCTGAGAGAATGGTTATGTCATCGTCTTTCATAGTTGACGCTATTTTTAGAGCCTTTTTGAGAGCCATGTATTCTGCGAGGTTGTTAGTTGTGCTTCCTACAAAATCTTTGTATTCTGCGACCTTTTGTCCCCCTCTTGATATGACTATTCCGATTCCAGATAGACCAGGGTTGCCTCGGCTCGCTCCATCGATGTTTATCCTTAGCAAGTCCTTAACGCATTCTTAAAAACTGTCTTATAAAAGATATTGAATTTGGATGAATGAACATAAATGGGTGCCAACGCATAGTGTACATCTTATGTCGAGAGACAGTGCTGTGTCCATAGATAGAGCCACACATTGAATGAAAAAATTGAATTGAATTGAAATCAGGTTAAGTTATTTCGACAATTAAGGCATTGCTGCAAAGCGAATACCAGCATATTGTTTTTTCATGCATCTAACCTTACTTCCCAACTAAGCAGTCGCTAAAGCAAATATATAGACAGTAAATAGACAGTTAAATAACAATACTAAATCTGTGTGACAGTGAATGCCAAAACGAAAAACGAAGGAAGAAAAGCCTAGAAAAAAGGTGAGCAAGAAGCAGATATTGATACCGCCTATAGCAATAGGAGCAGCTACATTAGCCGGGATGCTTATAATGCAACTAATTCCTCCACCACCTGTATTAGGAATCTGTTTGAAGGCTCACAACGTTGACACTTTTAACGTTCATCCCACAGTTGAAGTTGTGGTGGACGGAGAACCGAAGTTGCTGCCAGGTGATGTTGGAAGACAACCTAAGGATGGCAAAGAATGTCTCAAGGTTATACATACCGATGAGATAGGTAATAAGCTGCATATTCAATATGTCAGACCGGTGAGGCTTACAATGGGAGACTTTCTCAAAGTATATTCGATGGCCAATGAGACTATTTCCGTGTTTGATAATACAACTGGCGTTCCAGCAGAGCAGCTAATTGACCTTGGAGAATATAATCCCAGATATTCATATTATTCAGAGAAAAAGGAATTTACCACTGTATCAAATGCATCAGCAATGCCTCCTTTTACAGATGACATGGTCATAAGATTTGAGTTAATACCCAAATAGATAAATTATAGACCAAGATTTTTGCCCTTTATCTGATTTTACTTGACTAGAAATAAACCAACAGCAGCCGTTATAAAAGGTGATGGCACTGGGCCTGAACTTGTCCAAGCAATGATGGAGGTACTCAAGGAATGCAATTCTAGAATCGAATTGATTACTTGTGATGCAGGATCTGAATGGTGGGAGAAAGAAGGAGGAAATTCATATATTTCTCCAGAGGTTTGGAGTCTTCTTGAAAATAGTGATGCATGCTTTAAAGGCCCGACTACTACAATCCCAAATCCTAATGCTCCAAGGAGTGTTGCAGTAAGCATTAGGCAAAAGTTCGAACTTTATGCAAATGTCAGGCCGATCAAGACATATAGGAATTCTCCTCGCCAAATAAATTTTGTATGCGTTAGAGAGGCTACAGAGGGTCTCTATGCAGGGATAGAGTTTAAAACAAGTGATGAATCGGCAATTGCAATCCGAAAAATTACTAAGAAAGGCTGTGAAAGAGTTGCCCTCAAAGGCTTTGAAGTCGCAAAAAGCAGAGGCTTTCATAAAGTATATGCAGTTACAAAAAGAAACATTCTCAAAGAAACAGATGGAATATTTTGGGAAGCTGTCACTAACACTAACAAACAATTTACCAACATAGAAGTCGAAGAATATTACATAGACAACATGACCCAACAGATAGTAAAAAATCCCGAGAGATTTAATGACAGCGTGATTCTTAGTACTAATCTGTTTATGGATATAGTATCGGAATGCGCATCAGGACATGTAGGATCTATAGGAAACGTGTACTCGGGGAATTATGGGGACACTTTTGCTATGTTCGAACCAGCACACGGCAGCGCGCCGAAATATGCCAACAAGAATAAGGTAAATCCCGTCGCTGCTATCTTGTCCGGTGCTTGGATGGCTGAGTACCTCGGCGAGAACGACATTTCAGAGGCCATCTTTAGAGCAACGGACCAGGTTATTAATGAAAACAAATACGTGACGTATGACCTTGGAGGTAATGCTACCCTTAGTGAAATGACAGCCAAGATAGCCCAGTTGAGCGCAAGCAGCTTAAAGAAATAAAAAGGATTCCTGAGTCGTGTTACTATGTATTTCAAAACCTGATCTCTACTACTGATAAGGTCTCAAAAAATAGCCTCTTTTCAACTATTTTTTTCATACTTAGGTTGAATAGATGCGATAATGCATGAAGCTGAGAAGTATCGGACAAATTTGAAACAATTATCAACAGGCTGCCTTCTCTCTTCAAAGCCCTCAGGGAAGACCTGATTATATTTATTGTTACTTCAATTCCGCTTTCCCCTCCATATATTGCTCTATCATAAACTCTTCTACCCTCATTGTTATAATCATCTGGCAAGTATGGAGGATTGCTTACTATCAAGTCAAAGGTATTGCTCCTAAATGCAGAGGCAGCATCTGCACACACTAATTCAAATCTCTTGTCATTTTTTGACATTTTTTCACTATCCTCTGAAGTATGACTAACAGCATCTTTCTTGCAATTCCTTAGCATTTCAAAAACTAGGTCGGTCCCTATTACATATTCGAAATTTTCACATAATGCATGCGTAATAATTCCCGATCCAGCTCCAATATCTAATGCCAAATTTCCACTATAATCTTTCAAGCAATTGGCTAAGAGAACAGAATCGTCGGAGGGTAAATACAACTACGATGATATTGTTATCATAAGGGCCCATAGATAAATGATCTTTGTCATGATCTGTAATAACAAATCATTTTGGTTAGGATTACTATTTGCCGGGGTTAATGACACTTTTACCTAACTATCTAACCTTTTCTGCCCTTTTTCTTTTTTTATATATTGGCACTTTTTCACTGACTTTTTCATTTTTTGGTTATTGATTGAGCTAGGACCACCAACTCCTCTGGAGCCAGCTCGTCAATTCTTTTGTCATTCCAATTGTGATAACAAAATTCTTTTCTTCCAAGAGCTTTTAGTACCGAGGCGGCCTTTTTGTTTCTACGTGAGAAAATATAATTTATGTTATTGAGGGTCTGCATGATTAAATGATTCTCTCCTTTGGGTGTCAATCTGACCACCTGCGATTTAACTCGAGGTTGAGGTGTAAATGATGTTCTGTTTACTTCAAAGAGATTCTCTATTCTAAAACAATATTGCCCTATGACAGATATAGAACGATAATTAGCTTCTCCTGCTCTTGCTTGTAATTTGTCAACAAATTCTCTTTGGAGCATGATTATTGCCCTGTTGAACTTCTTTAGTGCTAACCACTCAATGGCATCCTTACTCCTAGAATATGGCAAATTCGATACAAATACATCAAACTCAAAACCGCTGCTCTTAAAAATATCTGAGTGCATCAGCAATAGATTAGAAAAGCCAGAAAGGTAATTCAATGCTCGTAAATATAAAGCCATATCTGTCTCAAAAGATATTACTCTCTTTGCGTGCTTACAAAGTTCTTGAGTTAGTATACCCTCACCGGTACCCACTTCGCATACTACTTCCTCTCGGCTTATTTGAGATGACTCGATAATTTCTCTTAGAACTCTTTTATCAGCCAAATAATGTTGGCCAAAAGCGCGTGTTTTGGACCATCTCATTCGTACGTCTTATGTTTCATTTTCTAACAAACAAATTCATTCTTGCTTGCCCGGCTATTTCCTCTACGATGCGTTTTACTATTAACTTGGATGGATCCCTGAGCCCTACTCTGGCTTGAAGATCCGCAAAAGAATCAAACTTTCTCTTCTCACGTTCCTTTATTATTGTCAGCATGTAGGTTTTACCGATGCCGGGAATTAGTTCCAACGCATGGATTCTCGGTGTTACTGGCTGCGCATTATTAATATGATCTACAAATCTTTTTTGGTTCTGCAGTACTATTTTTTCAACAATGGATGGAAGGTCGTTTTTTGCAGATTGTGATATATCCTCATATTCAAGTCTTCCTAAAACGCTGATGACCTTATCACGGCCTTCTCGTCCAATATATACGCGCTCCCCCACTTCAAAATTCATATTCTGGACGCCAAGTAATTCAAGTAAAGTTAAATGTTCTTCCCCGATACCCTGGACAATCAGCCCTTCTCTTCCTCTGACCGTACTTGATTTGCCTCTTTGAGTGTAATCTAATACATACGCATATTCTTCGTATTTCCTGGGAGGTTGTTGCATATCGGGGGAGTAGTTGGAAGAAGTAGTGTTGAAACCGGTACCCCTACCACGGTAGCTAGAATATGAGGGTGGTGCTGACAATACCAGTCTTCCTGCATTAATATACTAATTATCTTTTTATTTAACTTTCATTAGGGAGTTTCAGGATATTCAGCATCTTTTCTAGAGTCTCTGTCAATATTAGCTTTTTCCAGCCATATGTAAATGCTCTGAGTTCTTCTATAGACGTAGGCATTATATTTATAATCTCTATCGCTTCTTCTGGTTTTAGTTCACACTCTTCTACGAGACGCTTTACCATTTTCTCAGCAAGCTCTGAGTCTGTCTTTGCAAATTTTCGAACATAATCGTAGGTCCACCTCTGGATTTGGTCCATCTCATCAGGCTTTATCGCCTCCAGCACCTTCTTAACCTGTGGAAGTGTGATAACTTCTTTTTTTATTATATCGGTCAATTCTTAGCCTCTTCTCCTGCCTCGATATCTTTCACGGTTCCTTGAGTAAGTGGCTTAACGTGATCAAATTTTACTTGCAGGATCTTTTGTTTTTCCCCCATCATCACAGATATCTTTAGAATTCTCCTGCCAACTTCTTTCACGACACCCATCCTGCCTTGAAATCTTCTGTGAGGGGTGGTTGTATGTTCTCTGGAATCAATATCTATTACAACTTTATCGCCTACGTGATAATCCACAAGCAGGTAGGATATTCCTCTGAGCACATTTCTCTTTGTCAGAACTGTTCGTGATTTTCTTCTTGTCCCATGGGAACTAGGCATAAAGAAGTGACTATTTTAGCCTTAATTTAATATTATCTGCATCGGCGGCTTGCCAATATGTTATAATTCTATTGTTAGACTGGATCTTCGACTCCACTTTCAGCTAAGGTAAAAAGCACTTCCCTTTCGGGGTGATAAGGACTGTCAACCATCCTGGCTATCCTATTTTTACCAGATCGTTTGAGATAGACTCTGTATGTGCTTGTATGTGCTACCACATGCCCTCCAATGGGCCTTAAAGCATCTCCAAAGATCGAATCAGGAGAGGACTGAATCTGATTGGTTGCCACAACAGCAACACCATAGGTCTCGGATATTCTGAGTAGCAAATGCATGAACTTGTTTAGCTTCTGTTGTCTTTCCGATAAAGTTGCTCGTCCCAGGAATTCTGCTCTGTAATGGGCAACGGCAGAATCTACTATAACTAATTTAATGCCATTTGCGTCAATTACGGGCCCCGTTTGTTCAATTATTAGTTCTTGATGTGCGCTATTGTATGCCTTGGCCACTAGGATATTGTCAAGTATTCCGTCCGGATCCAAATTCCTTGCCTGCGCTATCGATACTATTCTTTCAGGCCGAAAAGTATTTTCTGTATCAATGTATAGCGCCCCAGACTTCAGGCCCCCCTGTGGTTTGTCTAGGTTGACGACTACACAGAGAGTATGACAAATTTGGGTTTTACCTGTACCGTACTCACCATAAATTTCAGTAATTGCTCTTGTCTCTATTCCTCCGCCAAAAAGATCATCAAGATTCTTGGAGCCAGTAGATATGCGCTCTTCATTTTTTCTTTTTTCATAAAGAGTGGTTGCTTTGGTAAAGCTCTTCTCAATAATTCCAATCTCTTCCAGCTTCGATCTTGCCTTGTTGCACAAATGAACTGACTTATCCATTTGCATGCCTGTCGCCTCAGAGACATCGACAGGTCCTCTTACTATCAGATCTTTTATTGATTTGAATCCTGCTTTTTCAAGATAGCCTTTCGTAGTAGGCCCAATATCTTCAAGAGAATCCAGCGTCAGTTCGCTACTTTCTGAGTAATTGTGTCTCTCCCCAGGCGCATCGTCGTCAGCTTCTTCCAATAATAATATCCACATATCATGGCTAATAATTAGCTTTTAGCCTTAATGCCACATTCTGTGATTGAAGTATATTGAATTGAAGACACTTTGTCTGCTAGTCAGACAAAGACTTGCATATTTTAGAGCGCTTGGTTTCTCATTCTCCATGAATTACCATCCTGTCATGAGCACGGTGCGTTATTCTTATTTTGTTTAGCTTAGGATTAGTGATAGAAATTGATTCTCCAATAGTGCTCTCCCTTTGTGTGCCTGTAACAAATAAATAATGAAAATCATGTCTTTTAGTTATCTCATTTTGGGTGTCATTAATGATAATTGACTTGAACCTTTACCATAAAAAGGCAGTGATCATAGGCGGGGGACTCGAAGGTGGTAGAAAGGTTCGTGGATTATTAGGTCAGAATTGTTATATCACTGTGATAAGTGACCATTTTGATACGTACCTGTCTGACCTAGCGAGTAAAGGCCAAATAGAAATTATAAAAGCAAAGGTGGATGACATCGCCATACTAGATGACTATAATGGCAGTCTATTTCTATTGCTTGCGTGCACAGATGACAGATTTCTTAACAGAAAGCTCGTTGAGAAAGGTCGTTCCATGGGCGCATTCGTATATTCCGTTGACGACCCTTCACACAGCGATTTCTCCTACGCATCTATAATTAATATAGAAGGAGTGATGCAAGTTGCTATATCTACTTCTGGAAAGAGCCCTATCATGGCTCGCCAGGTTAGGATTAAAGCAGAGAGGGTGTTGAAGAGGGTAATAAAAAAAACAGATATCGAGAATACGCGGTTGCAGGAGTTTGCACGAAATGCCGCAAAATCAAAAATAAACTCGGTAGAAGACCGAAAAAAGTTTCTCTATTCATTAATCAATGATAAATACATCCAAAACCTTATCAGGGATGACCGAATTGAGGATGCAAAAAGTTCAACAATCGAGCTACTAGAAAAATGGGGAGAACAGAGTACTTGACACAATATGCCGCTTCTGCCATTGCCGATAGTATACACATAGTCAATGCAAAAGTGACCTACAGAAATGCACCAATCCATCTACTAGAAAAATTTGCGTTCTCCGATATTAATCGCGCTTACAATACTTTTATGGACAAATCTGGACTAAAGGAATGTATCATTTTACAGACTTGTAACAGAGTAGAAGTCTTTGGTGCGTCTAGAACTCCAAGCCCGAACAAATTAGTTCAGGCGTGGGCTTCTGCAGTCAATCTGGAGGAGAGTGAATTTGAGAATGTCGTTGAGACTGGCAGTGATAAAGAGGTAATGTTGCATCTCTTGAAACTTGCGGCCGGCTTAGACTCATTAGTTATAGGCGAAGATCAAATACTTGGCCAGGTGAAAAGGGCGTTTGAATTTTCTCGTACTAAACGGTACATTGGCCCTCATCTCTCAATCCTATTTGAAAGAGCTATCAAGGTAGGGAGCAGGGTAAGAGCAGATACAGCATTAAACAAAGGAAGTGTCTCAATCGGATCCATGGCAGTAAACCTAGCCAGCGAATACTTTGATGATCTGAAAACAAAGAGAATTCTGCTTATAGGATCGGGAGAAGGTGCCAGTCTTATAGCTAAATCTCTTAGATTACGGAACATTGATTTTATGGTTACAAGCAGAACCTTTGAAAGAGCTAAATCATTCGCAGATGCCATGTCAGGAAAACCAATTCCATTTGAAGAGGCCCTTAAAAAGTTCCATTCAGTTGATTTAATGTTTCTATCTACTATCGCCCCCTACTATCTGGTCACATATGAGAGAATACATAAGGCTATGAAAAGACGAAAAAAAGCTCTTATGATATTTGATCTCTCCAATCCCAGAACGGTAGAAGAAAAGGTCGCCTCGGTAAAGAAGGTAAAACTAATCAATATGGATCAGATTGCAGAGATTGTTGAAAAAAATATTCGTTCTCGTAAGAATGAAATTCAATCCGCAGAAAAGATTATTGATACAGAGATGAAATCTGTCGATATCCTGCTGAAGAGAAAGAGAGTTGAGCCTATGGTAGTTTCTATTTTTAAGAATGTTAACGAAATCCGCGACCGTGAGCTGAAAAAGGCATTTTATATGCTCAGGGACAAAATAGGGCCAAGCGAAGCAAAAGTGGTTGAACAACTTTCGCACGCCATAGTAGAAGGTGTGTTGTCTGCTCCCATGAATAACCTTAGAAAAGAAATCGAATTAGGAATGACTGATCAAGAGGAAATAATGAAAGTTATAACAAAGTTGTTCAAGTATGAAGATAAACAATAATAATAATAGTACTAGCAGCAAAAAGTATCGTATTTACCAGTCTCCCGCTTTTCCTATTGTCAGGCTAAGGCGGCTGAGAAAGAGCCCCGCAATAAGAGATCTTTTGCAAGAAACCCACCTCTCTGTCACAGATCTAATATCTCCTATATTCGTGCAAGAAGGAATTACAACGCCACAATCAATTATGTCAATGCCAGATATTCAGAGAATACCTTTAGCTTCTCTGGTCGATATAGTGGATAAAATTGTAAAGTCTGGTATTAAAGCATTGATACTGTTTGGTATTCCGCGTCTTAAGGACAAAAACGCTCGGTCCGCATACAATGATGACGGTATTGTGCAGCAGTCAGTGGAAATCATAAGAAAGCATTTCTCCGATAAAATAGTCATCATTACAGACGTATGTCTGTGTCAGTACACTACAGAAGGGCATTGTGGAATACTGTTAAGGAAAAAGATAGACAATGACGAGAGCATTAAAATTCTAGCTAAAGTCGCTGTCAGCCATGCTCATGCAGGGGCAGATATTGTAGCTCCTTCTGCTATGATGGATGGACAGGTAGCCGCAATAAGGACCTCTCTTGACGAGACGGGATTTAAGGATGTCGCTATTATGGGATATTCTGCAAAGCATGCGTCACCGATGTACGCCCCTTTCAGAGATGCGGCACATTCCAGCCCACTATTTGGGGACAGAAAGGCGTACCAGATGCCATTTACCAATCCCAGGGAAGCGCTGCGTGAAATACAAGCCGATATCAATGAGGGGGTGGATATAGTGATGATCAAACCGGCACTACCATATCTCGATCTCATATACCAAGCTAGAAAGTATACTAACTTGCCAATTTGTGCTTACAGCGTATCCGGAGAGTATGCTTTAATCAAGGCTGCATCTGATGAAGGCTGGATTGATGAAGCAGCCGTTGTCACGGAACTCTTAACGTCGGTCAAGAGGGCTGGTGCAGATATGATTATTACCTATCATGCTCTGAAAATGGCTGAAATATTGAATAGATAAGAACGTAAGCAATATCTGGCGCAATAATTTTGTTCTATAAGAATCTTTCTTTCAATATGAAGTTTTTACCATGAAAACCCGCAATACAAAGTAAATTTCACCGTAATGATAATATTGAAGGAAAATCTCCTCACTAAAGTTTGAACTTAGAAACCATTATTATGGTGGTAATTACCAGTTTTTGGTTCTCTACCATTCCTGTTGCATTCTTGACGTTGACCAGATTACTCCGTAATAGGAGAATTTTTGTTGAAACCGACCTCAGGCGCATTCATAACGACCCAGAAATAATCTTCCAGATTACAACAAGGTCTGCCACCAGAACTCCTGTAGTTATTAGGGGAGTTGAGTCCATAGTTGAGTCATGTCAAAAGGTAAATTATGACAGCTATGAGATTTCAGTAGTTACGGACGATGAGAAAGACAAAGATACGCTCTCTAATCACAAGTGCGAGGTGATTGTAGTTGAAAAAGGATATTCTACCAACGCAATAAAGAAAGGGAGAGCCTTGCAATATGCAGTAGAATTTCGAAGCAAATGTGCAAAGAACAGCTCCAGGCAATGGATATTTCATATGGATGATGAAAGCTGTGTTACAACCCAAACAGTTCTTTCACTTTTAAAATTCATTCGAAGCGCAGGTTCTGCGGTAGTATCAGAAGGTCCAATATTTTACCCCCTAAAATTTGAATCCGCCAACCCGCTAACAGCAATAGCTGAGTCTATTAGGCCATTCACGTGTTATGATTGCGTTTCTCAGATGACAAACCCACCTCCAATGCACATGCACGGCAGTAACCTACTAGTTCGATCGGACATAGAGGACATGATAGGATGGAATTTTGGTCCTACACTCGCAGAGGACCAGCTATTCGGCTATAAGGTTTATGAAAAATATGGTCACAAGTCTCTTGGATGGCATGGTGGCATTCTTTTAGAGCAACCTCCACTTAACATTAAGGATCACTTTATGCAGAGGCGGAGATGGGTTCTGGGCAGTTTACAAAACATGAGTAAATTTCCAATTATCCACAAGTTCAAAGTTATGTTTAAATTATCTACATATTTTTTGGGCTTTATATCTGGTATAGTTTCAATGTTCCTTTACTTCCACCTTCAATTTCCAAAGTTGCTTAGTCTAATTTCTTTGCATGACATATTTTCTCAAACCAATATCGTAGAAGTTGGACCGAGGGTTAATGAAATCATTAACACATTGTCAGCCGAGTCAATATTCAACACGCTGTCTAATGGCACTGCCACCGAAATTACTATAGGATTGATGCTTATATTTCCTTATATCTTGTGGCTCTTCTCTTACCAGATGGGATTGTTCTTAAATTTAAGATATTCAGAGATTGCATCGAAGAAAAGAGTTTTTATGCACTTACAAACACTGATTCTTTCCGCTCTAATAGGTTTGGTAGAGACATTCCCAGCGTTCTATGCCATGATAGAATATTGCATAGGAAAAAGAAAGGACAAAGATAGC
>OBLS010000264.1_pt1 | contig 17687 bp, 16 predicted proteins | sample 1519901 | NCBI WGS metagenome assembly OBLS01 (sample SAMEA3113585, study PRJEB22503) | soil metagenome | reverse complement strand
ACGAGGTGCTCGTCTTCTCGCCGGAGCACACCTCCGGCTGGGCCGACCTCGACGACTCCCAGGCCGCGGTCACGATGGCCGCAATCCGTGACCGCATGGAGGACCATGGGCGGCGTGGGACCATCCGCTACACGCAAGTGATCGTCAACCACGGCCGCGAGGCGGGGGCCAGCCTCGAGCACCCCCACGGCCAGCTCCTGGGCATTCCGTTCGTGCCCGGCGAGATCGCCGAGGAGGAGGCCGGCTTCCGCCGCTTCGAGGGCTCGTGCCTGTTGTGCACCACCGTCGAGGCCGAGGAGGCCGCCGGCCACCGCGTCGTCCACGCCGACGACCGCGTGCTCGTCGTATGCCCATTCTGGTCAGGCACCCCTTTCGAGATGATGGTGTTACCGAGGCAGCACGAGGTCCACGTCACCGACGCCTCGCCGCCCGACGTGGCCGCGGTCGGGCAGGCGATCCGCACGGCTCTGGCGCGGCTTCGGGGCTCGCTGGGCGACGTGGCCTACAACCTGGTGTTCCACACCGCGCCGCACCGGCACGCCGGACCGTTCCACTGGCACGTGCACGTGTTGCCCCGAGTCACGAGCGTGGCGGGCTTCGAGCAGGGCACCGGGGTGATGATCGACATCGTCGCTCCCGAGCTGGCGGCGAAGCACCTGAGCGTCGTCGGCTAGCGCCGCGGGCCGAGACGTCACCCGAGGTCATGAGTTCGACCTCGACAGGGACGAGGCGATGAGTTCCGCATCTGGAACCCATGACCTCGCCCCTTCTCGCCCGGAACCTATGACCTCGCCTCGTGGCCCCCGCCGCGCCGAGCCACCGTCACCGCCAGGTCGTAGGCGTGGCGCCGCGGAACGCCGAGTCGGGCCGCGACGGCCCGGGCCGCGTCACGGGCCGACGATCCGGCGGCCAGCTCCACGCTGAGCGCGTCGACCAGCGCGTCGTCGTCGGGCGGCGGCGCCCCGGGTGCGCGGTCGATCACGACCACGAGCTCACCTCTCGGCGGTCTCTCCACGGCCCACGCCGCCGCCTCCCCGAGCGTGCCCCGCCACACGTCCTCGTGCAGCTTGGTCAGCTCCCGGGCGACGGCGACCGGGCGGTCGTCGCCGCACACCGAGGCGAGGTCGGCGAGGGTGCGGGGCAGGCGGTGCGGCGCCTCGTACAGCACGACCGTGCGCCGCTCGGCGGCCACCGCCGCCAGCCGCTCGGTGCGGCCCGATCCCTTGCGGGGCAGGAACCCCTCGAAGACGAACCGGCCCGTCGGCAGCCCGCTCGCCACCAGCGCGGCGAGCGCGGCCGACGGGCCCGGCACCACCTCGACCACGTGCCCGGCGTCGACCGCCGCGCGCACGAGCCGCTCGCCCGGGTCGGATATCCCGGGCATGCCGGCGTCCGACACCACCGCCACCCGCTCGCCCCGGGCCAGCCGGGCCAGCACGCCGTCGACCTCCCGTGCCTCGGTGTGCTCGTTGACCATCATCAGCGCACCCTTGCGCTCGACGCCGGCGTGCTGGAGCAGCCGGCCGGTGCGGCGCGTGTCCTCGCAGCAGATCGCGTCGGCCGCCGCCAGCGCCTCGACGGCGCGCGGGCTCAGGTCGCCCAGGTTGCCAATGGGCGTGCCGACGAGGACGAGGACACCGTCAGCCACAGAGCCCGACCGGCACCGCGCTCGGTCTCCCCGTCGTCACCCCTTGACCTCGAGCTCGTCGCCGGGGCGCAGCTTCCAGCGGTCGAACGCCCCCGCCTCGGCCTCGATCACGGCGCGCGAACGCCAGACGAGCCGCGAGACGCGGTGCCGCGGCATGCGCACCACCCGGACCACCCGCAGGTCGGCGTCGCAGAACGCCACGTCGATCGGGAACCGCATGCCCACCGTGTGCACCGAGCGGGCCGGCCGGAGCAGGATCGCCCCGTCGATGCCGTCACGCCCGAGCAGGCCCCGCCGGCGGTCACGCCGCGATTCCGCGATCTCGAGGCTGGCCAACACCTCACCGTCTCGGAGCAACCACGCCACGGCGACCTCACTACACGTTGAACCGGATCTCGAGGGTGTCGCCGTCGGCGACCTCGTAATCCTTGCCCTCGACCCGGAGCTTGCCGACCTCGCGGGCCTTGGACCACGACCCGATCTCCACCAACTCGTCCCAGTGGATCACCTCCGCCCGGATGAAGCCCTTCTCGAAGTCCGTATGGATCACGCCCGCGCACTGCGGCAGCTTCCAGCCAGCCCGGAACGTCCAGGCTCGGCTCTCCTTCTCCCCCGTGGTGAAGAACGTGCGCAGGCCGAGCAGGTGGTAGGCGCCGTGCACGAAGCGCGGCAGCGCGCCCTCGCCGAGGCCGAGCGCCTCGAGCATCTCGGCGCGCTCGTCGATGTCGAGCTGCGCCGCCTCGGCCTCGAGCTGCACGCACATGCCGAGCACCTCGGCCTTGCCGGCGAGCTCGGCCGCCACGGGGGCGACGACCGACGCCACGTCGTCGAGCTGGTCCTCCCCGATGTTGACCACCGCGAGCACCGGCCGGTTGGTGAGCAGGAAGTAGGGCCGCAGCAGCGCCCGCTGAACGGCGTCGAGGCCGCTGCGGTAGAGCGGTGTGCCCTCCGCCAGCGTCGCCTCGGCGGCGTCGAGGGCGGACACCTCGTCGGCCAGCGACCGGTCGGCCTTGGCCGACTTGCGCCGCTTGGCGATCTGGTTCTCGACCGACTCGAGGTCGGCGAGCGTGAGCTCGAGCTCGACCACACGCAGGTGCTCGAGCGGGTCGGTCGGTCCGGTCACCTCGTCGTCGGTGAACGCCCGCAGTACGTAGACGATGGCGTCGACCTCGCGAATGTTGGCGAGGAAGCGGTTGCCCAGCCCCTCGCCCTTGCTGGCCCCTTCGACCAGGCCGCCGATGTCGACGAACTGCACGCTCGCCGGAACCACGTTGCGGCTGGCCGACATCGTGGCCAGGGCCTCGAGGCGGCGGTCGAGCACCTTGGCCACGCCGACGTTGGGGTCGCGGGTGGCGAACGCGTAGGGCGCAGCCAGGGCACCGGTTCCCCCCACAAGCGCGTTGTACAACGACGACTTGCCGGCATTGGGGAGCCCGACGAACCCGAATCGTTCCATCGCTGTGAGGCTACTGCCGGGGTAGCTTGCCCCCCATGGAGCGGGAGATCCCTGTGCCGCCTCGAGCGTGAGCTCGTGCCCGGTCTCGAGTAGCGGCGGGCCGACGATCACCGTGCACCCGGCCGACGCCCTCGACCGCATCGTCTACCTGCTCGACCGCGCCTTGGCCGAGACCACGAAGGTGCGGGCGTTCGCCCGGGCGCGCGACGTGCTCCAGGAGGTCGGCGACGACGAGGTGGCCAAGCTGCACGCGACCGGCAAGCTCACCGAGCTGGCCGGTATCGGTCCGACCACCGCGCGCGTCATCGGCGAGGCGCTCGACGGCGACGTGCCGTCGTACCTGGTCCACCTCGAGGACGAGACGATCATCCCGCTGGGCGAGGGCGCCGACCTACGGGCGGCGCTGAAGGGCGACTGCCACACGCACTCCACCTGGTCCGACGGCGGTGCGTCGATCGAGTCGATGGCGCGGACGGCGATCGCCCTGGGGCACGACTACATGGTGCTCACCGACCACTCTCCGCGGCTCACCGTGGCGCACGGGCTGAGCGCCGACCGGCTGCGCGCCCAGCTCGACGAGGTCTTCGCGCTCAACGAACGCCTGGCGCCGTTCCGTATCCTCACCGGCATCGAGGTCGACATCCTCGTCGACGGTGCGCTCGACCAGCGCGACGACCTGCTGGCCCGCCTCGACGTGGTGGTGGCCAGCGTGCACTCCAAGCTGCGGATGGAGCGCAGCGAGATGACCCGCCGAATGGTGAACGCGGTCGCGAGCCCCCACGTCGACATCCTCGGCCACTGCACGGGGCGCAAGCTCGTGGGCTCGGGCAGGCCGCCGTCGCAGTTCGACGCCGAGATCGTGTTCGCTGCTTGCGCCCAGTTCGACACGGCGCTCGAGATCAACTGCCGCCCCGAGCGCCAGGACCCGCCCGACGAGCTGCTCGAGCTGGCGATCGACTGGGGCCTGCGGTTCGCCGTCGACACCGACGCCCACGCCCCGGGGCAGATGGAGTGGCAGGTCTACGGTTGCGACAAGGCGGCGCGCCACGGCATCGAGCCCGAACGCATCGTGAACACGATGGCGGCCGACGACCTGGTGGAATGGGCCGCGACCCACGCGGTGTAGCTGCCCGCGGCGCAGGTCAGTACGGGTACTCGTAGGGCTCGGAGGGCTGGTCGACCGTCTGGAGCGACGCGAGCTCGAGCACGGGTGCCTCCCGGCCCGCCGGGCCCGTGTCTTCGGCGTCGGACCTGAACGTGCCCGTCACCTCGACCCACGCATCGTCCGCGAGCGGCTCGCCGCGGTAGTCGGCCACGTGGACGACCAGTCCGACGGCGTCACCCGCGCAGCACCCGATCATCAGCCGGGCGAGGTCGAAGCCGCCGCCGGCAGTGCCGCCGTTGCCGGGGCCGCTGCCGGGGCCACTGCCGGCGCCGGTGGTGTCGCTGCCGGTGTCGTCGTCGTTGACGACGAACCCGGTGAGCCGCACGGGGGTGTCGGCGAGCAGCCGTCGTTCGTCGGGCGAGCCGCTGGCTGCCGACAGGAACTGGTGGAGCTGCAGCTCGGCCGCTTGGCCCGTGAACGAGTGGGAGCGCAGGTGCGACTCGAGGTCGAAGTCGCCGTCCGACACCTTCGTGTAGGTCGATCCCAAACGGATCGTGTAGGCGCCGAGAGCTCGGGCGTCGACGCACAGCGCCACGAGCACGGGCAACACGATCAGCCATCCCACGAGGCCGGACCGGTGGGGCTGGCGCCGGCCGGCGCGATGGTCACGCCATGCAGAGACGCCGACCGCGACCGCGAGCACCACCAGCAGAACGCCGGTGACCACGAGCCATGTCCGCATCGTTGGCCGCAGGTAGCGAAGGATGCGGTCGCTCAGCCCGAGCCAGAGCACCAGCACTCCGAGCGCGGCGAGCAGGCCGGCCGCATCGGTGCGCCGCATGACCGGAGATGGCTGGGTTCGGGCGCCGGTCACAGCAGCAGCGCCCCCACGATGACGCTGACGACCAGCGCGGTGACGAACGTGAGCGGGTCGAACCGCAGTGCGAACCGCCGCCCGAACGCGCCGACGTGCATGGCGATCAGCTTGAGGTCGATCATCGGTCCGACGACGAGGAAAGCCAGCCGCGAGGTCAGCGAGAACTGCGTCAGCCCCGCGGCGACGAAGGCGTCGGCCTCGGAGCAGATCGAGAGCACGACGGCCAGCGCCGCGAGGGCGAGCACCGCGAAGAAGCCGCCGCCGGCCACACCGTCGAGCGCGGTCCGGGGGATCACCGTCTGCAGGGTGGCCACGAGCGCGGCGCCGACCACCAGGAACCCGCCCGCCTGCAGGAAGTCCGACATCGCCGTGTCGACGAAGGCGCGCCCGTGGGAGCGGTGCCGGTGGCTCGCCAGGCGCTGCTCGAGCCAGTCGTCGGAGGCCAGCCTCGACCACACCAGCCCGACCGCGATCGCCGTGATCAGCGAGGCGGCGAAGCGGGCGGCGACCATCTCGGGGCGACCGGGGAACGCCACGGCCGTGGCCACCATCACGACCGGGTTGATGGCCGGGGCGGCAAGGAGGAAGGTGAGCGCCGCCGCCGGCGCTGCGCCTCGCTCCACGAGCCGGCCGGCCACCGGCACGGAACTGCACTCGCATCCCGGCAGCGCGGCGCCGGCCAGTCCGGCGACTGGCACGGCCAGGGCCGTGCGTCGCGGCAACGCCCGGGCCAGCCACGTCGCCGGCACCAGCGCCGACAGCGCCGCGCTCACCGCGACACCGAGCGCCAGGAACGGCAGCGCCTGCAGCGTGAGCGACAGGAAGATCGTGGCCCAGTTCTCGAGCGACGCGGCCGAGAAGATGTCGGCGAGAAGGGTCGGGGACGAGACGACGATCGCGATGAGGGCCCACATCGCCGTCGGGAAACGGGCTGTCTCCGCGGCTGGGTCGCCGACCGTCGGCTCATCGTCCGCGGAAACAGGCAGGCCCGCCGGTCCCCCAGCCTCGGTGACGACCACGGGCCGCATCTTGCCATAGAGAGCCGGCGGCCCCGCCTTGGCTGCCCGCCTTGACGCCCTTGCCTTGACGACCTTGCACCGGTATCGTGGGGCACATGAGGACCCGCAACATCACGGCCACGGCAAGCGAGGCCGATGCCGCCTACATCGGCCAGGTGTCGTCGCGGGTGAGCGAGGAGCTGGCCCGTCGGGTCGACACGCTGCGCCGCAACGGCCACAAGGCTGCCGACCTCGGCGATCCCGACGACCTGGCCGCCCGCATGCTGGCGGCGGTGCCCGAGCCGTCGCCGTGGACCGAGCTCGGTCCGTTCTACGGCACATCGGGGCTGGCCCGGGCGCTGGGTGGCGTGAGCCGGCAGGCCGTCGAGGAGCGGCGGCGGCGGCGCACCGTGCTCGCGCTGCGCACGGCCGACGGCGTGTGGGTCTACCCGGCGTTCCAGCTCGACGATCGCAACCGCGTGGTACGAGGCCTGGCCGAGGTGCTCGGACGCTTCCGCCCGGGCACGCCCGACGACGAGTGGATGGTCGCCGCCTTCGTGGCGGCACCCCAGCCCGGGCTGGGCAACCGGTCGATCGTCGACCACTTGCGGTCCGACGGCGACCTCGCCGACGCGCTCGCCCTGGCCGACGAGCGGGCGAGCCGCTGGGCGATCGGGGCCTGAGCCGACCGCGGACCGATGCCGTAGCGACACGGCGTCAGCGACCACCGCACATCCAGGAGCGCGGCGCGCCCGCGCCGTAGTCTTCCCGGGCAGCCGCCAGCCTGCGACCGCTCATCGTGACGCCCGACGCCCCCGCCGACGCCAAGCATCCCGTCAGCACCCGCCAGACCGTCGCCCTCGGCCCGCCGCCGGCGCCCGAGGCGCTGGCTCGGTTCCCCGTGTGGCACGTGCACGGCGGCACGACGCTCTACCGGGTGACCACGACGGGCTTCGGGCCGTGGTGGTTCTCGAGCGACGGGGCCGGGCGCTTCGACCTCGTGCCGCCCAGGGGCACCTGCTACCTCGCCGACGATGACCTCGGGGCGCTGCTCGAGGTGCTCGGACCGGTGCGCGTGGTGAGCTCGTCGTGGGCCAAGCGGTTCAGCGTGTGGCAGCTGGCGTTGCCGGACCAGTGCCGCGCCGCCGACACCACTGTGCGCGCCGCCCGGGGGTTCGGGGTCACCGCCGAGCTGGCGACCGTGACCCCGTACGACATGCCACAGCGCTGGGCCGCAGCGTTCTCGGCCGCCGGGTACCAGGGCGTGCGCTACCGCGTGCGTCACGACCCCGGCGGCAGCCGCGCGCTCGCCCTTTTCGGCGCCGCCGGCGAGCGCACCCGCTGGCGCAGGGGCCGGCGGGTGACCGTCGACGACCACATGCTGGCCCGGCTGGCCGGCGAGACCGGACTCCGCGTCGCCGACCTCCCCGGCGCCGCCGACCTCGGCGAACTGCTGGACTGAGCAGCCCCGGTAGGGTGTCGGCCTATGTCGAAACGGACCGTCAAGCGCAAGATCCGGGCCCGGCGCAAGAAGGCCAACCACGGTCGCAAGCCCAACGCCGGCAAGGGCTGAGTCCACGGCCGGCTCGCCGGCGACCGGGTCCGTGCCAGCTCCGTTGGCCCCGGCCCCCGCCCCGACCGCCGCGGGCCTCCCGGCCCCGGCGGTCGCCCCGCGTGACGACGTGGTCGACGTCGTCCACGGCGTCGAGGTCGCCGACCCGTACCGCTGGCTCGAAGACGGCGACTCGCCCGATACCCGCGACTGGGTGGCCGCCCAGAACGCCCACACGCGCCGCCGGCTCGACGCCCTGCCGCAACGCGACGGCCTCACCGACAGGTTCGCCGAGCTGTTCGCCGCCGGCACGGCGGGCGCGCCGTCGATCAGGGGCGGCCGGCTGTTCTCCATCGATCGCTGGGGCGCGCACGAACAGGCCGTGCTCGTGGTCCGCGACGCCTACGGCGACGTTGTGCCGGCGGCCCGCACGCTGCTCGACCCCCACGAGCTGACCGGCGACGCCACCGCCTCGCTCGACTGGTACGCCCCGTCGCTCGACGGGCGGCTGGCGGCGTTCGGTATCTCCACCGAAGGCGACGAGCGCAGCACACTCGGAGTGGTCGACGTCGCCACCGGCGAGCGCCTGCCCGACAGCATCCCGTTCACGCGGGCCGCCTCGGTGGCGTGGGCACCCGACGGCCCGGCCTTCGCCTACACGCGCTACCCCGACCCGGCCGCCGTGGGCGACGACGAGGCCAACTACCACCGCACGGTCTGGTGGCACGTGCTCGGCGACGATCCCGGTCACGACGAGCTGGTGTGGGGCGACCTTCCCGACAAGACGGCGTACCCGTCGGTCGAGCTGTCGCGTGACGGTCGCTGGCTGGTCGTCGAGGTGGCCCTCGGCTGGACGCGGGTCGACGTCCATCTGATCGACCGGACGACAGGCGGGCGCACGACCGTGATCCAGGGCGTCGACGCGGTGTCGTCGTTCACCGTGGTCGGCGACCGCCTGGTGGGTCACACCAACCTCGATGCACCGCGGGGACGGGTCGTCACCGCCCCGCTGGCGTCGCCCACGGTCGACGGTTGGGCCACCGTGGTCGCGGAGTCCGCCGACGTGATCGAGGGCGTGGCCGTCACCTCGGCCTCGCTGCTCGTGGCCTCGACGCGCTCGGCCGTGTCGCGTCTCGTCCGGCTGCCGCTGAGCGCGCTCGACCCCCGGAGCGACATCGCAGCCGTCAGACCCGAGGAGATCGCCCTGCCCGAGCCCGGCTCGCTGGCCGGCCTGGCCGGCGACCGCGACAGCGACACGGCGGTGGTGGCGTTCACCTCGTGGGCTCGCCCGTCGGCACTGTGGCGCTGGATCCCCGGCACGGCACTCGTCGAGTGGAGCACCCTCCCCTGCCCCGTCGACCCGTCGCGCTACCGGGTCGACGTCGAGCGCGTCCCGTCGAGCGACGGCACGCCGATCACCCTGTTCAGCGTCCGTCGCGAGGACATCGAGCCCGGGCCGAGCACACCGACCGTGCTCACCGGTTACGGCGGCTTCGCCGTCACGATGAGCCCGGGCTACAGCCCGGCCGCCGTGGCGCTGGCCGACGACGCTGGCGTCTTCTCCGTCGCGTGCATCCGGGGCGGAGCGGAGGAGGGCGAGGACTGGCACCGTGCCGGCATGCGCGACCGCAAGCAGCAGGTGTTCGACGACTTCGCGGCCGCGGCCGACCATCTCGTCGACTCGGGCCGCACGTCGCGCGACCGCCTCGCCATCCGGGGCGGCAGCAACGGCGGCCTGCTCGTCGCGGCGACACTGGCGCAGCGCCCGGACGTGTGCCGCGCGGCCGTGTGCGCGGTGCCGCTCACCGACATGGTGCGCTTCCCACGGTTCCTCATCGCCCAACTGTGGACCCCCGAGTACGGCGACCCCGAGGTCGCCGAGGAGTTCGCCTGGCTGTGGGCCTACTCGCCCTACCACCGGCTTGCCGAGGGCACGTGCTATCCCGCCACGCTGGTGCTCACCGGCGAGCACGACAGCCGGGTCGACCCGGCCCACGCCCGCAAGTTCGGCGCGGCGCTGCAGTGGGCCACAGGCTGCGGCGAGGCGCACCCGGTGCTGGTCCGCATCGAGGAGCGGGCGGGTCACGGGCAGGGCAAGCCCACGTCGAAGCAGGCCGACGAGGCCGCCGACGTCCACGCCTTCTTGCGTTGGCAGCTGGGGCTGTGACGCAGCCCGTCCTGGCCGGGCTCGACATCGTCGACGATCCCGACGCCTGGCGTTCGACGGGTTTCGGCGCCGACGCCGACGGGCGCTGCCAGGTCGGAGGCACGCTCGTGCGGCTCGGCCACGACCGCGGGTGCGACCGCCCGGGCATCGTCGGCTGGTCGCTCGCCGGCCTGTCCACGCCTCCCGGCGGCGAGATCGACGGGCTCGCGACCCGGGTGAGCCCGGACGGCGACGCGGCAGAGCCCACGGCGGATGTGCCCGCCGTCCACGAGAACGGCGTCGTCCAGATCGACCACGTGGTGGTGGTCACACCCGACCTCGACCGGACGACCGAGGCGCTCGAGCGGGTCGGCATCGTCGCCCGTCGCACCCGCGAGGTGCCCGTCCGACCAGGCGAGCCGGGCCGGGTTCAGCGGTTCTTCCGGCTGGGCGAGGTCATCCTCGAGCTGGTCGGGCCGGCCGAGCCGGCCGGCGACCGACCGGCAGCCTTCTGGGGCCTGGCCTACACGGTGGCCGACCTCGACGCCACGGTGCGGCGGCTGGGCGATGCGGTGGGCCGCGCCCGCGACGCCGTGCAGCCGGGCCGGCGCATCGCGTCCCTGCGCCGCGGCGTGCTGGCCGTGCCGACGGCCTTCATGTCGCGCGATCCCGGGCGCGGCCCCGACGGTGGCCCAGCCGGCGGCCGGTAGCCTGCCGTCGCCATGCTCGACCACGTCTTCACCGATGCCATCGGCGCCCTACGCGACTCGCTCGAGAAGGCGCTGCTCGAACGGCAGGCGTTCGAGGAGCGCTTCCAGGTCGACGTGCTGCTCGGCGACGTGACGTGGGAGACGTCCTACGGACTGCCCGGCGAGGGCCTGCCACCGCGGGTGCAGGCCGACCTCACGCTCGACTGGCCCACGTGGGCGCAGACCGCCTACCGGTCGTGGTACATCGGCGAGCCGTTCCAGGATCCGCCCCGCATCGAGATCGAGCTCGTGCTGCGCCTCCAGCGGCTGGCCGAGTCGCCCGATCCCAGGATCGTGCTGGCCGCCCTGCCCGAGTCGAGCGCGCCGATCGGATCGGAGCAACTGGAGCGCTCGGGCCCGACCATCGAGACGGTCTGCTCGGCCGACCTCAACGAGCGCGAGTTCGCCATCGAGGTGTCCTACGAGGGCAGCTACGAGCTCGACGAGGCCACCCTCGCCGACGGCACGATCCTCGACGACCACCTGAGCGCCATGGGCGGCTGGATCTCGTCGACGCTGGTCAAGCTCGGCGACCTCAAGCTGCCGTACCTGCCCCCGGTCGAGGACGAGCCCTGAGCGCGATCTAGTGCCTCGTCAGGCCGGGAGCGTTCGGCCGGCGGCCCGTAGTGTGGGCGCCATGCTCGACCAGACGATCAGGACGTTGGCCGCCACGGGCCAGAACTTCGCCGCCGTCACCACCCTGCTACCCGACGGGACGCCAATGACCCAGCCGCTGTGGGTCGACGCCGACGACGAGCACCTGCTGCTCAACACCGAGGTGCACCGGCAGAAGTTCCGCAACATCTCGCGTGATCCCCGCATCACCATCGCCATCTGGGACCCCAGCCAGCCCTACAACTACGTGGAGGTGCGGGGCGAGGTCATCGAGACGATCACCGGTCCCGAGGCCCGGTCGCACATCGACCAGCTCTCGCAGCGGTACATGGGCCGCGACTACCCAGGCCAGATCGAGTCCGAGCGGGTGATCCTCAAGGTCGCGCCGACCAAGCGCCAGTTCGTGCGGTAGCCACGCCCGCGCGCGCGGCTCAAGCTGGCAGGTTCGCCAGGTCGGCCAGGCTCATCTCGGGACGGGCGCCGATGTGGCTGATCACCTCGGACGCCGCGAGCGACCCCAGCCGCCCGGACTCGGGCAGGGGCAGTCCTGCCGTGTAGCCGTAGAGGAAACCGGCGGCGTAGAGATCACCGGCGCCGGTGGTGTCGACCACCTCGACCGGGTGCGCCGGCACCACGTGGGTCTCGTCGCCCGTCACGATCACCGACCCCCTGGGGCCGAGGGTCAAGCACGTGATGCCCACTTCGGCCCGGGCCTTCTCGATCGCCGTCTCCACGTCGTCGCAGCCCCACAGCGCGCAGGCCTCGGACTCATTGGCGAACAGGATGTCGACCCGCTCGCGCACCAGCGGCAGGAAGTCGTCGTGGTGCCGCTGCACGCAGAACAGGTCGGACAGCGTGAGCGCCACCTTGCGGCCGGCGTCGGTGGCGATCTTGGACGCCGTCCAGTAGGCGTCCATCGACTCGGGCCGGTCGAACAGGTAGCCCTCGAGGAACGTGACCTGGGCACCGCTCACCAGGTCGGCGTCGACGTCGTCGGGGCAGAAGAAGGCGGACGCACCGAGGTAGGTGTTCATCGTGCGCTGGGCGTCGGGGGTGACGATGATGAGGCTGCGGCCCGTGGGCGGGCCGTCGGTCGCCGCCTTGCAGTCGAACACCACGCCCTGGGCGCGCAGGTCGTGAGCGAACACGGCGCCGAGCTGGTCGTCGAAGACGCGACCGAGGTAGCCGGCCGTGCCGCCGAAGCTCGCCACGCCGGCGATGGTGTTGCCGACCGAGCCGCCCGACATCTCGATGCCCGGGCTCATGGCCGAGTAGAGCTCCTCGGCCCGGTCGGTGTCGATGAGGGTCATCGCGCCCTTGACCAGCCCATGGGCGGCAAGGAAGGCGTCGTCTTCGTGGGTCAGCACGTCGACGAGGGCGTTGCCGATGCCGACGACGTCGAGGGTGGCCTGGTCCGTCACCCGGGGGAGGCTAGTGGGCGCCGCGACTACCGATGCAGCCGGCCGCGGGTGGTGCCAGTCGTGGGTAGCGTGCCCTTCCGTGCCCGAGCAGATCCCGCCGCCCGAAGCGTTGACCCCCGACGTCGCGGCAGCGTCGACCGACGCCAACCCGCACCGTCTCCCCCGCACGGTCGTTCCCCGCCGCTACGACCTCACCCTCGAGCCCGACCTCGATGCCGCCACCTTCGGCGGCCATGAGTCGATCGCCGTCGAGATCGTCACGGCGACCGCCGAGATGGTGCTCAACGCCGTCGAGATCGCCATCGACGAGGCGACCGCCGAGGTCGGTGGCGAGCGGCTTGTCGCCACCGTCGCCCTCGACGAAGAGTCCGAGCGGGTCACGCTCAGCTTCGAGCGGGCTCTCGCCGCGGGCGAGGCCACGCTCCACCTGCGGTTCCGGGGCGTGCTCAACGACAAGCTCCGGGGCTTCTACCGGTCGACGTTCACCGACGACGCCGGCGTCGAGCGCGTGCTGGCCACCACGCAGATGGAGGCCACCGACGCTCGCCGCGCCTTCCCCTGCTGGGACGAGCCCGACGCCAAGGCCGTCTTCGGCATCACGCTCGTCGTCCCCGGCGATCTGCTCGTGATCTCCAACGCCGCCGAGCTCGACCGCACACCGGTGGCCGGCGGCACAGACGGCGGCGTCGGCGTCGACAAGGTGGCCGTGCGGTTCGCCGACACGATGCCGATGTCGACGTATCTCGTGGCGTTCGTCGTCGGGCCGCTCGTGGCCACCGACCCGGTCGACGTCGACGGCAAGCCGTTGCGGGTCGTCTGCCCGCTGGGCAAGGAGCACCTCGCCCAGTACGCGCTCGAGGTCGGCGCCTTCGCCCTGCGCTACTTCACCGACTGGTTCGGCATCGTCTATCCGGGGGACAAGCTCGACCTGGTGGCCATCCCCGACTTCGCCTTCGGGGCGATGGAGAACCTGGGCTGCGTCACGTTCCGCGAGCGCTACGTGCTGGTCGATCCGGCGACGTCGACCCAGGCCGAGCTGCAGGCCGTAGTCGACGTGATCGCCCACGAGATCGCCCACATGTGGTTCGGCGACCTCGTGACCATGCGGTGGTGGAACGGCATCTGGCTCAACGAGGCCTTCGCCACGTTCATGGAGATGACCTGCACCGACGCCTTCCGGCCCGACTGGCAGCGCTGGGTCGACTTCGGGCTGTCGCGCACCGCGGCGTTCGACACCGACGCGCTCGGGGCCACCCGCCCGATCGAGTACCCGGTCGTCTCCCCGGCCGACGCCGACGGCATGTTCGACGTGCTCACCTACGAGAAGGGCGCCTCGGTCGTCCGCATGCTGGAACAGCACCTCGGCGTCGACCGGTTCCGCGACGGCATCCGCCGCTACATGGCCCGCCACCAGTACGGCAACACCGAGACGTCCGACCTCTGGGACGCCCTGGAGGCCGAGAGCGGCGAGCCGGTCCGCCGCATCGCCGAGAGCTGGATCTTCCAGGGTGGGTTCCCCGAGGTCGCGGTCGAGCCCGTGGGGGACGGCAGGCCCGGGCTGCGGCTGGCGCAGCGGCGCTTCCGCTACGAGGGCGCCGGGGGCGCCGAGCAGGGGGTCGGCGCGCCGACCGATGGCGCCCGCTGGTCGGTGCCCATCGCGGTCGAGAGCGGGAGCACCGCCGAGTCGACGGTCGACCGCCTGTTGCTCGACGACGACGTGCTCGAGATCGATCAGCCGGCCGGGGCGTCGTGGGTCAAGGCCAACGCCGGCGCCCACGGCTTCTTCCGCGTGCGCTATGCCGAACCGTTGCTCGCGGCGCTGCTCGACCGCCTCGACCAGTTGACGCCGCTCGAGCGGTACACGCTGGTCGACGACGCCTGGGCGTCGGTGCTGGCCGGCACGACCTCCGCATCGGGCTTCGTCGAGACCGTCCAACGCTTCGCCGACGAGACCGACCTGTCGGTGTGGGAGCGGATCGTCGCCGGGCTGGGCCAGCTCGACCGCCTGGTCGAGGGCGATGCTCTCCAGGCCCTGCACACGCGGGTGGCCACGCTGGTCGGTCCGTCACGGGCGCTGCTCGGGGCCGATCCCCGCCCGGACGACGACGACCGCACCCGGTCGCTGCGTGGGGTCCTGCTCCAGGCGGCGGCGCTGCTGGGCGACGACGCCGCCGCGTGCGCCCGCTCGGTCGACCTGCTCGAGGCGTTCCTCACCGATCCCGCCAGCGTCGACCCCAGCCTCGGGTCGGCGGCGCTGGTGGTGTCGGCCACCCAGGGCGACGAGGGGCTGCACGATCGGCTGGTCGAGCGGTTCCGCGCCTCCGACAACCCCCAGGACCGCGAGCGCCTGCTGCTGGCGCTGTCGCGGTTCCGAGACGCCGGCTGCCTGCGGCGCACCCTGGAGCTCACGCTCTCGGGCGCCGTCCGCACGCAGGATGCCCCCTACCTGCTGCGTGAAACCCTCACCAACCGCGACAACGGGGCGGCCGCGCTCGACTTCGTTGTCGATCACTGGGGCGAGATCACCGAGCGGTTCCCGGCCAACAGCATCCCCCGGCTGGTCAGCGGCGTGCGGTCGGTGCGCGACCGGGCCCTCGCCGAGCGGGTCGCGGCCTTCCTCGCCGACAAGCCCATCCCGCAGGGCGAACGGCAGGTGCGCCAACACATCGAGCGGATGTGGGTTACGGTCGCCTTGGCGGAGCGTGAGGCGCCTCGCCTGGCCGCGTACTTGCGCGGCTGACCGCTCGGATCGAGGGCCACGGCGGTGCGGCCAACACAGGGGCATGACGGTCAGTGACGCCGGCGGGACGGCCCGGAGGCGGCCGGAGGCCGCCTTGCGCCCGGGGGTGCCAACGCGCAACGATCGTGCGGCCCAAGGCCGGAGTGACGGTCATGGTCACTAGCTGGAGACCGGCCCTGGAGGTTCACCGACACCGCATGCATCACCCGCCGCTCGAGATCCCGCGCCTGCGCGCGCTCGCACGCCATGCCCTGCCCAACCTGGTCGAGGCGAGCGTCGTGCCGCTTGTTGTGTTCTACGGCGCGCTGTGGCTCGTCGGCGTGTGGGGCGGCCTCCTCGCAGCCCTCGCCTGGTCGTACGTCGCCATCGGCCGGCGGCTCGTGACCGGCAAGCCCCTGCCCGGCCTGCTGGTGCTGGGCGCGCTGGGCCTGACCACCCGCACGTTCGTCGCCGCCATGTCGGGCAGTGTGTTCGTCTACTTCCTGCAGCCGACGCTCACGACCGTGCTCATCGCCGGGATCTTCCTGGCGTCGGTCCCGGCGGGCCGCCCCATCGCGGAGCGCCTGGCCGGCGACTTCTGCCCGCTACCGGCCGCGTTCGTCGGTTCGCCGCCCGTGCGCCGGTTCTTCGCCCGGATCACCGTGCTCTGGGCGTTCGTTCAGCTCACCAACGCCGGGCTGAGCATCTGGTTGCTCCTCACCCAACCCGTGGGCACCTACGTGGTGGCCAAGGCCACGGCGTCGTGGCTGCTCACCGGCGGTGCCGTCGTACTCTCGACGCTCTACTTCAAGCGGTCGATGCGCAACCACGGCATCGCGATCCACTGGGGGACGCGCCATGCTGCGTGACACCCGCCCGATCGCGTTGCGCACCGCCGACGGCCTGTCGCTGACGGCCGACGCCTGGCTCACTCCCACGCCCGCCTCCGCCGCCGTCGTGTTGGTGCACGGCTTCACCGCCCACCGCAACGACCCCGCCGTCGTGTCGACCGCCCACGAGCTGCGCGGCGAGGGCTACGCCGTCGTCACCTACGACATGCGCGGCCACGGCGAGTCCGAGGGCCTGTGCACGCTGGGCGACCTCGAGAAGCTCGACGTCGCCGCCGCCGTCGTGGCCGCCCGCGACCTGGCACCCCGGGTGGTCGTGGTCGGCGCATCGCTGGGGGCCGTCGCCGTGCTCCGCTACGCGGTCGACGACCACGAACTGGCCGGCGTGGTGACCGTCAGCTCACCCGCCCAGTGGAGGGTGGGCACGCCCCGCACGGCCGTGGCGGCCGCCCTCACCCGCACGCGCCTGGGCCGCCGGCTCGCCCGCCGCTTGGGTGCTCGGCTCGACCGCCGCTGGACCTGGCCCGAGGCCCCCGACGCGCTCGCCGCCCGCGTGGCGGTCCCGCTGGCCGTGGTGCACGGGCTCGACGACCGTTTCATGCCCACCAGCGAGGCCCGGGTGCTGCACGACGCCGTGTCCGGCCACCGGCGCCTCGACCTAGTGGCCGGCATGGGCCACGCCTACGGCACGCGAGGGCTGGAGCCGATCATCGCGGCCGTGGCGTGGTGCCTCGGCGTGCCGAAGGCCGCCCGGCTCGCCCGCCTCACACCAGCGACAGCGTGAGCACCGCCTGCCCGGCGTGGTAGGTGGGCAGGACGAACGCGGCATCGTTCATGTGGGCAGTTACGACGATTCGGCCAGCGCCTCGTCCCAGGTGGCGCCGCGCTCGATCAGCTTGCGGTAGGTCATGAGCGGGCGCGGGCGGTTCATGCCCAGCACGCCGGTGATCCGGTCGCCGCGGCGGTAGAGGGCGACGAAGCGGCGCTCCTCGGTGGAGCCGTCGACCACCCGCACCTCGTCGGCGCCCGACGACCGGCCCGCGAGCTGGATCTTGCGGTCGTACTGGTCGGACCAGAACCACGGCACGGGGTCATAGGGCTCGTGGTGTCCCGGCCCATCGCCCGCCAGCAGGCGCCGGGCCGCGTGCTCGCCCATGGTGATGGCGTTGTCCCAGTGCTCGACCCGCATCAGTTCGCCGAATCTCCGGCTCGGCCAGCGCGCCACGTCGCCGGCGGCCACCACGCCGGGCGCAGCCAGGGTGGTGGCGTCGCAGACGACGCCGTCGTCGAGGGCCAGGCCCGAGCCCTCGAGCCAGCCGGTGTTGGGCGTGACCCCGATGCCGACGACCACGAGGTCGGCATCGATCGCCGCGCCGTCCGCCAGCCGGACCCGCTCGACCCGCCGCCCGCCGCCGGCGGCGTCGGCGTCTCCGGCGTCTCCGGCGTCTCCGGCGTCTCCGGCGTCGAAGCCTGCCACGGCGGTCCCGACCCGGACGTCGACGCCGTGGTCGCGGTGCAGGTCACCCATGACCGCCCCCATCGCCTCGCCGAGC
>OBLS010000262.1_pt1 | contig 17747 bp, 17 predicted proteins | sample 1519901 | NCBI WGS metagenome assembly OBLS01 (sample SAMEA3113585, study PRJEB22503) | soil metagenome | reverse complement strand
GGCGGCGACGGGTGCGTCGAGCCCACCCCCGAGACGATCCAGAGCGGGGAGTACAAGCCGCTCTCGCGACCGCTGTACATGTATCCGAGCACGAAGGCGCTGAAGCGCCCCGAGGTCAAGGCGTTCCTCGACTACGTCATCGAGAACTACCAGCCGATCGCGGAGGCGTCGCAGATCGTCCCGATGAGCACGGAGCAGGCTGACAAGTCGAAGGCCGCCCTCGGGAGTTAGATGGAAGCAGCCAGCACAGCTGCGGCAGCAGGCGGCCGCCCGGAGGCACCGAGCCTCCGGGCGGCTCGCCGCCGTTATGGGGAGGACCTGATCAAGGCCCTGCTGGTGCTCGCTGCGCTGGTCTCACTCCTGACGACGACGGGGATCGTGTACGCGCTCGTGAAGGAGACGATCGTCTTCCTCGGCGAGGTCGGCATCGGGGACTTCCTCTTCGGCACGAAGTGGACGCCACTCTTCGAGCCGGCCAGCTTCGGGGTGCTGCCGCTGATCGCCGGGACCTTCGCCACCACGCTGATCGCGCTGGTCGTGGCGATCCCGCTCGGGCTCGCAGCGGCGATCTACCTCAGCGAATACGCACGCCCGCGCGTGCGCAAGACCATCAAGCCGGCACTCGAGTTGCTCGCCGGCGTGCCGACGATCGTGTTCGGCTACTTCGCGCTCACCTTCTTCACCCCGGAGATCCTGCGCGGCTTCCTCCACATGGACGTGGCAATCTTCAACGCGCTCGCCGCCGGGATCATCATCGGCTTCCTGATCATTCCGATCGTGGCGTCGATCTCCGAGGACTCGATGCGATCGGTGCCGCAAGCGCTCCGCGAGGGCGCGTTCGGGCTCGGCGCGTCGAAGTTCCAGGTGGCGCTGCGGGTGGTCTTCCCCGCAGCGCTATCGGGCATCGTGGCCTCCATAGTGCTCGCCATGTCGCGCGCGGTCGGCGAGACCATGGTCGTGCTGATCGCCGGCGGCCAGCAGCCGCAGTGGGGCGCCGACGTCGGCAAGTCGATGGAGACGCTCACGGCCTTCATCGGGGCCACCGCGAAGGGCGATGCCGCCACGGGCTCGATCGCCTACAAGACGATCTTCGCCGTTGGCACGACCCTGTTTGTGATCACGCTCGTGATGAATCTGATCTCGATCCGCTTCGTGCGCAAGTACAGGCAGGTGTACGAATGAGCGCCCATCAGGACGCGATCGGCCGGCCATCCGCCTCTCAGCGCGCTAAGGACGTGGGCTTCCGGCTGGCGCTGCTCGCCTGCCTCGCCCTGGCGGTCGGCCTGCTGGTGGTGCTGCTCGTGGACGTGGCCCTGGACGGCGCCGGCGCGCTCAACTGGGACTTCATCAACAGCTTCACGTCGATCACGGCGGACAAGGCCGGCATCCAGGCCGGGCTCTGGGGCACGATCTGGCTGATGGGGGTCTGCGCCTGCTTCATCGTGCCGGTGGGCGTCGCGACGGCGATCTACCTCGAGGAGTACGGAGATCCGACCAAGTGGTGGAACCGCCTGATCGAGCTGAACATCCAGAACCTGGCCGCGGTCCCGTCGATCGTCTACGGCATCCTCGGGCTCGCGTTCCTGGTGCGCGGGCCGTTCAGCCTCGGCAACGTGGTGCTCGCCGGCGGACTCACGCTCGCCCTGCTGGTGCTGCCGATGGTGATCATCGCCGGGCGCGAGGCGCTGCGCGCGGTGCCCTCGTCGATCCGCGAGGGCTCGTTGGCGCTCGGAGCCACGCAGTGGCAGACCATCTGGCGCCAGGTGCTGCCCGCGGCCGTGCCGGGGATCGCGACCGGGGTCATCCTCGCGCTTTCCCGCGCAATCGGCGAGACGGCGCCGCTGATCGTCGTGGGCGCCGTGGCGGTCATCGCGTTCAACCCGGAGGGCCTCGACTCCCAGTTCACGGCGATGCCGATCCAGATTTTCGACTGGATCTCCCGCGCCTCCAACGACATCAACAACTACAGGCCGCTCGCGGCAGCCGGGATCCTGCTGCTGATGATCCTGCTGCTCGCCATGAACAGCGTCGCGATCTGGCTACGCAACCGTTACGAACAGAAGTGGTAGGTGATCTAGAGTGGCTGAACCAGTGACCGAGTCACCTGAGATTCGCGTCGAAACTCCGGAGCCGGCGAAGGACGTCGACGGGTCGCGCCCCGGACAGAAGCGTGCCCGCGAGCCAATCTTCCAGCTCGCCGACGTGACGGTCTCGTACGGTGAGAAGCGCGCCGTACGAGAGGTGACCTTCGACATCGCGAAGCACGAGATCACCGCGCTGATCGGTCCGTCGGGATGCGGCAAGTCGACCCTGATCCGCTGCCTGAACCGCATGAACGACCTGATCCCGAGCGCCAGGGTCGAGGGCAAGGTCGTGTATCACGGGCAGGATCTCTATGGCCCGGATGTGGACGCGGTCGAGGTGCGCAAGCGCATCGGCATGGTGTTCCAGAAGCCCAACCCGTTCCCGAAGTCGATCTACGACAACATCGCGTTCGGTCCCCGCGTGCTCGGCATGAAGGGCGAGATGGACGAAATCGTTGAGCGGGCACTCCGCCACGCCGCGGTCTGGGACGAGGTCAAGGACCGCCTGAAGACCAACGCCTTCGGCATGTCCGGCGGCCAGCAGCAGCGCCTCTGCATCGCGCGCTGCCTCGCCGTCGAGCCGGACGTGATCCTGATGGACGAGCCTTGCTCCGCTCTCGACCCGATCTCGACGGGCAAGATCGAGGACCTGATGATCGACCTAAAGCGGGAATATTCCATCGTGATCGTCACGCATAACATGCAGCAGGCGGCGCGCGTGTCGGACAAGACGGCGTTCTTCACGGTCGAGCTGGACGAGGACGAGAAGAACCGCACGGGCCGTGTCGTCGAGTTCGACGACACCGAGAAGATCTTCACCAACCCGACCGACCCGCGGACGGAGGCATATGTGACCGGGAAGGTCGGGTAGAGCGCTCGGTGTCGGACACCACCAGAACTCACTTCCAGGACGAGCTTGCGGGGCTCGAGCACGCCGCGCTCGGCGGCCTCGACCTGGTGGCCGCCGCCCTCGACCGGGCGCTGGAGACGATCCAGAACCAGGACATCGAGCTCGCGAGCATGGTCATCGCCGACGACGACCGCATCGACGGCCGCTACCTCGAAGTGCACCAGGGCATCCTTTCGCTGCTCGCCCTCCAGGCTCCGGTGGCCGGCGACCTGCGCATAGTCGCGGCGCTGCTCCACGTGATCAAGCACGTCGAGCGGATGGGCGACCAATGCGTCAACATGGCGAAGCTCGTCCCCCTAGACGGACATGAACCCCCGTCCGATGCGCGGATGCTCGACCTAATCCAGCGCATGGGCGACCAGGCCCGGGCACAGGTCGTCCAGTGCGGCCAGGCCTTCGAGCGTCGCGACGTTGATATGGCGCAGGACTTGGTGCGCCAGGACGACGAGATCGACCGCCTCAACCGCGAGGTCTTCCACCACGCGCTCGAGCTCGGAGACGAGGCCGATAGGCGCGAGTGGGCCATGCACATGATGCTGGTGGGCCGCTGCATTGAGCGGATTGGAGACAACGCAGTCGACATCGGCGAGCAGACCGCCTTCGTCGTCACGGGCCTGTTCCGGGAGTTCGAGGACGCCTCGCACCCCGAGCTCGCTCCCCCCACTGCTTGATCTGCGCCTGCATTGACATCGGCAGCAACACCACGCGGCTGCTGGTGGCCGATGCGGGCGACGGCCGCTTGCGGGAGCTTGTTGCCCAGCGTGCGTTCACGCGCATCGGCAAGAGCCTTCAGAACGGCGGTCTGATCCCGCCGGAGAAGATCGCGGAGACCGCGGAGGTGGTGCGTACCCAGACCTCGGTGGCACGCGAGGTGGGCGCCGAGCACATCGTCGCGGTGGCGACCGCCGCGATCCGTACGGCCCGCAACCGGCACGAGTTGGTGGGCGCGGTGGAGGAGGCGGGAGGCATGCAGCTGAGCGTGCTCTCGGGCGAGGAGGAAGCGCGGTTGTCCTTCGTCGGCGCCACGCGTACGCTGCTCGAGGCGCCGGACGGCATGGTTGCGGTAATCGACGTCGGTGGCGGCTCCAGCGAAATCGCCATTGGTGAGCCGGACGGGGTGATGACCTGGTCGGAGTCGTTCCGGATCGGCTCCGGCTTGCTCGCCGATGCCTACCTGCGCTCGGATCCTCCCTCCGTGGACGAGCTCGAGAAGCTGCGCCGCCACGTGCAGGGAACCTTCGAGGGACTCGAGCCCCCGCTGGCCGAGAGCGCCGTGGCTGTGGGCGGGACGGCCACTTCGCTGCGCCGGCTGGTGGGCGCGGAATTGGAGCACGAGACGCTCGAGCGCGGCATCCGGGTGCTCTCCTCGACGCCGATACGTGAAGTGGCCGATCGCTTCGGGCTCGACGCCGAGCGCGTGCGGCTGCTGCCCGCCGGCATCCTGATCCTCGAGGCGATCTCGGATCTGCTGGGCCTGCCACTGCGTATCGCCCGCGGCGGTCTCCGGGAGGGCATCCTGCTGGAGCTGGTGGAGGGGCGGCGCCTTGCGTAACGACCTCGCTGCCGACCGCGCAACGCCCGGTGCTTGCGCTAAAGGCCCGCGATGGCTCGCGTCTCGACCGGCCGGAGAAGCACCTTGAGCTCGCCCTTCTCGACACCAGCGAGCCCGCCCTTCTTCATGCGCGCCTGCGCCCCGGTGAGGCTGTGGACGGCCATCGAGAAGTCGGGGTCGTGCCCCACCAGCAGCACGTCGTCGCCGAGCCCGGCCGCGAGCGCCTCGGGATCAAACGGGCCGCCGGCCAGCTTGGGCTCGAGCTGCGGCTCGATTCCGAGCTCCTCGCAAGCAATCCTTGCGGTTTCCGCAGCGCGAACCTTGGGGCTCGTCAGGCAGGCTGCCGGCAGCACGCCGATCTTCTTGAGCGCACGGCCTGCAATGCGCGCCTGCTCCTTCCCCTTCTCGGTGAGCGGCCGCTCGGCGTCCGGCGATCCGTCGGCGGCCTCCCCATGGCGCAGCAGCCAGAGCACGATGCGTCACGATATAGGCAGCAGATGGAAGCGGTAACCGCAACACGGGAAGCTCCGGCACTGGACTCGCCGGAGCTGTTCGTAAACCGCGAGCTCTCCTGGCTCCAGTTCAACGAGCGCGTACTGGAGCTGGCGCAGGACGAGCGCACGCCACTGCTCGAGCGGGTGAAGTTCCTCGCCATCTACGCGCAGAACCTCGACGAGTTCTACATGGTGCGCGTGGCGGGACTCCACGACCAGGTGGACGCCCGAATCGATGCGCGCGGCCCCGACGGCCTCTCCGCGCGCGAGACGCTCGAGCGCATCAACGAGCGCGATTCGGAGTTGGCACGGCGGCATTCGCGCGCCTGGGAACACGGCGTGCGCCCCCAGCTCGCCGAGCACGGCGTGCGTGTGGCGGACGTGCAGGACTGCTCGGACATTGAGCTCGAGACGATCGACCGCCTGTTCTCGGAGCAGATCTTCCCCGTGCTGACCCCGTTGGCCGTCGGGCCGGGGCGGCCGTTCCCATACATCTCGAACCTCTCGCTTTCGATCGGCGTCTGGCTGCGCGACCCCGTGTCCGGCCTGGAGACGTTCGCGCGCGTGAAGGTGCCGAAGGAGGTCCTGCCGCGCTTCGTGCCCATCGGGCAGGACGTGTTCGCACCGCTCGAGTCCGTGATCGCGCGCCACCTCGAAGAGCTCTTCCCCGGCATGGAGATCCTGCGCCACGACTTCTTCCGGGTCACGCGCGACGCTGACTTTACGGTGTCCGACGAGGCCGACGACCTGCTTCGCGCGGTAGAGGACGAGCTGCGCCGCAGGCGCTTCGGAGAGGTGGTGCGCCTCGAGATCTCGTCCAGCATGGACCCGGCCATGCGCCAGTACCTGATCGAGCAGCTGGCGATCGACGAGACCCAGGTCGTGGACGTGGACGGCCTGCTCGCCCTGGACGACCTGTGGGCCCTCTACGAGATCGACGGGCGCCGGGAGCTGCGCTACGAGCCGTGGACGCCCGTAATCCCGCCCCCGTTCGCCGACACGGAGGAGGACACAGCGGATGTGTTCGCCGCCATGCGCTCCAGCGATCTGCTCGTCCACCATCCGTACCACTCCTTTGTGGGCACGGTGGAGCGCTTCGTGCGGCAGGCCGTGAAGGACCCCGACGTGCTCGCCATCAAGATCACCGTGTACCGCACGTCGGACGACTCGGACCTCGTGCCAGCGCTGATCGAGGCGGCCGAGCGCGGCAAGCAGGCCGTCTGCCTGGTGGAGCTGAAGGCCCGCTTCGACGAGCGCCGCAACATCGGATGGGCGCGCGCGCTCGAGGAAGCCGGGGCGCACGTGGTGCACGGGCTGCCGGGCCTGAAGACGCACGCGAAGGCGCTGCTTGTGGTGCGCCGCGAGGGATCGCGGGCACGCCACTACGTGCACATCGGGACCGGCAACTACCACGCGAAGACGGCGCGACTGTACGAGGACTACGGCCTGTTCACGTGCGACCGCGAGATCGGCGCCGACGTGGCCGAGCTGTTCAACTCGCTCACGGGTGCGGCGCGGTCACCTGAATACCGCAAGGCCGTCGTGGCTCCCGACCACATGCGCGACTGGTTCCTCGACGAGGTCGAGAGGACGATCGAGGCCAAGCAGCGCGGCGAGCATGCCCGCATCGTCCTGAAGATGAACGCGCTCGTCGATGCCCGCTGCATCCGGGCCCTTTACGAGGCCTCGCAGGCCGGCGTTCAGGTGGACCTCAACGTGCGCGGGATCTGCTGCCTGCGGCCTGGGATGCCGGGCGTGTCGGAGAACATCACAGTCGTGTCCGTCGTCGGGCGCTTCCTGGAGCACTCGCGCATCTACGGCTTCCACCGCGGCGACGAGCGGCGCTACTGGCTCGGTTCGCCCGACCTCATGCCGCGTAACCTCGACACCCGCGTGGAGCTGCTTGCCCCGGTCGACGCGGAGCCGCTGCGCAAGCAGCTGGAGGACACGCTCGAGCGCTGCCTCGCTGACGACACTTTCGGCTGGGAGCTCGGTCCCGACGGCGATTGGATCCGCCGAACGGGCGGGACGCGCTCGGTGCACCGCGAGCTGATGGAACTGGCGACCGAGCGCGCCGCCTCAGCGGAGTAATTGGTCCTTCAGCGCCAGCACGCGTGCCGCGCTCGCGCGGATCCGCTCGCGGAAGGTGGGGTCGCGGCGCGCCTCGGCCAGCAGGTGCGGGAACACGTCGTTCCAGCTCGCTGAGCCGGTCATCAGGATCAGGTCCGCTCCGGCCCTGATCGAGCGCTCGGCCGCGTCCGCCACGCCGGAGCGTGCCAGCACCGCGTCGGCCTCGAGGCTGTCGGTCACGATCACACCATCGAATCCGAGCCGCTCGCGCAGCAGGCCGGTCACTATCTGCCGCGACTGGGAGGCGATCCGGCGGGTGTCGAGCTCCGGGTAGCTCGCATGCGACAGCATCACGAGCGGCACGCCCTCGTTGACCGCGGCCCGGAACGGGACGAGATCCCGGCGAAGTGGCACGTGGACGGTCGCGGGCGCGTCGTCGGTGTTCACCGTGGCGCCGCCGAGGCCGGGGAAGTGCTTCACGGTGGCGGCAATTCCGGCGTCGTGCAGGCCGCGTATCGACGCACGCGTACGCGCGGCGATCCCGCGCTCGTCGCCCGGGAAGGAGCGCGTGGCCATCACCGAGCCCGGCCGCGGAACGTCGGCCACCGGTGCGAGGTTCACCTCGATCCCGGCTGCCCGCAGCTGCCGCCCGGCGGCGCGGGCGGCTCGCCGGACGCTCCGCGGCGCCCCCTGGAACGGCTGGCTGGCGGACGGGCCCGCGTAGCCGACCGTGCGGATGTCGCCGCCCTCCTGGTCGACCATGACCAGCGCCCGGCCGCGCGCCGCGCGCTGAAGCGAGCGGGTCAGGCGCCGCCACTGGGCCGGATCGCCGCCGTTGCCATCGAACAGGATCACGCCCGTCGTCTCGCGCGCCCGCAGGCGGCGCCCGATGTAGGTGGGCGCCGCCGTGCCGGGGAAGCTCGAAACGGTCACCTGCCCGACACGTTGGCGCAGCGTCAGGCGGTCGACCTGGCGGAGGGCGGCCTGCTGCTCACGTTGGCGGGCTTCGGTGGCCCGGCTGCTGCGCCCGCCGGGGCCGCGGTCTGCGTCATCGCCGGCTCCGGCACCAACGCTTACGCCGGCAATGAGGGCCACGCCCGCCGCCGCCCCGAGGGCCGCAAGCCGCCGCCTTCCGGCCGCTTTCGGGTCAGGTGACCCCTTCAATGCTGCCCCTCAGGCGGTTGGTGCGGCCGCTTCGGCGCCGTGTGCGCCCGCGCCGGAAGCCTGCTGCGAGATCCCCGCCTCGGCACACCCCGCCACCAGCTCGTCGAGGCCGAACGCATCGACCGGACCGAGCGCACCCGTGCCCCTCAGGGCCCCGCCTGCCGCGCGATCCGCGCCCCAGGCGAGCATGCGGCCGGTGAACGTGTAGCCGTCCACGCCGGTCAGGTGCACCTCGCTGAGTGGGCGCCCGGCGGCGTCGTACGCGATCGCCACGATGTGCGAGCCGCTCTTCGAGCGGGCCTGCTCGTCCGGCCCGCCGGTCGAGCCCTGCACGAAGCGATCGCCCGCCGCGCTCCAAAGCTTGTCCACGCCCGGCAGCTTCATCGCAACCGAGGTGCCGGCTGACATCACCTGCATGGCGCGTGAGGCGGGGCCGAACCAGCCCAGATACGCGTTCACCTCGCGCAGGCGCGGCGCCACGCGCGGCAGCGTGAAGTGCTCCGAGCTTCCTACCGATACGCCCTGCAGCTGCTTCGAACCGACCGGGAAGCTGCGCACGCGCTTCGCTCCGCGCTCGGTCTGGACGCGGCCCTCGCGGTAGCCGAACGCGGGCTCCGAGATCGCGCCCACGAGCGAGGCCTTCGTGCCGCCGCTCATCGACCCGCCGCTGCCGGTGATGAAGTAGCCCACGTCCACGCGTGTGGCCAGCTCGCCGGCGCGCTCGAGCGCCAGAGCGCCGGCCAGGTTGCCCGGCACCCAGTCGTACCCGAAGGCGGTAAGCATCCCGACGCCGGCCTGCTCGGCCGCTGGTCCGTAGCGCTCGAAGACCTCGCGGATGAAGGGCGGCTCCCCGGTCGAGTCGATGTAGTGGGCGCCCGCCGTCGTGGCCGCGGCCGCCGCCGGCGCGCCCCAGCGCGCGAATGGGCCGACGGTGGTCACCAGCACGTCGCCGCTCTCGACCAGCGCACGCACACTGGGCGGGACCGCAACATCCGCGGTCATGGTCTCCAGCCCTCCGCCGAGCTCCTCCACAAGCGCGTCCAGCTTGTCCTGGCTGCGAGCCGCGAGCACCGGCTTCAACCTGCGCTCGACCATCGCCTCGGCCGTGAGCCGCCCGGTGTAGCCGGTGGCGCCGAAGAGGACTATCCGCGCCGCCACGGTCGTTCAGTCCGGGCGGCGCGCTTCGAGCGTCTCACGCACGCGCTCGATCGCCTCGGGAAGGTGTCGCTCCATCCGCTTCAAGTCCCAGCCCGTGAGCGTGACGACGCGCATCGGCGTCTTCGCGGTGACCGTCGCGTTCCTGAGCGTCTTCTCGAGCAGCCCCATCTCGCCGAAGAAGTCGCCCGGTCCGAGATCGGCCAGATGCCGGCCCTCGCGCGTGACCTCCGCCTCACCCTCCTCGATCGCCATGAACTCGTAGGAGAAGTCGCCCTCACGGACCAGTTCGCGCCCCTCGTTCACCGTCACCTCCTGGGCGAAGGTCGCTATCTGCCCGAGTTCCTCGTCGGGCACGTCCGCGAAGAGGGGAATCGACTTGAGCTGACTTGCGTCCAACTGGTCCTCCTAGGTCGGTCGCGGCGACTTTACCCGAGGAGGGCTAGAGCTCGCGCCGTGCATACTTCGTCACGTTCTCGCGAGCCCGCTGGGTGATCGGGCGCTCGCGCCACCCGTCCGGCTCGATCCGCTCGGACGCCTCGAGATCCTTCTCGAACACCTCGTGCAGCTGACCAGCGAAGCGCTCGCTTTGAGCGCAGAGGGTCACCTCGTCGTGGAGCTGGAAGGATCGGTTGTCGAAGTTCACCGAGCCAACCGACGACCAGATCTCGTCCACGGTGAGCGTCTTGGCGTGCAGCATCGTCGGGCAGTACTCGTAGATCTCGATCCCGGCGTCGATCAGGTCGTCGTACGCGGCGCGGCCGGCCGTGCGGACGAACTGCTTGTCGATGTGCGAGCCCGGTACGAGAATGCGCATGTGAACGCCGCGCTCCGCGGCCTCGACGAGCGCCTCGGTGAAGGCGGGGCGCGGCACGAAGTAGGCGGAGGTGAGCTCGATCGAGCGCTTGGCCGCCGCCACCGCGAGGTAGATGAGCGCCTCGGCGTTCGAGTCGCCCACTGTGGCACTGGACCTCATCACCTGCATCGGCCCGCCGTCCTCGGTGGCCTCGATGTAGGGCAGATAGCGGTCGCCCGCGAGCACGTCGCCCGTGCACTCGAGCCAGTTCTCGGCGAACGCGCCCTGGAGGCCCCGCACAACGGGCCCGGTCACGCGCACGTGGGTGTCGCGCCAGTGCTCCGGATCCTGGGCGTTCCCCGTCCACTCCTCCGCGATGCCGACCCCGCCGGTGAAGCCCGTGGTTCCGTCCACGATCAACAGCTTGCGATGGTTGCGGTACTGGAGGCGGCGGACCGCGTACGGCTTCGGCGGCCGGAAGAAGCACACGTTCACGTCCGAGTCGCGCATCTTGTGCACGAGCTTGCGGTCCATCTGGGCGGCTCCGACGGCATCGAGGATGACGTTGCACTCCACGTCCGCACTGGCCTTCTCGCACAGCGCGTCGGCCACCTCGATGGCGATGTCCCCGCGCCAGTAGGCGTAGGTGGTGAGGTTCACTGTCTCCTCGGCGTTGCGGATCGCACCAAGGTACGCGGGGAAGATCTCGTCGCCGTTGATCAGGAGCTCGGCGTCGTTCCCGTGCGAGACGGGTGCACCGGTGAGCGCCTCGGCGGCGCGCAGGAAGCTTGCCTCGCGCACGTCCACCTCGCCGCGCAGCCGGTACCCATGACCGCCCTCGCGCCGGTGGCGCAGGCTGTCGGCGGCGTACCAGGCGACCCCCGCCGCGGCCACCCCGGCCGGCCAGGCGTAGCGCGCGACGTGCTTCTCCTCCGTGCGGAACGTGGGTGTTCGCATGCCGGGAGGCTACCCAGGCGTGCCGAAGCGGGCGTAGGATTCGGGTCCATGGGCGTGGCTCCGCCCCCACCCGTGCCCTCCGGGGTGATCGAGCGCGTGCGCTCCGACATGCGCTGGCAGAGGGCCGCGCGGGGCCGGTACCCGCCGGGCGAGCTGACCTTCAGCATGAGCCGCACGCGCGAGTTCGAGCGGGAGCCGCTGCCGCTGCTGCTGCGCCTGTACGAGGAGTTCGGGCCGGTCTTCTCGATGCGGCTGATGTACGCGCCGGTGGTGTTCGCGCTCGGCCCGGAGGCGAATCACTACATCACCGTCGCTGCTGCATCGAACTTCCGCTGGCGCGACGGCGGCATGGGGGACCTGATTCCCCTGCTCGGGGATGGGCTGCTCACCACCGACGGCGACTACCACCGGCGGGCGCGGCGGATAATGCTGCCGGCGTTCCACCGCGAGCAGATCGCGGCCGCGACGGGCGTTATGTCCGAGGAGGTGGAGCGCGCCCTCGAGTCGTGGCGCGCGGGGCAGCGCCTCGACCTGTACGGGTGGACACGCCGCCTGGCGCTGCGCGTCGCGATGCGCGCGCTGTTCGGGTTTCACCCGGAGCGCGATGCACAGATGGCTGAGACGTTCGAACGGGCGCTCGGGTTCTGGGGACGCTCATACGCGGCGCAGATGCTTCGCGGGCCGCGCAGCCCCTACCGCGTGATGGTGAACGCGCGAGCTCGGCTCGACGCCGTGATCTTCGCGGAGATCGACCGGCGGCTCGAATCGGGCGAGCGTGGGCTCGACCTGCTCAGCCTGCTGATGGACGCCACCGACGAGGACGGCTCGCGGCTCTCGAAGCAGGAGCTGCGCGACCAGGTGATGACGCTCCTGTTCGCGGGCCATGACACGACGACCTCGACGGTCACGTTCCTCTTCTACGAGCTGGCGCGAAACCCGGGTGAGCACGATCTCGACCTGGCCGTCGACGAGACCCTGCGGATGTACCCGCCGGCGTGGATCGGTCCGCGTCGCTCGATCGAGCCGTTCGAGCTGCACGGGGTGGGCGTGCCGGGCGGGGTGCTCGTGAACTACTGCTCCTGGGCGAGCCACCACCTTGCTGAGGTCTTCCCCGAGCCGTTCCGGTTCCGGCCCGAGCGCTTCACCGAGGACGCCCGCGCCGCACTGCCGAAGGGCGCCTACGTCCCCTTCGGGGGCGGGTCTCGCACGTGCATCGGGATGCGCTTCGGGCTCCTGGAGGTGAAGACCATCGCGGCGGCCATCCTGGAGCGCTTCTCGCTCGAGCTCGCCGAGCCCGAGCGCAGGCTGTCGATCCGCCAGATGCCGACGCTGTCGCCGCGCGGCGGGCTGCCGGTCGTACTCGCGCCGTCTACGGCTCGCGAAGGATCTGCTCGCCGACGATCGGATCTCCGAAGATGATCCCGACCGGGCTGATGTCGAATTTCACGGATCTCGGGCTCGTGGGCGCTGGCGCGTGACACCCGGTTGACCCTCGACGATTACGTCGGCCGGGATGCCCGCGCGACGGGCCGCGGCGATCAGGTCGTCGGGCGCGCGGTAAAGATCGCTTAGCCGCGACCGTGTTTGGGTACTCCGACCGGGCCATGGATGGCACGCCTGCTCGGACCGCCCGCGGTCTGCTCTACGCCGCGACCGCTGTTTTCGCCGCTTCGACGGTGGCAATGCTCGTACTCGGCATCGGCGACGGCGATCTCTTCGATGCGCCCGATGACATCTTGCCGTTCAGCTTCGCGGCGGCTGCGCTGCTGGCCCTTGCCGGTTTGGCGCACCAGCGTCGTGAGACGGCGGGGCGCCTGAAGGAGGAGTTCGAGGAGCGGCGCGAGTCTGAGCGCCGTGTCGACGAATTGGAGCAAGCGCTCTCGGACGCCGAGGCAACGCGATGCAAGCTGGAGGGCAGGCTGCGCGCGGAGCAGGAGGCTCTGCGGCGCGAGCAACACACCCGCCTCCGCGTGGAGCGGGCACGGCAGGCTGAACGGGAATGGGCACGCGAGTTACGTGAGCAGGTGCTGGCGCTGCACCGGCGGCAGGGCGCCATGGGCGACACAGACGACATCCGTGAGCTCGTCCTACGAATCGCAATCGAGCTCGTCGGAGCCGAGAAAGGGCTGCTGCTGAGCCGTGGGGATCGAGATCACGACGGCAGGCTCGACTTGGTCACGCATCGGGGCTTCGAGCATGACCCCGCAGACAGCGATGTGGCCCAGCGCTTCGCAGAGCGCGTGCTCGAGCGGGACGAAATCGTGCGCGAGGACGAGCCCGGAGCGGGGAAGTCGCCAGCCGACGCGGAGATCCATTGCCTGGTCGCCGTGCCGGTTTACATCAACGACGACTTCCAGGGCGTCGTCGTGTGCGCGAATCGTTCGGGGGGCTTCGAGGAGCTCGACAACGACGTCCTGCTCGCACTCGGCGATCACGCCGGCGCGGTATTGGAGAACACACGGCTGCATGGTCACCTGCGCAGCACCTATCTCGCGATGGTGCGCATGCTGTCCGACTCGATCGCGACGAAGGATCCGTTCGGCGGCACGCATTCACGCCAGATCTCGGACTACGTCCAGACCGTGGCTAAGCGGCTCGGCCTAGGGGCTGGGGATCGGGAGCAGCTGATGTTCGCGGCGCTGCTCCGTGACGTCGGCAAGCTCGGGATCAGCGAGCGGGTGCTCCTGAAGCCGGGACCCCTGAGCCCGGAGGAGTGGGACATCCTGCGGCTGCACCCGCAGATCGGGTGCCGAATCGTCGAGCGGGTCCCCGGTCTCAACCGGCTGGGACCAGCCATTCGCCACCACCAGGAACGTTGGGACGGCAGCGGTTACCCGTCCCAACTGGCAGGCGAGGAGATCCCGCTCGACGCGCGCATCGTCGCGGTGGCGGCCGCGTTCGATGCCATGGTCGAGGGACGCCCGTATCGCCCGTCTGTCACTGCTGAGACTGCATGCCGTGAGATCCTCCGCTGCGCGGGCACGCAGTTCGACCCGGCGATCGCTGAGGTGTTCGTCGAGGAGGTCCGCCGCCGGCCACTACAGGACGCGGAGGAGCGCCCGCTCGCGGAAGGGCTCGATCTACCCGCCGTCCAGGCGCTACGACAACGCGACGAACCACTGCTCGGCCACGGCGCCGTCGGGGCGACCGATAACGTCACGCTGCTCTATTCGCACCGCTACCTCCTCGAATGCGCGGAATTCGAGGCCGAGCGGGCCCGGCGCCATGCGCGCCCGTTCGCCGTCGTCATGGTGGAGGTCTGTGACCTCCGGGAGATCAACCGGCGCGACGGCTACGCAGCGGGCGACGCGGCGCTCTACGACGTGGCGCGCGCGCTCGAGGAAGCGACCGCAGCCACTCCGGCGATACCCGGCCGGTACAGCGGGCGACGACTGGCGGCGATCGTGCCGAAAAGTGGCCAGACCGCTGGAACGGCCGCCGTTGACCGGTTGCTCAAGAGACTGGGGCGCGGCGGCCCAGTCGTGCGAGCTGGGGTAGCCGTCTGGCAGCACGGCGACCACGGCGAGGCGGTCCTCTCCAGGGCTCTCTTGGAGCTCGAACGCGGTGCGGTGGTCACGCTAGGGCGCTGAGAAGCGGACCTGGCGCCGCTGACTATTCCTCGAGGCTGGTCACGTTCACGCTGGAGTCCGCGACAGTCGCAGCCTGGCTGTTCACATGTGCTTTGGCAGCCTGCATCGCCCCTAGAGCGATTATCTCGACCTGAGCGTGGTCCATGGCGTCAACCATCAGTGTCATCCGGACCTCGAAAAACATGCATTCCTCCCCTTCGATGGCTCGAGGAGTTTCCCCACGGCGGTCACAGTTTCGCATCCCCTGAAGCGGCAAACCCGCGGCCTCGGCGCCGCGTCGTTCTGTGTAGAGGCGGAAGCGGTCCGGGTTTCGCCATTCGGGCAGCGGGCATCGAGCCTGCATGGACCGGGAGCGAGCGAGGCCGGAGGAACTTCCGCCACTCGAGCTCCGCAAGCTGCGCGACCTGGAGGTGCAGGAACCATCCGGGGCCGGCCGTCCGGCTCATCTGAGCTCCGCCAGCGGGGTGGTTCGCCGGGGCGACTTCGTCTATGTGATCGGGGACGACGAGCTGCACCTGGGGGTATTCAGGCTCTCGTCAAACGAGCCCGGGCAGCTGCGGCGCGTGCTCCCCGGCGATCTGCCCGACGACCACAGCGAGCGCTCGCGCCGGAAGCCGGACCTTGAGGCGCTCACCGTGCTGCCGCCCTTCGAGGGCCACCCCTATGGAGCGCTGCTCGGACTTGGCTCCGGCTCGGCGCCGGAGCGCGATCGCGGCTTCGTGTGCGCGCTCGCCCCGGACGGGTCGATCGCCGGCACGCCCGATGAACTGGCCCTTGGCCCACTGTACGCGCTGCTGCGCGAGCACGTGGCCGAGCTGAATGTTGAGGGCGCCGCGACGATGGGCGAGCGCCTCTGGCTACTCCATCGCGGGGCTTCAGACGAAGGCTCCAACCTGGTGGCGGAGCTGTCGCTCGAGCAGCTGATGCGCTCGCTACGTGACGACCTGTGCCTCGACGCCGAGGAGCTGGAAAACGTGCGCCGGTACGACCTCGGCGACATCGACGGCGTGGAGCTCGCGTTCAGCGACGCCACGCCGATCGCCGACCAGCTGCTCGTCTTCACCGCGTCCGCCGAGGCCGACGACGGAGGCATCCGCGGCTCGGTGGTAGGCACGCTTGGGGTCGACGGCAGCGTGCAGCGCCTGCGCACGATAGACCGCCGCTGGAAGGTTGAGGGCGTGCACGCTGCGATCGACACCGGTGTCCTCGACTTTACGTTCGTCTGCGACCAGGACGACCCCGAAGCCCCAGGACCGTTGCTGTCGGCGACGATGCCACTGGACGGCAGGCTCGAATACACCGACGGCTGACCCAACTCCGCCCGGCCCGGCGGCTACGGCACGGCGTGCAGGTTGCCGTCCGCGGTACGCAGGCACGTCGCTGCCTGGACGGTCAGGGCGGCGAACTCGGTCAGGCAGCGTCCAAGCTGGGCGTGCCCGCGGGCGTTTGCGTGCAGCGACTGGCGAATGGCGTCGAAGCTGTACCAGGACGAGCTGGAGGGGTCGTACTTGACGCCGGTCGTCCACTCCTGGGAGTGCGTGATGCCCTGTGCGCAGATCTCTCGGCCGTCCATGGAGCGGCTCAGGTCAAGGAAGCGCCATCCGTTGTCCGCCGCGACCTCATTCAGGCCTTGGCTGAGAACCGGGACGGCTATGTCGTGGCCCCACTCCATGTCGGCGTTGTAGAGCGGACAGCCGTTCCAGAGCTTGGTCAGGTAGCCGGAATAGCGGATCGGTGGTCGGGGCACTGGCGACCAGTACGACGCCAGCACCGCCTGCCAGGACGAGTCGCGGTAGCCGGCGTCGCGCATGATCGCGCGGACGTCGTCGAGTGCCTGCTGCACCTTCAGCATCGCGGCCGCCACGTTCGCAGCCCACGATGGCCCGTCGGTGTCGCGGCAACCGGTGATCTGCAGCACGTACGCGCTTACGCAGTCGGTCGCAACCTCGGAAAAGTGCGGGTCGTCGTTCGCGCCGACTTCGACGATGACAAGGCGTACCCGGTAGTCGTTCGCCGCCGCGCGAAGCTTCTCAGACTGCGCCGGTTCGTTGTACTGACCGGGACCACCGATGTAGAGATTGGCCGACTTGGCGCCCGAGCACGCCAGGTTCAGCGTCGCCGAGATGCCAGTGATCGCGGTCTCGTGGATGAGTGCGTTCAGCGATCGGTGACAGTAGTTGCCAGGCTGATCTGTCCCTTGCTCGTAGGCGCCCGCCGACTCGCCCGACATTGCGCTATCGCCCATCCCGACGATCGCCGACGGCTTCCCGGCCGCTACCGGCACCATGGCCCCCAGCGCGAGTAACTGGAAGACTGCAAACACCGCGAGCCGACGGCCTAAGGTCATGAGCGCTCCTTCTCGTTGCTTCCGCCATCCAGGGGACGGGCGACCGCTGCGGTCGCACGTACCCCGCGCGCGCGCCCGTTACACACCGCGGAGCAGCCGGACGGCGCGCGGGCGTGCGCCGCCGGTGAGTCTGCAGGTGGCTGACCCCTCACCAGACCTAGCAGCAGCGATACTCGCTGACCAGATGTGGGATGAACGCATCAGGGTCGTCGCAGCGTTTGCGGACGCGATCACCGAGCGCGACGTCGGGGCGGCGCTCGAGCTCTGCCACCCCGAGATCGAGTTCTTCTCTCTGATGGCACAGCTCGAGGCGAGCCCCTACCGCGGGTTCGCGGGTATTCGCAGGTACTTCAAGGAGATCGATGCGACCTGGGACGAATGGCGAGTCGAGGTCGAGCAGCTGTTACCTGCGCCGGGTGGCCGCGTGGTGATCGTCATGTCCACGCACATGCGCGGCAGGGGGAGCGGGCTCCCATTCGCAGAGCGAGTCGCGAACCTCTGGGAGTTCAAGGATGAGAAGCTCTGGCGCGCGACGCTGTACCGGGATCCGGCAGACGCGCTGCGCGCTACCGAAGTGCCGCCGCTCGACAAGTAAGCGTGACGCCCGCCGTCAGTTCCCCATTGAGGC
>OBLS010000261.1_pt1 | contig 17759 bp, 16 predicted proteins | sample 1519901 | NCBI WGS metagenome assembly OBLS01 (sample SAMEA3113585, study PRJEB22503) | soil metagenome | reverse complement strand
CATCGAAGGTGTAGAGGACGTAGACCCATGGGTTGGCCGGGAAGTCCGGAGGGAGTGCCACGTCGAGGAGCCCACGGTCCCAGAAGTTGTGGACCTGCGTCCGGAGATCCGCGAAGACCGTGGGCGTGGTGTCCGACAGGTTGTCGAACACCTTGATGAGGCCGCCCTTCTCGGCCACGAAGACTCGGCCGTCCGAAGAGAAGCGCACGGCCGTCGGCTCGCTGAGCCCGGAGAAGACGATCTCCTCCTGGAAGCCGGTCGGCACCGACACGGCGGCCGCCGGCTCGGTGGTCGTCAGCGTCGCCAGCGACGAGGCCAACACCGTGATCGCGACGAGCGCGCCAGTGCGCCTGCCATGCCTGGATGAAATCCGCCAAACGCCCACGCCCGTCCCCTTCCGCCCGCTATCCCGCTGGGGAGGTTACACGCTGTACTCCCAGGCCGACCAACCGCGCTTCAGCTTCGCTCATCGCGGCCGCGGCGGCCATGCTGACCCGCGTCGTACTCGACTTGGTTCCCAACACCTGCAACGGCTGACGGGCGAGTGTCAGCTCAGCCGGGCGCAGCTGGTCCCGGAGGCACGTCCGGCGGCCCAGGGGCGCCGGACGCGCCACCGCTGTCGGGGACCGTGCTGGGCACCGTCAACGAAGCGGGTGGCAACTCGGTGAGCGGTCCGTCGGGTCCGGTCGCCGGTGAGCCGGGCACCCGGTCGGCGGGGTTGGGTGCGTCGGAGCTCTGGCCGTCGGCGGGCCGGTGGGCCGCTCCGGGGGCCTCGTCGGAGATCTCGCCGCCGTCGACGCCGCTGTCACCGTCACTCTGCCCGGTGGCGTCGTTGGAGACCCGTTCGCCGAAGTCGGTGGGGTGCTCGGTGGCGGGTTCGGCGTCGTCGAGGGGCGTCACGGCCTCGATGGCGTTTCGGACCGCGTCGTTTGCCCGGTCGGGCAGTACCCCGGCGGCCGCGGCGCCGGCCATTGTGACGGTGGCGACGGCTGCGCCGATCCCCACCTTGGCCGTCAGTCGAAGGCCGGTGCGGTTGCCCGCCGCGGGTGTGGCTCCTCGTGCGAGCATCCGGGAGCGCCTCCTTGCGCGTGAATCCGACGTGCCACCACGGGCGATGAGGGCCCGCAGGGCGGGCGACGGCGCCGGGACCGGTTCGTCACCAAGGGCCCGGACCTGCCGCGCGAACGCGGCGAGCGGCTCGAAGTGGGGGTCGACCTCGTCACCCCGCACGATCGAGTCGATCATGTCGTCGTCGAGCAGCCAGTCGGTGGACATTCCAGCTTCGTGATCGCCGAACGTGCTCACAGGGGTACGCCCTCGCGTTCGAGCAGCCGTCCGATGGCCATGAGTCCCCGCCGCTGGAGCGCCTTGACGGCCCCCGGAGACTTGTCGAGCGCGCCGGCGATCTCGTCGATGCTCAGCTCGCTCAGTAGCCGCAGCAACAACACGTCGCGCTGGCCTGGTACCAGGCGCTCGCACAGGGCTCGCACCTGCTCGACGCCGAGGGCGCGCTCGACGGCGCCCTCGACGTCGTCGGGTGCCGCCATCTCGGGCAACGGCGCGTCGGGTGCGTCGACCAAGGGCCCGGGGGGCGGGCGTCGACGGGCGCGGCGCCGTTCGTCGAGCAGCCGCCGGTGGGCGATCGTGAACACCCACGACCGGAAGCCCCGTTCGTCGCCGTCGAAGCTCGTCAGGTTGCGCAGCACGGCCAGGAAGACGTCGCTGGTCAGGTCCTCGGGCTCAGTGCTGCCCTGGACCCGCAGGTAGCCGGTCACGACCGGCGCCAGCGCAGTGAACATGCGCTCCTGTGCCCAGGGCGCGCCACTTTGCGCCGCGGTCAACACCGCGTCGAACTGGCCGCCGAATCGATCTTGCTGCGCCATGGTCCCACCGCAGTGATCGCCGCGATCGACGTCAGGGTGACGCCCCGGACCCAAATCCTCGGGGTCGACACGTCGAGGCGCCGGACCGCGGAGGGCCGAACCCCGCGGCATCCAAGGGAGCCGGGAGGCACCGGACCCCTGCTTGCCCCTCCGGCGATCTCTTGCCCAGAGGCGATGCGACACCCGATTCGGATCCTGGTGGTCGACAAGGACAAGGGCGAGCGCGACCGGCTCGCGTCCGCCCTGAGCCGTGTGGGTTACATGACCGCGCGGTGTGCGACCGGTCACGACGCCACACGCATGGCTGCGTCCTTCCTGCCCGATCTCGCCGTGCTGGAGATGGCCGAGGACGGCCGCATCGTCGGACCCGACGTGGCTCGCCAGCTTCGGGCCAATCGCGATCCGCTGCTGATCTTCGTGAGCCGCGAAAATCGGGTGGGCGACCGGCTCGCGGCATTCGATGCCGGCGCCGACGACTACCTCGTCAAGCCCTACGCGCAGCCCGAGCTCCTGGCGCGGTTGCGGGCGTTGCTACGCCGCAGCGGGCGGCTGAGCTCGCTGGTCAGCCAGGTCGGACGCCTCCTGGTCGACGAGCCGGCACACCGGGCTGTCTTCGGAGAACGCGTCATCGACTTGGGACCCACCGACTTCAGCCTGCTCGCAGTCCTGGCGCGCCATGCCGGGCAGGTCCTGTCGAAGTCGCGGCTGCTCGAGCTGGTGTGGGGCTACGACGCGGTCGACGAAAACCTGGTCGAGGTGCATGTCAGCATCCTGCGGCGGCGCCTCGGCAACGAGGCAGCCGGCCTGATCCAGACGGTGCGTGGCGTCGGTTACGTGATGCGCGACGACTACCCCGACGGCGGCACGTGAGTGCCTCGCAGAGGCTTCAGCGTCCGTAAAGGTGGCCGACGTGTAAAGGTGGCCGACGTAGACATATGCCCACGGACGGCGCGCTATGACCACGTCCAAACAGGTCGTCGTGACGGGCGGCGCGTAGGGCAACCAGACTCCGACGCAGGCTGTGTGATCGGTGGGCGAGCACGGTTCGGGGGGTCGGCCAGCAGCCGGCCCCCCGTTCCGCGCGCCGTCCCTCCGGCGTCGTAGCATCGGCGAGCGAGGCGGGCGCCGAGTCCATGAGCACACGGGAAACGTTCGGCGGGGAGTTCGGGGCAGTGCTCGCCTCGGCGCGGGCCGGCGAATCGTGGGCGCTCGAACGCATCTACACGGCGCTCTCCCCCGCCGTCGCCGGTCTCCTCCACCTCCAAGGGGCCGCCGAGCCCGACGACCTCACGAGCGAGGTCTTCGTCGGCGTGCTGCGTAATCTCAACGGCTTCGAGGGCGACGAGGCGCGCTTCAGGTCGTGGGTGTTCACGATCGCCTACCGCCGGCTGGCCGACGACCGCCGCCGCCGCGGTCGCCGGCCGGCCCACGAACCGCTGGCCGGGAGTTCCGACCTGCCCGCCCCGGTCGACGTCGAGGCCGATGTCGACCGGCTGCTGGCGACGGACCGTGTGCTCGACCTGTGCGACCACCTCGCCCCCCGCCAACGCGATGTGGTGGTGCTGCGTCTCTTCGCCCACCTCACCGTCGACGAGATCGCAGCCGCACTCGGCAAGTCCCCGGGAGCGATCAAGTCCCTCCAACGGCGCGGCTACGCCGCGATCGCCCGCCTCATCGAGCAGGAGGGTGTGACCCCGTGACGTCCCCCGACGATCGCTTCCTCGAGGTGCTCACCGACTCGCAGTTCGACGATGCGATCGAGCTGATGCTGCGCGGCATCGTGGTCGAACCCGAGCTCGAGCCGGTCGCCCGATTCTCCGACGAGGCCGGTGCGCTGGTCGCTGCCTCGCCTCCGCCGGCCTCGCGCGAGCTCGCCGCGTTGCTCGCCGGCGAACCGCTCGCCGATGACCTACTGCCGGAGGGTGCGAGGCGTGCCGCCGCCATCGCCCGGACCTGCCTGCCGGAGCGGGGCTCGAGGCGGCGATCCGGCCGCGGCGGGGTGGTGGCCCGGACGTCGGCACGGGTCGCGGCCATGAGCCTGGCGGCAAAGATCGGGCTCGGGCTGGCGCTCGCCGGCGTCGGCGCGGCCGGGGCAGGCGCAGCGGGGGTGGTGCCCGACGCCGTCGTCGACGCCGTGCGTCACACCATCGAGGTGGTCACGCCTTTCGAGCTGCCCGGCCCCGCGTCCGCGGGCGCCGGCAGCGAGGGGCTGCCTGGCGCATCCGACACGCCACGGCCAGGCGGCGGCACCGGCGCCAGCAGCCCGAGCGCGGGGTCGCCCGCCCCGGTCGACCCGCCGGCGGCGTACCGCCACCCGACGACACACCAATCCCACCCGCCAGTCCGCCGGGCCGCGGCCAGCCTCCACCCCGATCCCACCCGCGCTCCCCACCCCGACGGTCCGCTGAGCCGGCCCGGCGACGCCATCCCGGATTCCGGCGGCCTGCCGAACGAGGCGGGCAACGCGAACCCAGACCACAGCCCCAGGCTCGACGGCGGCGGTCTGCCAAGCGAGGCGGGCGGCGCCGACGTGGGCGGTTCGGCGAGCCAGCCGGGCGTCGCCGACGTGGGCGGTCCGGCGGGCCAAGCAGCGAGCGCGACCGGTTAGCCGAGCCAGGCGGCGTCGCCGACGTGGGCGGTCCGCCGGGCCAGGCAGCCGGCGCGGGGCGGCCCGCCGGACGAGGCAGCCAACGCGGCCGGACCCTCCCTGACTGTCACGACTGCGATTTCGGGTTGCCCGTCTCCCGGGCGAGGTCGCCGATCCGCAGCCCGATGGCTTGTCCCACCGCGACGCCGCCGGCGACTTCGGCGGGATCGTCGATGGGCCGGAGGCACGCGCACCCGCGTGTAGGGTTGCCGGTCTACGCCTGTGACGCATAGGTCTTGCCGGGGGCGGCGGCACCCTGCATCGGTCGGGGTCTGGCTTCCACCACGGCCTCGGAGTCGACCGCCAAATTGGCAGCGAGTCCGGCGCTCGCGCTTCGCTCGGGCGAGCGTGGCGTGCGAATAACTGGGGAGCGAGATCGTGAGTGACTCACACCTCGACTGGTGGATGGACGCCCAGAGCCAGTGGCACCAGGGCGAGCCCCCGCCCGACTGGTGGCAGGCCAGCGACGGCCGTTGGCATGCGCCGACCTGGGAAGATGCGACCGAGGAGGCGAGCGGTGCCGCGCCCCCGGGTGGTCGTCACCTTGCGGGGGGCGGCCGGTGGCAGCACGTCGTGGATGCCTACTGGGGGTGGCCGAGATGGGCGCGCATCGCGACTCCGGTCGCGGCAATGTTCGTCGTCATCGCCGCGATCGGACTGGTGGCCGCCCTGGGGCTCCGCGACGGCGACGACGGGCGCATCGCCACCGACGAGTCGACGACCACCCCACCGGAGAGCACCGCGCCGTCGTCCGACCTGGCGGCTGCGGGCCCAGCGGGCACGACGACGACCGTCTCAGCCACTACGAGCACGGCGTCCACCACCACTCCGCAAGAGTCCGAGCCGACGGCGACGACGATCGCGCCACCTACGCCCTCAACACCTCTGCCGACTGCGCCACCCGAGCCGGACAGGGGCGTGCAGCCCCGTGCGCCCTGCTCACCCGAGGGTGCGACCGCCGTGTCCGACGAGGGAGTGCCGCTGATTTGCACCATACAGAAGTGCCGCGGGGCGCCCTACGACCAGCCCCGCTGGAGAGAAGCAACCTGCTGAGGAGTTCCGGGACATCACATGGTTGCTCAGCAACCTTTTCCGTCCCCGGAAGGTCGTCGCCAGTCGGTGGGGCGGTCGATCAGCTCGACCAACCTCCTCGGCGCCTGGGTGCAGTAGCTCTCGGTGAGCAGCTCCGCGACGTGGCTCCAATCGACGCCGGGCTCGAGCACCATGCCGACCGCATCGGTGCCCCACGCCGGTTGGAAGAACGGGTGGCCCGAGCGGCGCAGGGCGTCGAGCTCCGGCTGCGACGACCGGAACGTCACCACCGTGTCCGGGCCGTCGGCGAAGTCGACGGAGAGGACGTGGGCGAACATGCGCTTGCGGACGCGCCACTGCGTTCCGGCCCACGACGGGTTCTCGACGGTCTCGGGCAGGCCCAGGCAGATCGACCGGACCTCCGCGAGGACCTCGGCCGGCACGTCGGCGTACTCCGTGGCGCTCAGGGCGAGCGAGGAGGCACGCGCCAGCCGGCGGAGCCGGTCGTCGTCAGGTTCGTGTTCACCCAATGCCCGCCAGTTTCTCCCTGTCTTGACCTAAAGCGCCATTGAGATGTGATGCTGTCGTCCATGCAGATGGACTTCAGCCACTGGATGGCGCTCGAGAGCGCCATGCAGGGCGACCAACCCCGCCGGGCGTTCAGCCGGGCGACCCTGCGGCGGATCCTGGCCTTCGCCCGGCCCCACCGCCCGGCCCTCACCGGCTTCCTCGTGCTCAGCGTCGTGGCCGCCCTGCTCACGGTCGCCACGCCGGTGCTCGCGGGCCAGGTGGTCGACGAGATCGTCCAGGGGCGGGACGAGGGGCGGGTCATCGGTCTCGCGGGCCTTATCGCCATGGTCGCGGTGTTCGACGCCGTGGTGGGGATCGCGGCGCGCTGGCAGTCGTCGAAGATCGGCGAGGGCTTGATCCTCGACCTGCGCCGTGCGGTGTTCGGCCACGTGCAGCGGATGCCGGTAGCGTTCTTCACCCGCACCCGCACGGGCGCCCTGGTGAGCCGGCTCAACAACGACGTCATCGGTGCGCAGCGGGCCTTCACCTGGACGCTGTCCGGCGTGGTCAGCAACGTGATCGCACTGATCCTCGCCCTGGCGGTGATGCTGAGCCTGTCGTGGCAGATCACGTTGCTGGCGCTCTTGCTGCTGCCGGTGTTCGTGCTCCCGGCCCGGCGGATGGGCTCCCGCTTGGCACACCTCGAACGCGAGGCGGCCGACCACAACTCGGCCATGACCACCCAGATGACCGAGCGCTTCTCCGCCCCGGGAGCGACACTGGTCAAGCTGTTCGGCCGGCCGGCGCGCGAGGAGGCCGAGTTCGGCGTGCGGGCCGAGCGGGTCGCCGAGATCGGCGTCCGCACGGCGATGGGCCAGTACGTCTTCCTCACCGCGCTGGCGCTGGTGTCGGCACTGGCCCTGGCGCTCGTCTACGGCCTCGGCGGCTATATGGCGCTGCGGGGCAACATCGAGCCCGGCACCATCGTCACGCTCGGCCTCCTGCTCACCCAGCTCTACGCGCCGCTGACGGCGCTGGCCAGCGCCCGCGTCGACGCGATGTCGGCGCTGGTGAGCTTCGAGCGGGTCTTCGAGGTGCTCGACATGACGCCGCTCATCACCGAGAAGCCCGACGCCGCCGCCCTGCCCGACGGACCGGTCTCGTTGGAGTTCGACGACGTGCGCTTCGCCTACCCGTCGGCCGACAAGGTGTCGCTCGCCTCGCTCGAGGAGGTTGCCACGCTCGACACCCGCGGCGGCACCGAGGTGCTGCACGGCGTCTCGTTCCGGGTCGAGCCCGGCCAGGTGGTCGCCCTCGTGGGCTCGTCCGGCGGCGGCAAGTCGACGATCGCCTCGCTGGCGCCCCGGCTCTACGACGTCGACAGCGGCGCCGTGCGGCTGGCGGGGGTCGACGTGCGGGACCTGTCGTTCGACTCGATCCGGTCCGCGCTGGGGATGGTGACGCAGGACGGGCACCTGTTCCATGACACCGTGCGCGAGAACCTGCGGTTCGCCCGCCCTGACGCCACCGACCCGGAACTGTGGGACGCGCTGCGCACGGCCCGCCTCGCCGACCTGGTGGCGTCGCTTGCCGACGGTCTCGACACCGTGGTGGGCGAGCGGGGCTACCGGTTCTCGGGCGGCGAGCGCCAGCGGCTCACCATCGCCCGCATCCTGCTGGCCCGCCCGAGGGTCGTCATCCTCGACGAGGCCACCGCCAGCCTCGACTCCACGTCGGAGGTCGCCGTGCAGGCGGCGCTCGCCGACGCCCTCGCGGGACGGACGGCCATCGTCATCGCCCACCGCCTGTCCACGATCCGCGAGGCCGACGCCATCCTCGTGATCGAGGCCGGCCGGGTAGTCGAGCGCGGCACCCACGCCGAGCTGCTCGCCGCCGACGGCCGCTACGCGGAGCTGTACCGGACGCAGTTCGAGGACGGTCCGGAGGAGGAGCCCGACGCCGCGGTCGAGGCGGTGGCCTGACGCGCTCAGGCGATCGGCGCCCCGACGCCGACGCCGTCGGGCAGCTCCAAGAGGCGGACCGTGCCGTCGGGATCGAGTGCGCCGAGGACGAGGAACTCGCTGGTGAACCCTGCGATGCGCTTGCGGCCCAGATTGATGGCCCCGACCACCGTGCGGCCCACCAGCTCGTCGGCCGTGTAGTTGGGGACCTGCGCGCTCGTGCGCAGCGTGCCCACCACCGGACCGAAGTCGACGGTCAGCTTCCAGGCGGGCTTGCGCGCCTCGGGGAAGGGCTCGACGGCCGTGACCCGGCCGGTCCGCATGTCGACGGCGAAGAAGTCGCCCGGCTCGATGTCGGGCTTCCGCTCGAGCCGCTCGGGAGCGTACGGGCGGCCGTCGGGGTCGATCTCGTGTTGTGCCACGCTCGCCATCCTGCCCCAGGGCTCGGGCCGTGCATGAACCGGGGCCGGCTCGCCATGCTCTGGCCGCGCAAAACGCCGCGGGTTTGCTGGGTTTTCGACACCGGCGCCACATCGACGGACGCCGGCACGACGGCTCGTTGCTCGGTCCGCCACGTCACCCTGCGCTGTCGCGCCGCCGGCGGCCACGGCGAAAACCCTGGAATTTCAAGGGCTTCGCGCGCCCAAAGTGATGCGCTCGGCCGAAAAAGTCGTAACAATACCGCAGTATCCGCGTTTCGTGGGTGGGAGTTGAGGAAACTCACCAACGATCCCCTGACCCGAGGAGGAGCCCGTGAACCGTCGTGATCTGGTCCAAGCCGTGTCGTCCCAGACCAGTGTCGAGAAGAGCGAAGTCGACAGGGTCCTCAAAGGATTCACCGACGTCGTCACCGCGGTCGTGTCGAAGGGCGAGCCGGTGTCGATCTCGGGCTTCGCCAAGTTCGTCAAGGTCGACCGCCCGGCCCGCATGGGCCGCAACCCACAGACGCAGGCGCCGGTGCGCATCAAGGCCTCGAAGAAGGCGCGCATCACGCCGCTCAAGGGCTTCAAGGACGCCGTCGTGAAGACGAGCCAGGCACCGAAGCTCGAGCGCGGCGTCTGGCCCCCGGGACCCGCTCCTGCCAAGAAGGCCGCGGCCAAGAAGACCACCGCCAAGAAATCGACGGCCAAGAAGTCGACGGCCCGCAAGTCGACCGCCAAGAAGAGCACTCCGAGGAAGTCGGCGGCCAAGAAGACCGCCGCGAAGAAGACGAGTGCTCGCAAGGCACCCGCGCGCAAGACCACGGCCAAGAAGACCGCAGCCAAGAAGACCGGGGCCCGCAAGACGGCAACGCGCAGCACGACCGCCCGCAAGACCGCACAGCGCTAGGACCGTAGGTCGGCGGGCCGCGGCAACGGCCGCGTCGACGTCCGGGGCCCGCCCGACGGCCGGCACCACGCGTCGGTGGGCGTTCGGCGGCGAAAAAGATCGCCGATCGTCTACACCGCGCGTGCCTCGAGGGCGTTCTTGGGGCAGTGTTGGTCTTACCCGTGGCTCACGAGCGCGTCTCCGAACCGGCGCCGATCACGGTCGGCGTCAGGCCCGCGTTGTCGTTCGAGGCCTTCTACCTGGCCAACGAGCGGCGGCTGTACCGCGCCCTGTTCGTGCTCACGGGTGACCGCGACGAAGCCGAGGACCTCGCCCAGCTGGCATTTTGCAAGCTGTGGGAGCGGTGGGACCGGGTCGGTCAGCTCGACGACCCGGCCGGATACCTGTTCCGCACGGCGTTCAACGCCCGCCACAGCGCCACCCGGCGCGCCGTGCGGGCCGCCCGCCGCATGGTCGACCATGCGGTGGCCCACGCCGTGGTGCCCCCACCGCGCGAGCCCGCCGAGGTCGCCGCCGACCGCGACAGCGCGGCCCGGGCGTTGGCGGCCCTCACACCCCGCCAGCGCGAGGCGGTGGTCCTCACCGAACTACTCGATTGCGCGACGAGCGACGCGGCCCAGATCATGCGCATCCGCCCGGCCACCGTCCGGGTTCTCGTAAGCCAAGCCCGTGCCGCTCTCGCGCCCGACTCAGGTCGGGGGCGGGAGCTTGGGGCGTGACAGACGACCCCGACCTCCGGGCCCGACTCGAACGCCTCGCCTCATCCGCCGGCGACCCCCCCGAGCACGGTCTCGAGAAGGTCGCCGCACGCCGGCACCGCCGGCTGCGCCGCCGCCGTGGAGCTGTCGTCACGGCGGCGGCGCTGGCGGTGCTGCTGATCGGTGTCTCGACCGTCGTGGGGGGCGGCAACGAACCTGACGACGTCGCGGTGTCGCGGGCGGACCGGCCGTCACCCGGCAGCATCGCCCGGCTGCCCAACGAGGTCACGATGCGCTGCGGCCCGCGCGGCATCGAGATCCCGGTGGCCTCCGTCCGACCGCAGCGCGAAGGCCTCCACGTGCGGGTGATCAACGAGCAGGCGGTGTCGACCGAGGTGTGGGTCATCAACAGTGACGAGGACTGGTCGTCGGGCGAGGTGAGCGTCGACCCGGGACCGACGAACCTGCGGGTGCCCGTGCCGCCGGGTGTGCTGACCATCGGTTGCCGCGTGGCCGGGCACGACGACGAGCGCCGCGTCGACCTCGACGACGTCGACGGCTACTACCGCGCGCCGCGACTGGCCTGCGACGAGGAGGAGACGACAGAGCTGGAGAACCTCCCGGTCGTCGAGCCCTCGGGGTCACTGAAGACCGCGACCCGGGATGCATTGGACCCTTACGTTGACCTGGACGGCGTCGCCGCCACCGCCGTTCGTGGGTACACGAGCCAACGCCTCGGCGATCCGTGGGACGAACCCGTCGTCCAGCTCGAACGGGACGGCGACGCCGAGGCATTCGTGTACTTCGACAAGCGTGAGAACCGGGTCGAGGGAAAGTGGGTCAGCGCCCAGCTGGTGGTGGGCTGCAACGACTTCCTCGGTGACGCTGCCAGCACCACGACGACGCAGGGCTGACGCCCGGCGCCGCGGCCACACCACTGCCGCCGCGGCCGCCGTGCTCAGCCGTAGATCGCCTCGACCACGGCGCCGTACTTGTCGAGGACACCGCGGCGCTTGAGCTTGGACGTGGGTGTGAGCTCGTCGCTGTCGGGAAGCCATTCCTCGGACAGGACGGCGATCTTGCGCACGCGCTCGGCCGTGCTGAAGCGGATCATCACGTCGTCGACGGCCCGTTGGAGCTCGTCGTAGGCGCGCGGGTCGTCCGCGAGCTCGGCCAGCGAGCCGGCCTCGATGCCCCGCTCGCGGAACCAGCCGGGAGCCACCTCGGGGTCGAGCACCACCAGCGCCGCCACGAAGGGCCGTTTGTCGCCGACGGCGCAGGCCTGTCCGATGGGCACGATCGTCTTGAGGGCGGCTTCGAGGTTGGCCGGGCTCACGTTCTTGCCCCCGGCGGTGATGATCAGCTCCTTCTTCCGATCGACGATGCGGAGGTAGCCCTCGTCGTCGAACTCGCCGATGTCGCCGGAGTGGAACGTGCCGTCGGCATCGAGAGCGTCGGCGGTCTTGCCCGGGTCGTCGAGGTAGCCGACGAACACGTTGCCGCCGCTGCACAGCACCTCGCCGTCGTCGCCCAGCCGCACGTCGACGCCCGGGAAGGCCCGGCCAACGGTGCCGACCCGCACCTCGTAGGGGTCCCACGTCATGGGACCGGTGGTCTCGGACAGGCCGTAGATCTCCGACATCGGCACACCGATGGCCCGGTACCAGCGGATGAGCTCGGGCGGGATCGGTGCCGCGCCGGTGACCGCGAACTTCAGGGCGTCGAGCCCGACCAGCTGGCGGACGTTGCGGAAGGCGGCGTCGTCGAGGAAGGCCCACGTCTTCTCGTCCTCGGGCGTGGCCGTGCCCCGAGTCCGCCGGTCGGCGATGGGCTCGGCGGCGGCGACCGCCTCGTCGAACTTTGCCTTGCCCTCGGCGTTGGCGGACAGCGCCGCCTGGATGCCGGCGTGGAGCTTCTCCCACACCCGAGGTACGCCGAACATCGTCTCTGGGTGCACCTCTCGGAGGTACTGGCCGATCAGGCCGGGATCGGGACAGGTGGTGATCTCGAAGCCGCCGATCGCTGCCAGGTAGTGACTCGACATCCGCTCGGCGATGTGGGCCATGGGGAGATAGGAGATGGCGCGGAAGCCGACCGGGTCGATGCCGAGCAGGTCGAGGTAGCCCTGAGCGGTCCATACCAGGTTGTAGTGGCTGAGCATCACGCCCTTGGGGGGACCAGTGGTGCCCGACGTGTAGATCACCGTGGCGAGGTCGTCGGGGGACACGCGGTCGAGGGCGGCGCGCAGGTCGATGGGGTCGTGACCCTCGAGCACCGCCCGGCCGGGCAGAAGGCCCGCCCCGTCGGCGTCGCCGGCCTCGCCGAGCACGACGAGATGCTCGAGCTTGGGCAGCTCGTCGCGCACGGCGACGAACCGCTCGGCGAAGCCCAGGTCCTCGACGATGGCGACCGTCGCGGCGCTGTGCCCCGCCAGGTAGGCAATCTGCTGTGGCGCCGACGAGTTGTAGATCGAGATCGGCGTGGCGCCGCAGAGCACCGTGGCCAGGTCGACCACGTGGAACTCGGGAATGTTGCGCATCATCATGACCACGCGATCGCCGGGGCCGACCCCGAGCGCCTCGAGACCGGCGGCGGCGCGGGCCACACGCTCGGCCACCTCGGCGTACGTCCATTCCCACCAGTCGTCCGCGGCTCCCTTGGCCCGGAGGGCCACCTGGTCGGGATGGGCATCGACCGTCTCCAGCCAGCGGCTGGCGATCGTCTGGCCCTCGACCTGGCGGTCGAGCTCGTCCTTGGTCGCCGTCACGACGGTCCCCCTCGTGTCGCCGGTGTGTGGGCGACCAGGGTAGGGCCTGGCGCGGCCAGTTGCGTTTCGTCGCGGCCGGTCGGCACACTGGCTTGACCGAACGGTCAAGGAAGCCGGTGCCAACCCTCGAGCGACGAGGCACACGAGCCGGCGAGACAAAGGAGCAGGCCATGCCCACCGCTGTCATCGTCGATGCCGTCCGCACCGCGGGGGGCAAGCGCAACGGCAGGCTGTCCGGCTGGCACCCCGCCGACCTGGCCGCCGAGGTGCTCAACGCGCTGGTCGAGCGCACGAAGATCGATCCCGGCCTAGTCGAGGACGTGATCACCGGGTGTGTCATGCAGGCCGGCGCCCAGTCGGTCAACATCGCCCGCAACGCCGTGCTGGCCGCCGGCTGGCCCGAAGAGGTGCCCGCCACGACCATCGACCGGCAGTGCGGCTCGTCGCAGCAGGCCGCCCACTTCGCCGCCCAGGCCGTGATGGCCGGCGCGCACGACATCGTCGTCGCGTCGGGCGTCGAGGTCATGAGCCAGGTGCCGATGGGGGCCTCGGTCGGCGACGGCAAGTTCGGCTACCCCTTCGGTCCCAAGGTGGGCCTGCGCTACGCCGACATCGGTGGGCTCGTGCCCCAGGGGATCTCCGCCGAGCTGATCGCCGACAAGTGGGGGCTCTCGCGTGAAGACCTCGACGCCTTCTCGGCCGAGAGCCAGCAGCGGGCCGCCAGAGCGCGCGACGAGGGCCGGTTCGACAACGAGATCGTCCCGGTGCGGTCGGCCCACCGCGACAAGGAGACGGGCAACATCACCGAGTCCGACGAGCTGGTCACCGCCGACGAGGGCATCCGCGCCGACTCCACCGTCGAATCTCTGGGCAAGCTCAAGCCGGCGTTCAAGCCCGACGGCAAGGTGACCGCCGGCAACTCGAGCCAGATCACCGACGGTGCGTCGGCGGCGCTGATCATGTCCGAGGACAAGGCGGCCCAGCTCGGGCTCACGCCCCGGGCCCGGTTCCATTCGTTCGCCCTCGCCGGTGTCGACCCGGTGACGATGCTCACCGGCCCGATCCCGGCCACGCAGAAGGTGCTCGACAAGGCCGGGCTGTCGCTCGACGACATCGACCTCGTCGAGATCAACGAGGCCTTCGCCTCGGTGGTGCTGGCATGGCAGCGCGAGACCGGCGCCGACATGAGCAAGGTCAACGTCAACGGCGGCGCCATCGCCCTCGGCCATCCGCTCGGCTGCTCGGGCACCAAGCTGCTGGCCACGCTGCTCAACGAGCTCGAGCGCACGGGCGGCCGCTACGGCCTCCAGACCATGTGTGAGGGCGGCGGCATGGCCAACGCCACCATCATCGAGCGCCTGGACTGATTCTCCCGGCTGACCACTACATCGTAAGGTTGCGGCGCCGAGCGTGAGGCGCGACCCACCGTGGGTCGCGCGTCATCGCCATCATCACACCGGGGGGACAGTGATGAGCCAGCGAATCGGACCGGCGGTGGGGCGGCCGGCCGCGGTCGTCGTGATGCTCCTGGTCGCGGCGTCGGCGGCCGCCTGCAGCTCGACGCCGGCCGAATCCGACAAAGGCGCGGGGCTCGACACCCTGCGCCGGGGGACCGACCCCGCCGGGTGGGACGTGCGCCCGGGTGTCGAGCAGATCACGGTCACCGGCGCGGAGCCCGGCGAGCCGCTCACGCTCTACGGAACGAGCGGCGAGGGCGGGCGGAAGCTGCTCACCCTGCGGGCCGACGAGCATGGCCAGGCCCACTTCGCCTACCTGCCGGCCGAGCACGTCGAGGTGCAGTCCGGGGCCGACCTCGACTACGCCGCGCTGGGCGACATGTCCGAGGGCGGCGTCGTCGGGCCGGGGCGTTACCTGATCCGCGACGACAGCGCGTCGCCCGAGCTCGCGACCGACGTCATCACCGTGCCGGGCCGCGACGACGCGCCCGACACCGCGCTCTACGAGCGCCAGCAGCTCACGGGCGTCGAGCTCGACATCGTCGGCGGCGTGAAGGCGGGGGCGTCGCTCGAGGACGGCTTCCAGTACATCGAGATGCGAGACGGCGTGAAGCTCAGCACCATGGTGCGGTTCCCCGACTCGGCGCTGTACGGCGACGGTCCCTACCCCACGGTGATCGAGTACTCGGGCTACTCGCCGTCGAACCCCGAGTCCGAGGAGGCTGGGGTCCGGCTCGCTCGCACGTTCGGCTACGCCACGGTGTCGGTCAACATGCGGGGCACGGGCTGCTCGGGCGGCGTGTTCGACGTGTTCAACCCCGCCCAGATGGCCGACGGCTACGACGTGGTCGAGACGGTGGCCCGCCAGCCGTGGGTGCTGCACGGTTCGCCCGGGATGGTGGGCCTGTCCTACTCGGGCATCTCCCAGCTCTACACCGCGGCCACCAGGCCGCCGAGCCTCGCCGCGGTCACGCCGCAGTCGGTCATCGCCGACCCCTGGCTCCAGGCCTGGCCCGGCGGCATCTTCAACTCGGGCTTCACGCACCAGTGGCTCAAGGAGCGCGACGCCGCGTCGGCCCCGGGAGGCAGCAACTGGGTGACCGAGCACATCGACGCCGGCGACACCATCTGCGGGTCCCACCAGGCCCTGCGCGAGCAGAACCCCGACTTCGAGAACTTCGTGCATTCGCTCGACACCTACGTCCCCGCGGCCGAGCCCCGCGACCTCCGCCGCCTGGTGAGCGACATCGAGGCGCCGGTGTTCATCTCGGGCGCCTTCCAGGACGAGCAGACGGGACCGCAGTTCGGATACATGCTCGACGAGTTCGACTCCACCGGCGAGCTGCGGGTCAACCTCTGGAACGGCCGCCACCCGGACGGCTACGGGCCGGCCAACCTCATCCGCTGGTTCGAGTTCCTCGAGCTCTATGTGGCCAAGCGGGTCCCCGAGCTCAACCCGCTGGTGCGCTCGGTCGCGCCCGGTGTGCTCGCCGGCGCGTTCGGCCTCCAAGACATCGAGCTCGAGCCCGACCGGTTCGCCCGCTTCGGCGACGACCATGCCGCCGCGCTGGCGGCCTACGAGTCCGAGGACCCGGTGCGGGTGATCTTCGAGAGCGGCATCGGCGAGAACGAGTTGGGCGAACCGGGCGGAACGTTCGAGCTGGGGCTCGACTCGTGGCCGTCGCCCGACGCCGATGAGGCCAGGTGGTACCTGGCCGCCGACGAGCGGCTTGCCTCCGAGGCGCCGGACCGGGGCACCGACGGCGACGCCGACAGCTTCCGCTTCGACCCCGAGGCGGGGGCCTCGACGCTGTTCGGCGGCACCGGCGACTACCCGCTGCTCGACCCCGTGTGGACCGCGGCCGACTGGACGCGGTTCGGCGAGAGCGAGCAGCTCTCGTACCTCACCGAGCCACTCGACGACGGCCTGGTCGTGGCCGGCCCCGGCTACGCCGACCTCTGGGTGGCCAGCGACGCCGAAGACGTCGACCTGCAGGTGTCGGTGTCGGAAGTCCGCCCCGACGGCACCGAGTACCTCGTCACCAACGGCTGGCTGCGCGTCGGCCACCGCGCCGAGGACCGCAAGCGCAACGACGGGCTCGAGGTGGTCCACGAGTTCACCGAGCGGGCCTACGAGCCGCTGGAACCGGGTGGGACGGTCGAGGCACGCATCGACATCCCGTCGTTCGCCCACGCATTCCGGGCCGGATCGCAGCTGCGGCTGTCGATCGCCACGCCGGGTCGCAACCACGCCACCTGGGAGTTCGAGCCGCTCGACTACGGCGGCGAGGTCCCCACGATCGACGTGAGCCGCTCACGGCAGGCGCCGTCGGCGCTGGTGCTGTCGGTGCTCGACGGCGTCGACGTTCCGGCGGTCGACCCCGCGCCCTGCCCCGGCCTGCGAGGCATGGCCTGCCGCCCCTTCGTCGCCACGGAGAACGAGCCGGCGGCGCTGTAGGGGCGGTTGGCGCCGCGGGCCTACGCTGACCTGGTGCGTAGGCCCAACATCTCGTGGCCGACCCTCGTCGCCCTGCTCGTGGCGGGGGTTCTCGCCTGGCTGATCACCCGGGCCAGCATCGTGGCGGTCGCGATCGCGGTGATCGCCGGCTGGCTGATCCTCAAGATCGGGTTCTCGATGCTGTCGGGACTGGCCACGCCGCTGCCGCCGCCACCGCCGCCGGGCGAGCTGCGCAAGGTGCGGTTGACGTTCCGGTGCTCGATCTGTGGCACCGAGGTGCGCATGACCAGCGCCAACGACGAGGTGCCCGACGCCCCGCGCCATTGCCAGGAGGACATGGAACTGGTCGCTCCGATCGACGGGTGACGAGCTGTTCATCGTTTGCTAGGGCAGCCGGACGCATCACATTTCCACAAGCTGTGGACAAAGCTGGGGAGAGTCACAGCGATGTAACTTCCGCTACCTGGGGGTAACTGGGCCGCAAGGCCGCTGGCACCGATGGAGACGCGCGGGCCAACGATGGCCGCGACCGCGATCAGTGGAGCTGGGTGGCCACGATGATGCCCCCGCAGATCGATGCCAGCCCGGCGCCCAGGTAGGCGTTGCTGGTGCCGCCCGGGAGCAGATCGAGGTAGTTGAGGAAGATCAGCACCAGCCCCAGTCCCAGCAACGCGAACATGAGCACCGGAACCCACATCGGGCTGACCTTCACCTCGCGGGGCACCGGCGGCGTGTAGCGCGTGGACGGCAATGGCCGGTTCGACGCCGGGGTGGTGCCCCTGGGAGTCACCCGCCCGCCCGGGACCCTGCGCTTGGCTGGTTTGGCCATGGCTGGGCAGACTAGCCAGATCGCCGGTCGCGGCTGGAGCCGGGCCGCGCGCTCTGACGGTCTGGGGGCCGCCGGGTACCAAGGATCGTCGCCATCGAGCGCCCCGCTGAGCGAGAGTGAGGGCATGAGCCAAGTTCTCGCCGCCGCCGACATCGGCACCAACTCGGTGCACATGGTCGTTGCCCGAG
>OBLS010000260.1_pt1 | contig 17801 bp, 19 predicted proteins | sample 1519901 | NCBI WGS metagenome assembly OBLS01 (sample SAMEA3113585, study PRJEB22503) | soil metagenome | reverse complement strand
CGACGAGGAGCCCGGCGACGACGGCTGCGGCACCTGCGAGGACAAGGGCGAGCTCCATGGCTCAGTCGACCGTGGCCGTGACCAGAGCCCGCGCGCCCGCCGCACGAACCGCGCGAGAGAGCGTCTCGATGTCGTAGGCGCCGTAGTGCCGCCGGCCGTTGACGAAGAAGGTGGGTGTCCCCGTGACGCCGCTGAGGTCGGCGCTGTCGACGTCCTCGGCCACGCGCGACGCGCCGGCGTCGCTGCGCAGGTCGTCGGCAAAGCGATCGACGTCGAGGCCCAGCTGCTCGGCGTACGCGATCAGGTCGGCCGGACGCAGCGCCTCCTGGTGGGTGAGCAGGACGTCGTGCATCGGCCAGAACGCGCCCTGGGCGGCAGCCGCCTCGGCCGCCTCGGCGGCGAGCTGTGCGCGCGGGTGCACGTCGCTCAGCGGCAGGTGCCGCCAGACGTACCGCACGTCGGCGAAGTCGGCGAGGAGCTCGCGGACGACCGGCTCCGCCTGGCCGCAGTAGGGGCACTCGAAGTCGCCGTACTCGACGACCGTCACCGGTGCCTCGATCGGCCCGCGCACGTGGTCGTTCTCCGGATCGACGTCGATATAGAGGTCGACGAGCGGCTGAGCAGTTCCGAGCAGCGCGCGGATCCGCAGGCGCCGAGGCAGGAGGGCCGTTGCGCGGAACAGCAGCCAGGTGATGAGCGCCGCGCCGAGGGCGGCGCTGAGAACGCCCAGCTTTGCTTCCTCGAGTTGCCGCCCCTCGAACGCGAGTGTGGCGACCAGCAGTGCGATCGTGAAGCCGATCCCGGCGATCGTGCCGCCGCCGGCGACCGCCGCCCAGCCCACGGGCGGTCGCAGCCGCCGGCGGCTCAGCCGCGTCAGCAGCCACGAGCTGCCGAGAATGCCGACCGGCTTGCCGAGGACGTAACCGAACAGGATTCCGAGCGTGATCGGGGACGTGAAGCCTTGGGCGAGGAAGCCGCCGTCGATGGCGATCCCGGCATTCGCCAGCGCAAACAGCGGCACGATCACGTAGCTCGTCCAGGGGTGAAAGAGATGCTGCAGCCGTTCGTTGATCGGCGTTGCCGACCGCAGCTCGATTCCGGCCACCCGTGCCAGTTCTGCCGTGGGTTGCTCGCGGAATTCGCGGAACCGCTCTGTCGCGCGTTCGAGGTTCGATCGCGGAGCCGGGGATGCGTAGGCGAGCAGGCCCATCGCGAGTCCGATCACCACCGGCTCCACCCCTGACTTGAGCAGGCCCACCCAGGCGGCCGCGCCGAGTGCTGCGTAGACGAGACCCACCCGGACTCCGAGGCTACGGGCGACGAAGACGGCTCCGAACACCGCGATAGCTCCAAGAAGTGGCGCAACGCTGAGCGCCTCCGTGTAGACGGTCGCGATAACGACGAGCGCGACGATGTCGTCGACGACGATGACCGTGAGCATGAATGCCCGCAGGCGGTCGGGGAAGCGCGGCCCGACGAGCGCCAGCAGGCCGAGCGCGAAGGCGGTGTCGGTCGACATCGCGATCCCCCAGCCGGCTGCGGAAGAACGTCCGGCGTTGAAGGCGAGGTAGATGCCGACTGCTACCGCCATGCCGCCGATGCCCGCCAGCAGCGGCAGCGCGAATCGCCGCCGCTCCCGCAGCTCTCCCAGGTCGAACTCGCGACGCGCTTCGAGGCCGACGACGAAGAAGAAGAACGTCATCAACCCGCTGTTCACCCAGTGGCGAAGATCCATCGCGACGCCTGCGTCGCCGACGTCGATCGACAGCGTCGTTTTCCAGAGGGAGTCGTAGGACGACGCGTCGACGTTCGCCCATACGAGTGCCGCGACGGCCGCGGCCAGCAAGACCGCCGCACCGCCGGTCTCGGTGCGGAGGAACTCGCGCAGCGGCGTCTGGATACTCCGCGCCCACGCCGTCCGGCCCGAGAACGCCGGCGGCCGAGCGTTCGGGTCGCCGCTACTGCTCGTAACCCTCCACCACCTCGGGCCGTCTGACGTCGGCGGCGTCCGGATCGCGGCCGGCTTCGCGCAGCGCGCGGCGCTGGCGCAGCAGATCCCAGCATTGGTCGAGCGAGATACCCACCTCGCGCAGGCGCTGCCGCTCGCGGTCTGTCGCACTCCCGGACGCCTCCCGCTCCCACAACTCGTGCTCCTCTGCGACGAGTTGTTCGATAGTCCCGTGGATCTGCGAGTCGTCCATCACTCCTCCTGTGCTCGAGGTTCAGTCGCGGCTTGGAATCCCGCGCACCGTAACCAGCACGATCGAGCTCAGGATGAGTCGCGGCCGGCCAAACGCGAACTTGCAGCCGAACGGCTTAGTGGCCTGTGTGTTTCAGGATCGCGCCGACAACGACGTCCCAAATCCCTCGCGGCAGCTCGTGGCCTGTCTCTTCCAGCGGCAGCAACCGAGCGCCCGGGATCTCGTTCGCCAGTGCGACGCCGTGTTCGTAGGGAAACAGCGGATCCTCGGTGCCGTGAAGGACGAGCGTCGGGATGCGGATCTCTCCTAGCCGCTCCCGCCAGCGGTCGCCCCCTCCCTCGATTAGGACATGGTTCTTCATGCTCGAAGCGATGTTCAGGCTGCGGTCGAAATCGCGGCCGGCGAGCTCGCGCCAGGCCGCCTCGTCGAAGGGGCGCGACTTGCCTGCGTAGTGTCGTGCGTCCTCGACGACGTAGTCGATCACGGCAGTGCGATCGGCCCAGTCCGGCTCGGGCGGCGGGCTCGCGAGGTGTTCGCGGAGGTCCTCCGACGTCCCTGGAAGATCCGGATCGCCGGGTCCCCCGCTCGTCGAGATCAGCGTGAGCGATGCGACCCGATCGGGATGGTCGAGCGCGAGGAACTGGGCAATCCCTCCACCCGCCGAGATGCCGACGATGTGGGCGCGGTCGACGCCAAGTGCGTCGAGGATTCCGACGGCATCGTCGACGAGGTCGGGGCCGGTGTACTTCGGCGCACCCGGCTCGTAGGTGACCGAACGGCCTGTGTCGCGTTGGTCGTAGCGAATCACGAAGCGAGAGCCGGCGGCGAGCCGTTCGCAGAACTCGTCCTCCCACGAGAGCATCGAGCCCGCCACTCCCGCGATGAGCAGGATCGCAGGGTCGTTGGGATCGCCGAAGGTCTCGAGGCACAGGTCGACGCCGTTGGCCCGGACGATCCTTTCGCTCGTCACGACCTAATGACCCCGGCGCCGCCGAAAACTCATCGGAACGAGCTTGGCACAACGCAAAGCCCGGCAGCGCGGAGCTTTCCGTGCTCTGCAAGATGCGTGCGGCGCCCAGCTCCGTCACGCGCGCGGCTCCTGCGTTGATGTCCTCCGAGGCACCCGCAGCCGGAAAACGCCCTACGCTCGCCGCGTGACCGAGTTACCAGTTGAGCGCTACCTCCGGCTGGGGCTGCGGCTCGGCCGCCACGTCGACGGGATCGTCGATGCTTACTACGGCCCTCCAGAGCTGGCGGCCGCCGTCGACGCTGAGCCGCCGATAGATCCGCGGACACTCGTCACCGAGGCAGAGACGATGCTCGACGAGCTCGAGGACGGCTGGCTGCGCGACCAGGTGGTCGGCCTGCGCACCTACGCCGGCGTGCTGGCGGGCGAGTCTGGCTCGTACCCCGACGAGGTGGAGGGGTGCTACGGGGTGCGGCCGACCTACACCGACGAAGCGGTCTTCGCCGCCTCGCACGAGCGGCTCGAGACGCTGCTCCCCGGCGACGCGACGTTGGCTGAGCGTTACAAGAGCTGGGAAGACTCGATCCTCGTCCCCACCGAGCGGATCGAACGCACGATGGCGGCGGTCATCGAGGAGGCGCGTGTTTGGACGCGCGGCCTGGTCGACCTGCCGGCCGGCGAAGGAGTCGTCCTCGAGATCGTTCGCGACAAGCCCTGGTGGGCGTCCTGCGACTACCTCGGCAATCTGCGCAGCCGGATCGCCGTCAACGTCACCCTGCCGATGTCGGCCATCGAGCTGCTCATCCTCACGCTCCACGAGACGTATCCCGGCCACCATACGGAGCGCTCCAGCAAGGAGCACCTGCTCGTGCGCGGCCGGGGGCTGCTCGAGGAGACGCTGGTGCTGGTGCCCACGCCGCAGACGCTCGTCACCGAGGGGATCGGCAAGCTCGCGCCGGAAATGCTGCTCGAGGGCGACGGCGCGGCGGCGCTCGCCGCAGTCGTGAACGACACGGGTATCGATTTCGATCTCGCCCACGCCCTCGCCGTAAGGCGGGCCCACGAGCCGTGCGCGCGGGCGGAGGCCAACGCCGCGTTGATGCTGCACGACGGCGGGGCGAGCGAGGCCGAGGTACAGGCATATCTCGAGCGCTGGGGTCTGATGAGCCCGGAATGGGCGGCCCACATGATCCGCTTCTTCACCGAGCCGACCACTCGGACCTACATACACACCTACTCTGCCGGACGAGAACTCTGCCGCTCGTACGTGGCGGGCGAGCCGGAGCGCTTCCGTCGCCTGCTGACCGATCAGGTGCGCGTCCGTGACCTCCTCGAAGCACGAGACGCAGGCGCGGCGTTGGATCAGCAGGCATAGAAAAGCTAGGCGGGGCTTTTCCCTTGCTGACTCGACAGAGGAGGCCGCACAGCGGCCCCCTCTGTTGCTCGGTCCTAACGCGGGCGGCGCCGAAGCGCCGCCCGCGTTTGATGCGGTGGCCGGTCCGGTCTAGCCCCCGACCGCCTTCAGTGCGTTGACGATTCCGTGGCCGTAGAAGTCGTTGAAACCGACTCCCCCGCCGCAGAACGCGTTCCAGCTCGCCGGCCGCCCCACGATCGTGTAGTCGACCAGACGCGGCTCGGGACACGCGTGCTTGCTCGCCGTGTCGGCGAGGACGCTCTCCACCGAAGCCGGTGCCATCGTCAGCCCGCCGTGCAGGGTGTCCGGCACCCCGTAGCTACTCACGATCAGCGCCGCCACGCCCACGGCGTGCGGAGAGGCCATCGACGTCCCCTGGATCAGCTGGTAATACGCGCAGACGCCGTTGGCGCAGTCGCGGACCACGAACGGGGTCCGGGGCCGCCCCGACCCGTCGATCTCGTGGAATTCCCTGGCGATGGCCTCGGGATACGGCCCGAGAATTTGGGTCTCCGGCGTCCGGAACTGCGGCGTGCCGAAGAAGTCGCGGAAGTAACCACCTGGAGCCGAGACGACGATCTGCTCCCGGCCGTAGTTCGAGTAATCCGCCTTGGCACCGCTCGGACCCAGCGCGCTGATGGAGATCACGCCCTCGGTCTCCGTCGGAACGTCGAGGCAGAAGTTCGTGACGACACGATCGTACTCCGTTCCCGGTGGATAGTCGGGGCTCGTGTCGTCGAAGGTCGGGTTGCCGAGATTCGTGTGGCTGTTCCCGGCCGCCCCGATGAAGGTCACGCCGCGGGCACGCGCGTAGTCGACGGCGCGCTGGGTCAGGTCGATGATCGTCTGCTGCTCCATCTGCTGCTCCGGCGAATCGACCGGTTCACCTATCACGGGGTCGGTCGCCGGGTGGTCGGGTCCGCAGTTGTAGAGCCACGGATCCGTGTAGAAGCTCATGTTGACGACGTCGATTCCGACGTCTCCCGCGTACTTCATGGCCTGGATCGTCGGCTCGAGGAAGAAGAACCCGGAGTCCTGGCCGGCACGGATATTGACGAGCGTGACACCTGGAGCGACTCCCGCCATCCCGAGCCCGTTGATCGGCGAGGCGACGGTACCCGCGACGTGGGTGCCGTGGCTGTTCTCGTCGACGGTCGCCAGATCTGAACACAACTTGTCGGGCTCTTGCGCGCACTTTCCGTCAATCAGCTCGATGTCCGTCGTGAAGTTGCGGCTCAGCCGGGCGTTGAAGTTCGGCGCGATGTCCGGGTGGGCCGCGTCGATGCCTGTGTCCATGATCCCGACGAGCACGCCGGGCTTCCCTGGCTCGACCGCATAGGACTCGCCCGGCGTCGCGTGGATCATTCTCATGTCCCACTGCCACCGCTCTGCGAGCGGCTCGCCTGTTGCAGCCGGCGCGACGTCCGCGACTCCCGGTTGTCCGAGACTCGCCTGGCGTTCAGCGGCAAGACGTTCGATGTCGAAGTCCTTCGGCCGGTAGCCGGGCTCGGCCGTCGCGATGACGCGATCACGCGCCGCGCCCGCGAGCACGCTCGAACCGCGGACGCCGGCGAGGAAGCCAGGGTTCTCGGTCGAGACCTTCGCGTAGCCGAGCGCGCGGTTCTCGTTGAGGATCGTGCCGCCGAGCCGCTCGATCGCGGCCCGCGCGTCGCGTGCCGAGACGCCTTCTGCGTATGCAACGAGATGGATCCCGTCGCCGGCGCTCGGCTTAGATGCAGCTGACTGGACCACGAACCCGCTCAACGCGAGCGCGGCCACCGCCAGCAAGAGATACCTCTGCATAAATGCTCCTCCCCCTCTAGATCCTGACCGGCGGCACCCTAACGCAGCCGGCGCGGACTTCCCAAATCCTGACCAGGGAGAGCGCAGTCAGGCCGCCGCGGGCAGTCTGACGATTCGCTGGGCGAATCGGGTCATTAGAAAAAAGCCCCGATGCCAGGGCTTTTCTCCGTAGCAGGCCTATAAGCGCCGCCGCAAACACTAGAACAAGATTGATGTAGTCAGCTCAGCGGGCAGCTGCTCGAACTCGAGCTCGCGGGCTCCGATGTTCCTGTCGAGGACTTCGCGCTGTACAGCGCCCTCGTCCACTTCGAGCGGGCGACGCCGACGCAGCTCGCCCAGCACCTCGGCATGCCGCTGAGCACGCTCCTCTTCCGCTTCGGGAAGATCGAGAGCCGCGGCCATGGCGTCCGCGAGCGGAACCCGCGCGACGGACGTTCGTCGCTCCTCGGGCTGAACGCGCGGGGTAGGCGCGCCTTCGACATCACCAGGCCGCGCTTTACCGAAGCGCTCCTCTCGGTCCAGCGCCACCTCACGATCGGCGGCGAAGCCGTCCAGGACGCCATCGCGGACCTCATGCGCGCGGTGGGGACGGCGCTCGCAGAGGCTCGCGACCGCGAGCTGATCGCGCGGAAGCAGGCGTCGTGACGCGGTTCGCGGCAGGGCTGCTCCTTGTTGTCGCGGTCGCCGTCTGCTCCGCCGACGCGGCGCCGCCGACGCCCGTGGTGAGGCTTTCCGGGCGGCCGGAGATGCTCGTCGCGGGCCAGCGTTGGGTGGCACGGCTGACGGTGCGGCCGGCCGCACGACCGAGCCTCAAGGCGACATCCGGCGCGCGGACGATCAGAGTGCAGACCACGGCGACCGGCCCCAGCCGCTATAGGGCGACGCTTCGACTCCCGACGGCCGGCATCTGGCGGCTCGTGGCCCTTGTTCGCGGACGATCGTTTCCGCTCGGGCGCGTCCGCGTGCTCGCCTCGTATCCGCTCGCGCTGCCGGCGCAGATCCTCGCGCTCGATCGCTCGCTGCTCGTCGTCGAGCGCCAGGGCCGCGACCGGATCCTGCGCGTCGACGCAGGAACCGGCCGGTTCTCGGTCGTGACGACGCGCATCCCCTCGCCGTGGGGCCTCGCCCGAGACGCGAATGGCCGCGTCCTGGTGTCCGGCGACAGCGGCATCTACGAGCTCGGCGGCACGAAGCTCGCGGACGCCGGCACAGGCCCGATCGCAGCCGCCCCGAACGGCGACCTCTACTTCGCCGACCAGACGCGTGTCGGCCGCATCGGCCGCGGTGGGGGCGTCGAAACGCTGTCGACCGACGTCGCCGCTCCGCACGCGCTCGTCCTCCGCCGCGACGGCTCGCTGGTCGTCAGCGACAGCGGTAACAGCCGCCTGCTCAGCATCGATCCGGCCACGAGAGCAACGACCGTCCTCGCCTCCGGGCTGAGGAACCCGCTCGGAGCGATCGAAACCGCAGATGGAGACCTCCTCGTCGTCGAGTTCGATTCTGGGCGGCTGCTCCGAATGGGCGACGGCCGGGTCCTCACGCAGGCTCTGCGGAAGCCGTATGCGCTCACGCAGAGTGCCGACGGCGGGGTCTATGTCGTCGAAGGCGGTGACCTCGGCCGCCCGAGCGGAGGGATCGCGCGCGTCGCCGACGACGGCTCCGTCGTGCGGCTGCGGCTCGTTCCGACCTAGTTTTCGGAGAGAGCTCGGCGCGAGGACGTGGTCCTCGCGTAGGACCATCACCCGCAGCTCGACGAAGCTCATCCGCTCGCGAACCTCGCGCCTGCCGCGGAGGCGGATGGGCGCGACCTCACCAAGAAAAACTCAACCAAGGGCGTAGCCCTCGTGGTGTACTTGTGCCTAGGCCTCGGGCTGTCGGGACGGCTCGCCAGCGGCCGCTTGCTTCTGCGGAGTAGCCACGGGTGCCACCGCCCGGAGCGCCGGCTCGTCGACGAGGTTGAGGACGCGCATGCCGTGGACGAACACCACCGTCCCCCCAAGCCAGCCGCCGAGCGTGAGCAACCCGAAGCCGGCGAGAGTGAGGATGAGTGAGCCGCTAGTGACCACGGCGTCGACGTAGCCACTGTGCCCGAAGATCGCGGCGAGCAGGAAGAAGACGGTCGCAGTGAGCATCGAGAACATGTGCGCGGTCGCCGTTCGCCAGAGCGGAGTGCCCCATGTGATGCTGAGCCAGTCGATGAATCCGGTCAGCGCGGTCGCGCCGGTGACGATCAGGCCGAGGATGAGCGCGAGCCACCAAGCGGTCGCCGTGTTCGCCTCGCCGACGCCGAGCGCGCTCAAGACGCCGAATGCCGTTGCGGCCGTGTAGATCCCGATCGTCGCGTCGGTCAGCGGTGGATGGAGCGGATGGCCCGGCAACCCCTTGACCAGATAGTTGAGCTTCATCTAGCTCGTCTCCTCCCCGACGTCGCATCGTCTGCCACGAGGAGAGGTCGTGGCGTGCTCGAGGCATTCGAGGTCGATCCGCTCGTGAAACTGGACGGAGACCCTTAGGCGGGCCGACGGGTACGTTCTCAACGTATGTCGCTCGATCGCCTCGCAGCGGCCGGCGATCCCCAGCTTCGCCGGCTTCTGCTTTTCGCGCGCCGCCGCCGCGATCCGTTCACCGCGGACGATGTCGCCGCGGCGCTCGGCATCCACCGCAACGTCGCGCGCAGTCGCCTCGATCGGCTGGAGAAGGCCGGATTCCTGGCCTTCACGTTGGAGCGTCGCGGCGGCCGGCGCGGACCTGGCGCTGGACGGCCGGCCAAGGTCTATCGCGTCCCGCCGGAGCTGGAAGGCGTTGAATTCCCCGACCGGCGCCTCGCGGAGCTGATCGGCCTGCTGGTCGGGAAGATTCCCGCCCGCAGCAGAGAGCGAGCGGTCCGAGAAGCGGGCGAGGACTTTGGACGCAGCCTGGCTGCCGCAGCCAAGTTGAAGACGTCGGGAAACCTCGCTACCGGCCTGGAGCGGATCTGTGATGCGCTCGGATCGCTCGGCTTCCAGGTCTCGGTGAAATCGGTCGCCGGAGCGACCGCCATCCTTGAAACCCCCACCTGCCCACTGCGGCCGCTCATCGTGAAGCAGCCAGACGCGGGTGGGATCGACCGAGGCATGTGGGCGGGGCTTCTCGAGCGCAGCGTGCGCGGGGTACGCGCCGACCAAATCACCTGCGAGACTCCTCGTTGCCTTTCCCAGGACGCTCCGTGCTCGGTTCTGCTTTCGCTCGGCCGTCAGCGGACGAAGAGCCGAGGCGGAGCAGCCAGTGGATCGCGGCCGCACGCGTCGGAGAGGCCTACTTGACCGGACGCTCCGCGCGGCGTTGGTTGCCGTCTCACGGGTACTCGTGATCCCGGCGGCACAGAGCCCGTGCGTGAGCCAACTCACTTCTCTAAACACTAACATTCAGTCTTTAGAGAATTCGAAACGAAGGGGCTTGCATGGAGTGGGCTGCGCTCGTCAGTTGGATCGTCACGGCCGGCGGTGGATTCGTGCTGTTGGCACTCTGGCTCAGGCATGGCGGTATGCAACAGCGTGAGCCTGGCCGGCAGATCCGGCCGCCGCTAATCCTGAGCCACTTCGCGCTAGCGGCGACCGGGCTTGTGTTCTGGATCGTGTACGTCGTCAGTGACAGCGACGCGCTCGCCTGGATCGCCTTCGCAGCCCTGGTCGCCGCTGCGGTGCTCGGATGGACGATGTTCGCGGTCTGGTTGCGGCGTCGGCAGGCCCGCGCGGCAACCGCGTCGTCGACGCCCGGGGTGCCGGCTGAGCAGCACTTCCCAATCTCGGTCGTGACGCTCCACGGTCTCCTCGCCGTGACGACACTCGTTCTCGTCTTTCTAGCCGCCATCGGCATCGGCACCTAACCGGGCGAGGAGCGAAGCATCAATGCGAGCTCAGATCAAGGAGAAGCAGGATGTTGCGAAGGGAACCCTGCTGGTTACGTTCGATCTGCTTGGTGAGGAGGTCGACTTCAACCCAGGCCAGTACTTCTTCGTCACGCTTCCCGAGGTCGGCTACGACGACGAGAAGGGCCTGCGCCGCCACATCACCGTGGTCACGTCCCCGAACGAGAAGGGCGTCCTCGGCCTGGCGACGAGGATGCGAGACAGCGCCTTCAAGCGAACCCTCGCCGAGCTTCCAATCGGCGCAGAGGTGGAGGTCGAACAGCCCAAGGGCGACTTCACACTTCCCGCGGAGACGACGCGCCCCCTCGTCTTCGTCGCCGGCGGGATCGGGATCACGGTCTTCCGAAGCATGCTCCTCTACATCCGCGAGCAACGACTTTCGTATCGAGTCACGCTCGTGTACTCGAACCGCGACCGCCAGTCGGCTGCCTTCATCGACGAGCTGCAGGAGCTTGAGCGCCAGATCCCCGAGTTCCGGCTCATCCTGACCATGACTCAAGACCCAGCCTGGGAGGGCGAGACACGGAAGATCGAGGCGCGCTTTCTCGAGGACTACCTCGGAAAGGACCTCGACCGCTACACCTTTCTCGTCGCCGGCCCACCGGCGATGGCGGAAGCGGTGCAGAAGGTGCTCGAAGAGGCGGAAGTGAACGAGGAGAACCTCGTCGTTGAACGCTACAGCGGTTACTGAGCCGCAACGTGAGCGCGCCTCTCGAGAGGCGCGCGAATGCCCGTGCTAATTCGAGCGCAGGTACTGGACGAGGTCTGACTTCTCCTGTGCCGTGAGGCCGAGTCCGAAACAGCTGTTGTAGTGGTCGATGACCGCGTCGAGGTTTGCGAAGCGGCCGTCGTGCCAGAAGCCGCCCTTGGCGTGTGCGAAGAGTCCCTTCAGTGGCGTCGTGCGGTAGCGCTCGTCGGGCGAACGGTTGGCCTGGAAGGCGTCGGTGCAGATCTCGGCGGGTTCGTGCAGGTTCCAGCCGGGCTCGGTGAAGAGAGGCAGGACGTGGCAGTTCGCGCACGTTCCTTTGCCGGTGAAGATGCGTTCGCCACGTTTCGCCGCAGTCGCGTTGAAGCTGCCGGGCGGCGGCTTCGGCGCCAGGAGGCCGAGCTGGTAGGCGTGGAGAGCGGGCAGCTTCGGGGTGATCAAGTCGGGCGTGTTCCGGACGTCGAAGAACCCTGCCCGGGCGGCGACCGGGAACTTAGCCGGATCGTTGAGGCGCGGGTCGAAGAAGGTCCCCTTTCCATGCATCTCCAGGTTGGCGACGAAGGCGTTCCAGTACGTGACCGAGCCCCAGCCGGTAAAGGTGTGGAGGTTGACACCGGCGAGACCGAAGGCAGGCGGAATCAGCGTCGCTGCTGACTTGCCATCCGGTCGGAAGCCCTGGCCGTCGAGAAACAGTGCCGCGTCGAACTTGCCCGGCCCCCAGGCAGCGAGCACTTCGTTGAGAGTGGCATCGTCGACTTGGAGAAGGTCGGTGAGCGGAGCCTTGTTAGGCGCCAGCGAGACGATCGCTCCGACGTTGAGGTCGCGATTCGGCCAGCCATCGAGTCGACGCCCGATCCCCGGCGCGAACGAGTCGTCCACGATCGAGTGGCAGGACGCGCACGTGAGTCCAACGGAGCGCAGCGTCCCATCCTGCTCGAAGAAGCCCTTGAGGCCGACGACCGCGTTCAGCTTGAGCAGGGCGAGCGTCGTCGCGGGATCGTCGAGGTTGACCTGGCCGGCCGCCAGGGCCTGCTTGAGCGAGTCCGGGAGCGCGGCCGAATCGACCTTGAGGCCAACGGCAAGTGCGGTCTTCGGGCTCACCCCGTGTCCGACGCCTCCGAGAGCCTCTCCTTTGATCGCTTGGTGCAGTTGGAGCGAGTCCCCCCAGAAGGCCTCGTCACCGAACGTGTCGAAGCGGAAGATCTGTCTGCCCTGCTCGAACAGCTGTTGGGCGGCCTTGCGGTTCTCCTCGTCGGGATCAGCGCCGGGAACACTCACGGCGCTCACGGTCCCGTTGACAATCACAAAGCCGATGAAGAGGACCAGACCGCCCGCGGCGATCATCGCCAACCTGCCGAGGACTTTCCCGATCAGAGCCACCACTGAACGCCTCTCGCCCTTCAAGACGATCGTACGAAGCGACTGCACTCCGCGCCGTGATCCCGGTCACATTCGAATCTGACCTCAAGGGAAACCACTCGCACATCAGGTTGGCCGTGCACCTTCTAAAAACTGCTTGATAGTTTTTAGAGCAGTGAGCTGGCTGATGGATGCGGTTCCGACGAGCGAGAGGGCGCGGGTCGAGTCGGCGCTCGCGTGGTGCCCGGTGCTGTCGCTACCCGAAAGGTCATCGTCCCGACCCGGTCGGTTCGAGACGGCTTCGATGCTCCTGATCGAGGATGGAGTCGTGCTTCTCTCGACTTCGAATCGGGGATCACCGCGCCGGATCGTCACCAGCCTCGCCGGCCCAGGCTCGATCCTGTTCCCGCCGGCTACACACGAGCGAATCGAAGCTCTCACCGATGTGCGCATGACCCTGGTTCCGACCAGTTCGAACCAGCGCCTTCTTGCAATCCCGGCGGCGGCCAACGCGATCGTAGGGGCGGCGAAAGACGGGCTGCAGGACTGCCGGGAGAGCCTGGCTCAGTTCGCAAGCCGTCGCCCCGTCGACCGGGTGCTGCTCAAGCTCATTCAGCTCGCGCGCAGTTCCGGGAATGTCGGTGAGAACCTCGTGGTTGACCTCCCTCTCACCCACGAGCTCCTCGCCGACATGGTCGGATCGACGCGCGAGACGGTGACCAGGGCATTAGCCCAACTCGCGCGAGCGGGGATCATCCAACACAAGCGTGGCCGCTACGAAATCGCCGTCCAACCCGCAACGAGCGCTTCTCGACGCCCATTATGAAGACGCGGCGAGGAGCCTGATGAACCGCCATGGAGTCGAGCGTGCGCAGCCAGTCGTCACCGGTAGCGAGCACTAGGCGCGCTTGGGATTCGTAATGCTCGGGTGACGCGCGCGACTCCACATCGAAATGGAAAAGCCCCACCTACGCGGGGCTTTTCGGTAGCAGGCCTGTAAGCCGGATTCTGTCGGGGGTGACCATCTCTCTAGGCCGCCGGTTGCCCGACGGCTCGAGCGGCGCACCCGGCTCCTCGGCGGGCCGCCTCATCGGAGCCTGCTTCGCCTTGCACCGGACGGGGTTTGGAAGCCGTCGTGTCACCACGACGCTGGTGGGCTCTTACCCCACCTTTTCACCCTTACCATCAGCGTCTCCGGAGAGTCTTTCGCTGCTGGCGGTCTCCTTTCTGTGCCACTTTCCGTCGGCTTTCGCCGCCTGGGATTTCCCCAGCGTCCTGCCCTTCGGTGTCCGGACTTTCCTCGGACCTACTGGCCCGCGGTCACCCGGCCTGCAGGCCTAATTGTAGCCCCGCTTCCGCGGCGCCGTGGACCGCGAAGCCGCACTCGGGGCACTCGATCTCGCCGTGTCGAAGCAGCACGAACTCGCCGCAGACGAGGCACTCCAGGCTGGCGCCTCGCATCAGCGCCAGGAGCTCTTGGTCGAGCGTGCGGTTGATGGCGTGGATCTCGGTCATGAGATTTGCCTGAACACTCCGATCACCTTGCCGAGGATCTGAACGTGCTGCGCGTAGATCGGCTCGAGGGTGTCGTTCTCAGGCTGCAGCCGAATCCGTCCGTCCTCACGGAAGAAGCGCTTGACGGTCGCTTCGTCAGCCCATTCGTCGTCGCCGGCGAGCGCAACTACGATCTCGCCGTTGCTGGCGTCTTGGCGCCGGTCGACGACGACGATGTCGCCGTCGAGGATCCCGGCCCCCACCATGGAGTCGCCCTTCACGCGCAATAGGAACTCTTCACCCCCGTGCGAGAGCGGCTCCGGAACGGCGACGTAGTCCTCGATGTTCTGCTCGGCGAGCAGCGGCCCACCGGCCGCGATCTCGCCGACGAGTGGGAGCCGGCGCACATCCGTGTGCGGGATGCGGTCGGCGAGCTCGATCGCGCGCGGTTTCGTCGGGTCACGGCGCAGGAGGCCAGCCCGCTCGAGCTGCGCAAGATGGGCGTGGACAGTGGAAGGAGAGCGCAGACCGACGGCCTCGCCGATCTCCCGCACTGTCGGGGGATAGCCGTGCTCATCGACGAAATCCCGCAGGTAGTCGAGAATCGCGCGCTGCCGGTCGCTCACCATCTGGCCTCCTTCCGCGAACATGTGTTCGATCACGGTACCGGCCCGCCCGGACGACGTCAAACGGAAAAAGGCCCCCGATGGGGCCTTTATGCGCTGGAGAGGACTTGAACCTCCACGGGCCGCAAAGCCCACAAGGCCCTCAACCTTGCGCGTCTACCAATTCCGCCACCAGCGCGTGCGATCCAGTGTAGCCACGCTAAGGCGCCGCCTTGGCGGCGCCGACCAGAGAGGCCGTGCCGCGCTTTGCCGGCGCGACCGACTTATTGGAGGAGCCGGAACAGCAGAACGGTGTTGAGGGTAAAGACGAAAGCGACCACGACAGTCAGCCTGGTCAGGTTCCGCTCGACGATGTGCGTACCGCCCTGCGAGGCGGGCGTGAAGCCCATCCCGCCGAGGCCTGCCTCGCGCCCGGAGTGCATGAGGACGAGGCCGATCAGCGCGACGGAGACGATGAAGTGGAAGAAGACCAGTGCCCCGAGCAGCATTCGGCCGCCGAGGATAGCAACGGTCTACTTCGTGCCCAGGCTGCGGATCTCGTCGACGAGCTCGCCGCCGATCCGGTCCTTGGTCAGGTAGGCAGCGGCACCGGCGGTGCGGGCCTGGTCGATCTCGGTGATGCTCGAGCCCCCGGTCAGGATCAAGATGGTCGCGGTGGGATCCCGCTCGCGGATCTCGCGCGTCGCGTCGATGCCGTTCATCACGGGCATGCTCACGTCCATGACGATCACATCCGGATCGAGGTCGTTTGCGAGCTGGACCCCTTGCCTACCGTGCTGCGCCTTTCCCACGACGTCGATGCCTTCCTCGACCTGGAGCAGCGCTTGCAGCATCTCCGTGAAGAGCGGCTCGTCGTCGACTATCAGCACCCGGATCAAGCGTTGCATGTTGGGGGCCACGGCAGCAGATTTCATAAGATTAGAACATGGATTCTGTCAGTTACGGCGTAGTTTGGGAAATAAGTGGACACGCGTGAGCAAATCCAGAAGCTTCTCGTCACCGGGGACAACCGGCTAAAGCAGGGCGTCGCGCCCGAGAAGGTTCGGGCGTCCTACGAGCAGGCGCTGGTACTCGCGCGCGAAGCCGGGCTCGAGGAGGCGATCACGCCGCTGGTCGAGCGCCGTCTCGCCGATCTCGAGCGGCTCGCAGGAGGATCGCCTCCACCCGCTCCGCCTGCCGCCTGAGGTCGTGCGACTCCGCGGCCGTGCGCGCCGCCCGATTGGGGCAGGGGAGCGCTGCCGCTGCGCTGAGCCCCCGGGCAAGGTCGTCCTCGTCCGTCGGGTCGACCAGCACCCCGGCCTCGGCGGTCACGAACTCGGGCGGGCCGCCGATGCGCGTGGCGACGACGGAACGACCCACGGCCATCGCCTCGAGCAGCGCGAGGCCGAACGGCTCGACGAGGCTCGGCTGGCAGAGGACGTGCGAGCGCGCCAGCGAATCCTGCACCGCCTCGTGCGGCAGCTTGCCGACGAGCGACACGCCGGCTCTTCCCTCGAGCTCGGGGCGCAACGGCCCCTCGCCGACGAAGGTCAGCGTTCCCTCGCGCAACGTCGCGAAGGCATTGGCCAGCCTGACGACGTTCTTCCGCTCGCTGAGCGAGCCCACGCACAGGTAGCGGGTCGGCCGATCAGGAGCCGGTTCGACGCGGAAGCGTTCGAGGTCGACGCCGCAGTCGACCACCTCGACCTTTCCGCGCGCGTCCGGAATCTTCGTCTCGAGCTCTCGGCGCAGGTAGTTGGAGACGGCGACGACGGCCGAGGCGCGGCGAACGACGAGCCTCGTGGCGAGGCGGATACCCGGGACCGCGCCGATGTTGCGGACATCCCGTCCGTGAGCGGTCACGACCAGCGGCGCGCGCCCGGCGAGCGCGCCGATGAGACCGGTGGGCACCAGGAAGTGCGCGTAGACGACGTCGGGGCGGAAGCGGCGTGCGGCGGCGAACGTGCGTCGTCCGAGATCGAGGTGGCGTCGCTTCCCGCCGCTGCGACGATCGAGCACCGCTCGCTCCAGCTCGTGCCCGCGCCGACTCAACTCCTGTTCCAGCTGCTGGACGAAGACGCCGAGGTCGGGGTCCTCTGGCCCCGGGTACAGCTGGGAGACGAGGAGGATGCGCAGCGTTAGTGCCCCTTCAGGCGACGCCGCCTCGCTTCTGGGTCGTGAGCACCAAGCCAGAGTGCACACTCCGACGAGCCAAGGCCAGATGGCCTTGGTGAGGAGAAGGGTGTGCTCTGGCGCCGCGTGATCGCGGGCCAGAGGCAGGCATGTATTGCCTGGAGGGGCACTAGGTCCGCTGGGCGTCGTACGTCCCGAACTCCTCGCGCAGGACGTCGCAGATCTCGCCGACCGTGCAGCGAACCCGCAGGGCCTGGCGCATGGCGACGAGGAGGTTCTCGTCTCCGCGGGCGACCCGGCGAACCTCTTCGAGGGCGCGTCCAGCGTCCTCGGCGTTGCGCTCTGCCCGCACCTTCGCGGTGCGCTCGAGCTGGCCCCGCTCCGCATCCGGATCGAGTGTGTGCAGCTCGATCGGCCCGGCTTCGTGCTCCTCGTAGCGGTTGACGCCGACGACCACGGTGTCGCCGCGCTCGACCGCCTCCTGGAAGCGGAACGCCGCGTCCTCGATCTCACGCTGTACGAATCCCTGCTCGATCGCCTCGACGGCACCCCCGAGCTCGTCGATGCGCTCGATCAGCTCCCAGGCACGTTGCTCGAGCTCCGTCGTCAGCGCCTCGATGAAGTAGGAGCCGCCGAACGGGTCGGCTGTGTCGGTGCCGCCCGCTTCGTGGGCGAGGATCTGCTGTGTCCGCAGCGCGATCTTCGCCGAGCGCTCTGTCGGCAGCGCCAAGGCCTCGTCGAAGGCATTGGTGTGGATCGACTGCGCCCCGCCCGCGACGGCTGACAGCGCTTGCACGGCGACGCGCACGATGTTGTTCTCCGGCTGCTGGGCCGTCAGCGTCGAGCCGCCCGTCTGGGCGTGGAAGCGCAGCGCCAGGGCGCGCGGGTTCGTCGCACCGAAGCGGTCGCGCATGATCCGGGCCCAGAGCCGGCGCGCGGCACGGAACTTCGCAATCTCCTGGAAGAAATGGTTGTGGGCGTTGAAGAAGAACGAGAGCCGCTCGCCGAACTCGTCCGGCGAGAGACCTGCCGCCACTGCCGCCTCCGCGTACGCGATCCCGTTGGCGAGCGTGAACGCGAGCTCCTGGACGGCCGTCGCGCCCGCTTCGCGAATGTGGTAGCCGGAGATCGAGATCGTGTTGAAGCGCGGCAGCCGGTCGTGGCAGTAGGCGAAGAGATCAGTCGTGATCCGCATCGTCGGGCGCGGCGGGG